>OFGF01001038.1_pt1 | contig 19364 bp, 21 predicted proteins | sample 1521711 | NCBI WGS metagenome assembly OFGF01 (sample SAMEA3504092, study PRJEB24116) | mouse gut metagenome | biome: mouse gut; feature: mouse-associated habitat; material: faeces | place: Denmark | collected 2011 | reverse complement strand
AGACCGTCATGGCCGACGGCGGTCTGCCCCGCAAGACCTTCTCCATGGGCCACGCCCAGGATAAGCGGTACTACGTGGAGGCCCGGAAAATCAAATAATGTGACCCCCCGCGCCGCCGGAAACGCGGCGCGGGGTGTCTTACAGAAAGAAGAGTTTGTATGGAGGCCATAAAAAGACCCGCTCCGGCAAAGATCAACCTGGCTCTGGACATCCTGGGCCCCAGGCCGGACGGCTACCATGAGATGCGGATGGTGATGCAGACCGTGTCCCTCTGCGACAGGGTGGCCCTGCTCCACGACGGGGAGATCGTGGAGTTCGGCTCTCCCCAGGAAATCTGCCTGAAGTACAACCGGAACAAAAAGTACCATGTGCTGCTGGCAGGCGGCAGGGAGCTGGAGCTTGCCCAGAACCCCGAGAACATCGTAAAGATCACCCGGTGGATGGAGGGGGACGAAATCATGCGGATCCATTCCTGCGAGCCCACCTTGGAGACAGTGTTCCTGGAGGTCACGGGGAAAGATTTGAATGTATGAATTTGAAGGTAGGACTAAGCTTACGGAAAGGAGATTTTTGACATGAAAAGTATGGATGGAACGATGCAGCCCACAGGGATGGGCATGTGCGGCAGTGCGGGGCGGGGCGGAAGCCTGCATAAATTAGCTGCGGTGACACAGATCAAATGGCTGTGCATCAGCCGGAACACGATGATCATGATAGGGCCTTTGCTCGTCATCGGGATGGTGTATGCGTGCAAAATCCTCTACGGAGTCAGGTCGGAGGGCACTTTGGTGCCGTTCCTCACCGGGATGCTTTTGAATATCGGCATCAGCATGAATATCTGCGCGGACGGCTTCATCATGGTGGGGACTTCCATTGCGGAGGAGAAAGAGAACCACACGCTGCGGGCCCTTATGACATCTTCTATTACAGGGGTGCAGTATTTTTTCGGAAGCATCCTGATTCCTTTCGCGCTGTTGATGGCAGTGAACTACATCGTGCTCTTCATCAGCGGGATTTCCCTGGAAATCGTGCCCTGGATTCCCTTCTTCCTGGTGAGCGCGGTGGCTTCCCTGACCAGCTGCGTGCTGGGGATGATCGTGGGGATCTGCGCCAAGAACCAAAAGATTAGCATCGGCGGAACATGCATATAATTCCTTTTTTTACAGATACTAACTCCACGTCATATGGATAAAAGGGCTTCTCGAATAGGCTGAGGAAGCAGAGGCTTTTAACGAAGCGAAGGCTTCTTGTGAAGCAAAGGCTTCTTGCGAAGCAAAGGCTTCTGACGAAGCAAAGGCTTCTTGCGAAGCATTGATAAACTTGACAAATGGAGGGACGATATCTATGAAAGCGACAGGAATTGTGAGACGTATAGATGATTTGGGCAGGATAGTCATTCCGAAGGAGATCCGCAGGACGCTCCACATCAGGGAGTCGGATCCCCTGGAGATCTTCACGGACAGGGAGGGGCAGGTCATCCTGAAGAAGTATTCGCCCATCGGGGAGATGAGCACCTTCGCCAAGCAGTATGCGGAGAGCCTGGCCCAGGTCTCCGGCCATGCGGCGCTGATCGCGGACAGGGACCAGTTCATCGCGGCGGCCGGAGGCTACAAGCAGATGGTGAACAAGTCCGTCAGCAGGCAGATGGAGGAGAAGATCCACAACCGGGAGACCATCATGGCCACCAGGGGGGACAGGAGCTTCATCCCGGTCTGCGATGAGGGCGGGGACGAGTACCAGCATGAGGCCATCGCGCCGATCCTCTGCGAGGGGGACATCATCGGCAGCGTGGTGCTGCTGCAGAACGACAACAAGACCCGCATGGGCGAGGTGGAGCAGAAATTGCTGCAGTCGGCTGCGGGGTTTTTGGGGAGACAGATGGAGCAGTAGGGCGGATTGACTGGCCGGAAATATACTGCATAACGCTGAAAGCTGCCTGATGGAATCATGCGATTGAACCAGTCAGCGTTATGCAGTCTGGTTTCACGGCAAGTGAAATCGTTAAGCAGTATAAATAGAAATGAGGAGCTGCCGCACAAGCGAAGGAAGAATCGCAGGTGCGGCGGCTTTTTTTAAGAAGAGCTGATATGGAGCGCTGCACTGTCCTCATAGAGAGGGTTGTGTTGTTGGCGATTATAAGGGACCTCCGTGCCATCAGGCTTACGGTATGGTGGAGCCCAGATCCGGAGTTCTGGGGGAACCGAGTGCGGACAGAGGTCAGTTCAACAATGAAATGCACGATAGAGTGTTGAAAACCATCAAAATCAACAAAAATAAATTAGGGCTTGCATTATTAAAAATTTCATTATATGATGTAAAAAGTAATAAATCAGCCCGCAAGGCTTGAATGGCCGTAAAGCGGGCGAAAGAAACGTAAAAGGGCAGGTGGTGGGCAGATGCATGGAGGCGAGACGACGGCTTATAATCCGGATTACCTGCGTAAGCAGGAGAAAGCTTCCATACCTGTCTGCAACATTTTGGGAGTTGATGTTGCGGCAATCGATATGAAATGGCTTGTCGCATATATTTCCGGGAACCTGCCAGAGCTTTCGGGAGACTATATCTGCGTCACGAATGTACATACGGTGGTCACCGCCTACGAGGATCCGGAATACAGGAAAGTGCTAAACGGCGGCATCATGGCGATTCCGGATGGAGGGCCATTGAGCTCCCTGGGGCGCAGGAGGGGCTTTCCGGCTATGCGGCGCACCACCGGCCCGGATCTGATGGGAGAGATTTTCAGGATATCCGTGAGCCAGGGATACCGGCACTTTTTCTATGGAAGCACCGAAGAGACGTTGGGGAAGCTGGCGGAGAGGCTGGAAGCGGCGCATGGGGGGATTCAGATTGCGGGCATGTACAGCCCGCCGTTCGGGCCTGTGTCGGCTGCGGAGGACGAAGAAATCGTCCGGCTGATAAATGAGGCGAGGGCAGACTTCGTCTGGGTAGGCCTGGGAGCGCCCAAGCAGGAGCGATGGATGGCGGAGCACCAGGGGAAGGTGAAGGGGCTGATGGTTGGGGTCGGCGCGGGGTTTGATTATTTCGCGGGGAATATCAAGAGGGCGCCGGAGTGGATGCAGCGGGGGAATCTGGAATGGTTCTTTAGATTGCTCCAGGAACCAAGGCGTCTCTTTAGCCGATATATGAAAACCAATTGGAGCTTTGTTTGGAATGCCTATTTGAGAGGAAGATAATAATATGCCTGCTGTGAAAAAAATATTGAGTCATGGAATTTTGGCTGGTATGGGGCTCTTGTTGGACTAGGTGGACAGTTAATAGAGCAAAAGAGGTAAAATTATTATGAAGGTAATGCCAAATAGAATGGATCGTGGATTCCATATGTATCAGAAAGAATTTGAATCAAAAGCATTAGAAGTTCTTCGTTCAGGATGGTATATTCTTGGAAAGGAAGTTTGCTCTTTCGAAGAGGAATTTGCAGCATATATTGGAGCTGATTATTGTGTAGGACTTGCGTCAGGTTTAGATGCTCTCTGGATTTCATTTCGTCTTTTGAATATTGGTACCGGAGATGAGGTTATTGTTCAGGGTAATACGTATATTGCTTCAGTAATGGGTATAACTATGAATGGTGCAACTCCAATTTTTGTTGAACCAGATATCTATTTTGGCATGGATCCAGATAAAATTGAAGATTTAATCACTGATAAAACAAAGGCCATACTTGTCACTCATCTTTATGGTATGGCATCAAGAATGAATAGTATTAAGAAAATATGTGAGAAGTATAATTTACGATTGATAGAAGATTGTGCGCAGTCTCACGGAGCAGAGTATGATGGACAGATGACAGGGACGTTTGGAGATATTGGATGTTTTTCTTTTTACCCATCTAAAAATCTTGGGGCATTTGGTGATGCAGGTGCTGTTGTTACAAAGGATAAGCAGCTTGCGGAAAAGTTTAGAATTTTTCGTAATTATGGAAGCGAGAAGCGATATTACAATAAGATGGTGGGGGCGAACTCGCGCTTAGATGAAATGCAGGCAGCGCTCTTACGGGTTCGATTGAAGCATATGGATGAATTGACAACTGAAAGACAAAAGATTGCAGACAGATATACTTCTGAAATAAGGAATCCCTTAATAAAACTTCCGGTAGTAGCGCCTTTGGCAACATGTGTATGGCATCAATATGTGATTCAGTGTAACGAGAGAGAACGATTGGTCAGTTATTTAAATAATCGTGAAATTGGAACAATTGTCCATTATCCGATTCCGCCACATCTTGCAGAGGCATACCGATATCTGGGATATAAAGTTGGCTGTTTTCCAATTACAGAACATTTGGCTAATGTAGTTTTATCCATTCCAATGTATAACGGAATGACTGAAGATGAGCAATGGTATGTAATAGAAACACTGAATCATTTCAAGTAAATTATGGTAAGGTAGATGGGAAAATGACAATCAAAGAAAAATGTCCGATACTTCGATTTGGAGATTTAGGGGATGAAAGAGGTAAGTTAGTAGTGATTGAAGGGGCTCAGGCAGTTCCGTTCGATATAAAGCGAGTATTTTATATTTATGACTCGGATTCTGCGGTTATTAGAGGACAACATGCCAATCGCGAGTCAGAATTTGTGTTGATTAACGTTGCAGGTCAAAGCAAAGTTCGAATTACGGATGGATGTGAAGAATTTATAGTAGAGTTAAATGAGCCAATGATGGGAGTTTATATTCCCAAAATGATGTGGAAGGATATGTACGACTTTTCACAGGATTCGGTCCTTCTTGTTTTGGCGAGTACTCATTATGATGGAAAGGAATATATTCGTAACTATGAAGATTATATGAGAGAAATTGGAGTAGAAGAATGATTACTTTCTGTACACTCTTTGATAGCTATTATTTGGATAAAGGAATTGCGTTATATAAGTCCTTGGAAAGAATAACGAGTGATTTTACGCTTTATATATTTTGTTTTGATGACAAAGCATTTGAAGTTTTAAATAATATTGGATTTAAACACGCACAGATAATTCATCATAATTCCTTTGAAACACCAGAACTTTTGGCTAAGAAGGAAATAAGATCCAAGGCGGAATACTGTTGGACTTGTACTTCAGTGACAATAGAATATGTATTAGAACACTATCATGTGGAAAGCTGTACTTATCTTGACTCTGATCTCTATTTCTATTCTAATCCACAAATATTATTTGATGAGATAGAACAAGCTAAGGCAGATGTGGTTATTGTAGAACATAGATTCAAGAATAATAAATATGGGCAGAAATTGCAAGAGAGAAACGGAAAATATTGCGTTCAATTCAATTATTTTAGAAAAACCGAAAATGGTTTAACTGTCCTCAAATGGTGGAAAGAAAGATGCCTTGAATGGTGTTATGATATTCCGGAACCTGACAGAATGGGTGACCAAAAATACCTCAATACATGGACACGGAATTTTGAAGGTGTTCATGAACTTCAACATTTAGGAGGTGGTGTAGCTCCGTGGAATCTTGAACAATATAAACTTATAAAATTAAACGAAAATGAGATTGAGATGTCTACGAAGCAAGGTGTGAAGTTCCCATTGGTATTTTATCATTTCCAGAATATTCGTTATATGCCTGGACGAAAGGTTAATATAAAGTCCCAAACAAAGAGTAAAAAACTTAAGTATGCGATATATATACCATACTTAAAAGAGGTTGAAAAAATTCGTACCATGCTTGTGAAGGATTATGGTATGTCATATGAAAGTACAGGCATAATACGTTCCAGTAATCCGATTGTAGGTTTTTTTCAAAAGCATTTTGCTGCTTTTAAGGTTCAATCACTGTCAGACATTATTAACTTGAATAAGTTGGATTCATATACATATTAGCAGAGATGAGAAACGGAGCTGAAATTTTGTGTGCACCAATAATCGGGAGCATACATTTACGTTGAATACACAACTTTCTAAGAATATTGGGTGAATTATGCTGGATAAGAGAATAGGCCTTCTGATATTGAGTATCGGAAATTTTGGAAATAAAGAGTTTTACAATTTGCAAGAGGTGGGACTTGCAAAGGCACTCAGTAAATTTTTTAAAGAAATCCTTATTTATAAACTTGTAGAAAGAAGTGAACAGGAAACAACGGAGATTATTGATGGATATAGTAATACTGCTTTATATCTATTACCATCAAAGAAGATTGGCAGTAATGGTATACCTGATGTGAAGAAGATGGATTCTTCTGTTGATATTCTGATTTGTTTTTCAGATACGCAGATTATGGTACCTTTTGTTGAAAAATGGTGTCGAAAAAACAGTATTAAGTTTATCCCATATGTTGGTGTCAGCAAAAGCCATAGTAATAAATTGATAAAGCGTCTACTGATTGATATTTTATTTTTCAGAAATCTTGCTATCTATAGAAAAAATATATGTCTTGCCAAGACTTTGAGTGTATCGGATAGTTTGCGGACTATGGGGGTTAGGAATGTTTTGACTGCGCCGATTGGACTGGATATTGACAGACTAAAACGTGATTATAGGATTAAAGATGTTTCGGCACTGAAAATGAAGTATGGATATTTAGATACAGAGAAGATTATTCTTTTTATAGGGAGAATGACACCGGAGAAACAGCCTGAGAGAATGCTTCGTATTTTTAAGCAGATACATACTAGTGATCAGAGGTTTCGCCTTTTGATGATTGGAAACGGAGAACTTTCTGGAAAGATATGTGAACTAATAAAGGAAAATAATTTAGAAGCTGTTGTGAACCGATTAGACAGAATTCCTAATAAGGATATCTGGGAGCTGTATAGAATTGCCGAGGTTTTTGTTAATCTTAATCAGCAGGAGATTTTCGGTATGGCAATCTTGGAGGCAATGTATTATGGATGCAATGTTGTAGCATGGCATGCACCAGGTCCCGATTTTATTATTGAGGACGGAAAATCAGGATATTTGGCAGGAAATGAGGAAGATATTATAAAATGTATCCTGGAAAAGAATCGGTTAAATGGACATAAAAGAGTTATGGATTCATTCACATGGAAAAACACAGCAAAATTAATATACGAATGTGTAAAAGCGGAAGGGACAGGAGCATGAGAAAGAAAATAAAAATTTTGATATCATCATTTTCTCCAGAATTGACAACGAGATTGATGTATCTTTATAATTTCAAGAAACCTTTGAACTTAAAAAATCCACAGGGGATTAATGAGAAACTGCAATATTTAAAGCTGAAAACATATTATAATAATCCGATAATTACGCAATGCGTAGACAAATATAGAGTTAGAGATTATATTGAGGAACACGGACACTCCGAATTGCTTCCACGACTGATAGGGGGGGCATATTCATCAGCAAAAGAGTTGCTGGAACATTGGAACGAATATCCGGAACGGTTTGTAATTAAATGCAACCATGGATGCGGATATAACATTTTGGTAACAGATAAAGAGAACATAAATGTCAAAGATGCGATTAAAACAGTTGATGGATGGCTCAAGGAGGATTTTTGGAAGATTTATTGTGAGCCACAATATAGATTTGTGAAAAAACGTATAATTGTTGAGGAATACCTTGCAGATGATATAAAGACATATAAGTTTTATTGTTTTAATGGAATACCAGAAGTGTGTTATGTATCATCAAATGGTGAGAATGGAGAAAAGGATTTGTATTTAGATTATTTTGACATGGATTGGAACTGGCTTCCAATTACTCTGGAAGGCCATATTCATAGTGAGGAAAAGGTGAGTAAGCCGCAAAATTTTAAGGAGATGATTGATATCGCAACAGAGCTATCTAAAGATTTTCCCTTTGTTCGGGTAGATTTGTATAATGTAGATGGTAAAGTTTTCTTTTCTGAACTGACATTCATACCAACTGGTGGCAACATGAAATTAACACCAGAGACGGTACTTGAAGATTGGGGTAAAAAGCTGAATCTTCGATAAATATGACGATTATGTAGCTGCTACTAGGACGTTTTACTGAAAAGGAAATAAATATGAGTGAAAAGGAAACCAGAAAAGATAGCTTGAAGGAATATTGTTCAGGTTGCGGGCTATGCCATTCAGTCTATGATGCGCCTATGTATGAGGATGAAAAAGGGTTTAGAACAGCAGATATTACTGAAATTGATTTGGATTTTCTTGAAACGGTTTGTCCTACAGGTAAATCAAACTCCAAAAAGCAGATAGAGATGTTAAGTGATACCCTTTTTGGTTCATATAAAAAAGTATTTTTGGGGTGGTCATCTGATGCAGATGTAAGAAGGATAGCCTCAAGCGGGGGGGTATTGACAGAATTATGTATTTATATGCTGGAAAACAAGTTAGTGGATGGCATTATACAGACAAAAGCCTCTTTGATTCCTATTGAGACCGTTTGTGTTGTGAGCAGATCCAGACAGGAGGTTATTGAATGTTCAGGTTCTCGCTATAGCATTTCATCTCCTTTATATCATATAAGTGATATGTTGGCAGAAGGAGAAAAGTACGCTTTTGTTGGAAAACCCTGTGATTGTTCAGCATTAAGACAGTATATGGAAATGGATAGGGGCCTGAAGAATAGCATTCTTTATTTATTAAGTTTTTTCTGTGCTGGACAACCCAGCAAATTAGGTAATGAACGGCTATTGCAGCAATTGGGGAGCAATGTCGAGAAATGTGAAAGATTGGTATACAGAGGTAACGGATGGCCGGGTTATACGAAGATAGTAAATAGAGATGGAAGCAAGAGCCAAATGACCTATGAGAAATCATGGTGCACGATATTAGGGAGAGATGTAAGAAAGACATGTAAATTTTGTATGGACGGAATTGGACTTATGGCAGATATTGCATGCGGTGATGCCTGGTATACAGATAAATACGGGAAACCTGATTTTTCAGAGCATGAAGGGAGAAATATTATTTATGCGAGAACTTTAGAAGGGGTCAAGCTCTTAAATGATGCATCCAAGGCATGTAGAATCATAATCGAAAATGGCGAACAATATTCAGAGATAATATCAACTATACAGGAATCACAGTATTTAAGAAAGGCCACAATGTATGGGTTGATTGTAGCCATGAAAATTTTCCGGCGGTCAGTCCCGCCTTATAGCCTTGGCATATTAAAAAAATTTGGCAGACATGTTCCGGTAAAAATAAAATTGAGAAGGTTCTTTGGATCCTGTAAGAGGATAGTAAAAAAACAGATTTAGCAGATATGCCGTGGGTTACCTTATCCCGGAATGCGGCTGTATAGGAGATAATGACTGTGCATATACAGAATATATTATATTTACTATTATTGCTAATTCCTTTAGTGCCAAAACGGCTTCATATAATCACTGGTTTTAACCGCTGGTTTGGACTGCTTATCTTTATATTAATATTGATTAAGACAAAAAAATTCTATTTAGATAAGGGACTAAATATATTTTGGATATTTTTCATTTTGCTTGCAGTTCCAATAATCTATCATCAGGATTTTAAATTTCTTCTGCTTCGGCTTACTGATATTGTGATACCTGCATATTGCGGATATGCATTTGTAAAAGTTGAGAAGAGACGATATGATTTTTTTAATATATTAATTATTTCAGCGGTGATGCTAAGTATTTTCAGTATTATAGAAGCATTTACTGGATTTAATATATTTGCCTGGCTGTTTGGTTATACCATAGAGAGGGGTGCCGCAAATGACTATCGGCTGGGTATCGCCAGGGCAGCCAGTTCCTTTGACAATTCCATTAATTATTGTGTCTATTTAATTATGATAAGCTTTGTATGTATATATATAGCGGCCTTTGATGGAAGCAAAAACGAAATGAAACGAAAGAGGATTGCTTTATGTCTGATTCTCACGGCTGCTTTTTTGACCTTATCAAGAGGGCCATTATTGGTGGGATGTGTTGTGTATCTATATTTGCTAATGTCAACTGGACTGTTGAAGAGAAGCAATCTCAGAAAAGGAATATTGTTTATACTCCCTATTGCTATTTTGCTCTGCATTATCTATTTTGAGCGGATAAAGATTGCTCTGCAGGTACTTATAGCGATAATTGGGACTTCCTTTAATATAGAGAAATATAATAAACTGGCTAGTTCGTATGGTTTGGGAGTGGCGATCAGCGGGCAGGATTATTCAAATGGGTTGCATCTGATTTGAAAGGGCACTGGTTTCTTGGAAGAGGACATAAATATGATTTTGGAGTTTGGATAAATGTGAATAACACCGGATATATGGTAAGGAAAACTTCAATAGAGAATTATTATTTGGCTGTGGCGCTGAGCAACGGGTTATGTGGATTGACCGGCATAGTCTTAACTTATCTGTTTCTACTAATAAAGTTCTGGCTAATAAAGTACAGAGACTTGAAGAGAACTGATAAATTGTATCACATTATAATCTGTTTGATTTTATTTTTTGCAGGAGCTTGTCTGACGGTTTCTGTAGATAGTGAGCTTATACTCTTTTACATGATTATTGGATATGCAATAGGCATAAACAGAATTGACAGGAAGGCGGGAGAAATTGCTTAAGCTTATTGATGTAGGCAAAATGGGACTGTGTAACCAGCTGTTCTTATGTGCTAATATAATTGCTAGCGCACATTATAGGGGATATAAAGTAGAGTACTGCAAGTTTCCAAAAGTCGATGGAATAGAATTCAGCCAGCCAGAATTGAATGACTGTATATCTAAAAAAGAGTATGCATTTTGGGCAAGACACATAATAAAAATATTGAAGTATATAAACTGGAAAAATGAACGGATTATTCAAGTAAAGGGTAGAAAAGATGCAGTCAAGATATATGTGGACTATATAAGCACAGGTAAATTCCGTGATTCAACTTATTATTTTTGGGGTTGGCCGTTTCTGGATCATATGGCCTTGCGTGAAAGGATAAATTTAGTAAGAGAATACTTTTCTTTTACACAAGAAGTTAAAACACAGGCAGAATATATCTTGAATAGAGGTAGCAAAGACTTTATTGTTGGATGTCATATACGCAGAGGAGATTACAAATACTGGCTAGATGGCAAGTACTATTTCCCAGACAATATATATAGAAGAAATGTGGATAAAATTTGTGAAAATAAATTACAGGGATACAAAATGAAAGTGATTCTTTTTTCTAATGAAAAGATTAGTCTGTCTGAATGGAGTTCGGTAGAAAATTATGAGGTAATTATTTCCAGTGGTTCCACAGTTAGTGAATTATGTGCGATGTCGATGTGTGACCTGATTGTCGGTCCCCCAAGTACATATAGTGGATGGGCTTCCCTGATAGGTAATGTGCCGAAGTATAATATTATCTCATCTGAAAAGATTTATGACTCATCAGATACATTTATTTGCTTTTATGATAAAGACGGTGTTGGCAACAAGTATGAGAAACTGTTTTTTGATAAGGTTTAGAAAGAGGTCATGATGGGAACCAGGATTTGTGAGAGACTAAAATACAAAATAATGAATAAAATCATGAACTTAATAATTCTTTCTGAGGGTGGAGAGGCTAAGTCTTTGACATTAAGAAAACATAAGAAAAAGTATGACAAAGTAGATGTTGGTTTGTATTCATATGGCTCATGTTTTTCAGATGGCTTTAATATAGGGGGGGTAGTGCAAATAGGGAGATACTGTTCTTTCGGCCCTAATGTGAGATATATTGGGGCTAATCATCCGATTCGCAATGCCTCAATGTCGCCCTTTTTTTATAATAGGAATTTTGGTGGATTCGAAGTAAGAGATGTTATACGACACGACATTAAGATAGGTAATGACGTATGGGTTGGAAATAATGTTACGATATTATCTTCTGTTGAATTTATTGGAAATGGAGCTGTAATTGGTGCAGGTGCTGTAGTTAGCAAAAATGTTCCTCCATATGCAATCGTTACCGGAGTTCCGGCAACAATACAGAGGTATCGTTTTGACAGTGATATTATAGAAAGCTTGGAGATAAGTCAGTGGTGGAATCTTACACCGGAAGAGATTATGAAATTTTATGAGTACATAGATTGTCCCAAGGAATTTGCAAGATGTATCATACAAGCAAGGAGGGAATTTTGCAATGGGAAATGACCGAATCAGGGTTGGGCTAATGGGAGTTAGCATCCATGAGTCGAACAAAGGATGTGAAGCGCTGGGATATTCTGTGCTGGAAATACTGAATCAGATATCAGGGGAGGACGATAAGAAGATTGATGTATATCTGTTCCAACGTATGCCAATGAAAAAATTTATTTTAAGCGGTTTCAGGTATAAGGAAATCATCAAAGCGTACATGCCAGAGCATTCATATGATAATCTTAGATTGAAGCTGGTTTTTATGATGCACTTAAAAAACTTGGTTTTTCTCCCTAAAAAAATCTCTAAGATGAGCGGCATCTTTGATTATACTGGAGGAGATAGTTTTTCTGACATCTATGGACAAAGAAGCTTCATTAACTCCAGTAAACTTAAAGCGAAAATTATAAAGCGCGGCATACCTTTAATACTCGGAAGTCAGACAATTGGTCCGTTTTCGGACAGTAAGTCTCTTGACATGGCATGTGGAATCATTAAATCTTGCCATGAGGTATATGTCAGAGACTCGATGTCAGAGAAATATGTTTATGACCATTTTGGAAGGAAACCAATTTTAGGTACTGATGTTGCTTTTGGTCTTCCGTATGAAAAATATGAAAAGCTCAAAGATGGGAAAAATATAGGAATAAATGTTTCGGGATTGCTTTGGGATGATGCGAAAAATGGAAATAAGCGTTTTCATCTTAAAACGAATTATATAGAGTATTGTGAGGAAATTATTGACTATTTGTTGAATCAAAACTATCGTGTACATTTGGTATTACATGCTTTTGTCGAGAGCTTATCAAATCCTTCCGATAATGATTATATACCATATTTAGAACTACATGAGAAATTCCCTGAGACAGTTCCCTCACCACTATTTAAAGATTGTATTGAAGCAAAGAGTTATATTGCAAAACTTGATATTCTTATTGCCGCAAGAATGCACGCTACTATAGGCGCTATTTCGTCTGGCACTATAGTTATTCCTACATCGTATAGCAGAAAGTTTGAGGGGGTATATTCTTCAATTAATTATCCTTACATTATCAATGCAAGGGAACAGGATACTAAAACGGCTGTTTCTTTGACTAAAGAGTGGATTAATAATTCATCAGTACTTGGCGAATGTGGCCAGAAAAGCGCAGTTACGGCTTTTAGACTTTGGAATGAAATGAAAATTTGTATGAAAGCTTCCATAAACTCCTTTTCTTAATATATCCGAGGCCTCAATCCAGACATAATAGTTCATTAAATATACAGAAATCAAGGAAGTGGGAATATGATTGAAAAGACAGGATTTGTTATCGTAAACTATTGTACCAGCGATGATGTGCAATTATGTATTGAAAGTGTTTTTCAATATTTAGATAATGAAAATTTCATTATAATTGTTGTTGATAATAATTCGCCGGATAAATCTGGCAAGAAGCTACAGGAAAAATATGATAATGAAAAGAAGTGTGAGGTTATTTTAAATAATTCCAATTTAGGATATGCAAGGGGAAATAATATTGGAATAAAATTATGTATTAATAAATATAATTGTGATTTTGTTTGCATTTTAAACCCGGATATCCGCATAACGGACAATATGTTCGCTAGCGATATCCGAGGGGAATATAGAGAACATATGTATGATGTGCTAAGTGGTATTATTTTAGATCAGGATGGAAATGCTGCGAATATTTCTTATAATAATGATGACTTGATTGCTATTCCAAAATTGAAATACAGAAGAATGAAATGCCAAGTCTACAGATTTTTTTTGCCTTTTTTCTATTTGTTTTCCGAGATTAGGAATAAAAGAAGACAGAAAAGAAAGAATGAAGTAATAACTGATAATCGGTATAATGTGCAGCTTCCAGGATGCTTTCTTGTCTTCTCTCCTGATTTTTTAAAGAATCAAGGTGAGTTATTTCCTGGAACATTTATGTTTATGGAAGAAGAAATACTATACTACCAGGTCATGAAGCGGAAAGCCAAAACAATGTTTTCAACAAAAATTCGCGTAAAACATATTGGAGGAGTTTCCAGAGGCAGTGGCTTGAAAAGATGTAATTTTACATTGAAGGAAACAGTTAAATCAATGGATAAAATTATTGAGTTTTTGGCGTTGGAAAAATCAAATGATTACTTGTCCTGATTGGAAACAGGAGGAACTTAAATGAGGGACGTACTTGTTTCGATCATCATTCCAGCCTTTAATGCAGGTCAATTTATTGAAAAATGTTTGACTTCGATTTGCAATCAGACATATAGGAATTTAGAGATTATTGTTACAGATGATGCGTCAACAGACTGCTCTGTTAGTATTGTACAAAATATGCAGGAAAAAGATTCACGCATATTTTTGATAAAATTAGAGGAAAATGTTGGTGCTTCTACATCAAGACAGATAGCTGTAGAGCATTCAAATGGAGAGCTTGTGACATTTGTTGATTCTGATGACTGGTATTGTGCAGATGATGCCATAGAAAAAATTGTAGACATTTATATACGTAATGATGTAGATTGTATTATGTATGCTTATCGAACTATTCATAAACATATGTTTTCCATTAAACATCCATTTAGAGCAGGAAAAGGTTTACATACTGTATCAGAGATTGCGGAAGTGAAAGCAAATGTACCGTCTCCATGTTGGCATTACTTATGGAATAAGTGCTATAAAGGGGATTTGTTAAGAAATAGCACTCTTAAGTTTCAGCCAAATTTAAGATTAGCGGAAGATGTAAGATTTAATGAAGATTTCCTACGATGCGGGAAAAAGTTCTATGTGATGAAAAATTCTTTTTTTTATGATTATAATTGTTGCAACATAAATCAGGTTACTCGAAAGAGAGTCGATTCATCACTGGAAAATGCAATCTTACAATTTAAATGTTACAAGGAAGAGCTTTCCAAATTATTGTCAGACTATGCCTTTTTAGAAGTTTCCGATAGAGCAATTAATGGTTTATATAAACAGTTTTTTTACAATGTGTGTTTTTTGAAGAAAAAAGAAGCAAATACAGAATGGGCCTATACTTTAAATGAATTAATTGTAAAAGATAAAATGTATATGCAATGTAGAGATAAATTAGGAACAATTTCTGCTAAATGTATTAATGCAAGAGCAAATGGAAAATTTATAAAAAATAAAATTAAAGAGAACATAAAGAAGCTGATGAATATGTAGAAATATAGGGGCATGATATGGGGGATACCAGAACACATAATTCAATGCGGAATATTGTTTTTGGACTACTTAACCGTATGGTAAGCATTTTTTTCCCGTTTATTGTAAGAACGATATTTATTAAATTTCTGGGAGAAAGCTATCTGGGGCTTAGTAGTTTATTCAGTTCTATTTTACAAGTTCTTAATCTTGCCGATTTGGGATTTGCCAGCGCCATTGTTGCCAGTATGTATAAACCTATTTCAGACGGCAATGTTTCCAAAGTCTCAGCGTTGTTGAATCTATATCGTCGAATATATAGAATTATTGGAGTTGCTATCCTGCTATTGGGATGTTTGTTGACTCCGTTTGTTGGAAAGCTTATTAACGGAGAACCGCCTGAAGATATAAATATATATATAATATGGATACTATATTTATCTAATACTGTTGTGAGTTATCTGTTTTTTGCATACAAAGTATCGCTTATTAATGCACATCAGCGAAGCGATATATCAGAAAAAATAGGAACTTTATGTAGAATATTTATAAGTATTCTACAGATAGTAACTATTATTTTATTTAAAAATATTTATTTGTATGTTTTTCTTATAATTTTAAATTCGGTTATATATAATTTGTGGTGCTCAAGAGAGTGTGATAAAAGATTTCCACAATATAGATGCTATGGGAAACTGGATATAGAAAACAAAAGAAAAATTACGAAAAATGTCAGTGCTTTAGCTTTACAAAAAATTGGAAATACAGTACCGATATCACTTGACTCGATTGTGATTTCCACCTTTCTTGGTCTTACTGCAGTGGCTATATATGGGAATTACTATTATATAGTAACATCTATAGCGATTTTTATCGGTTTAATATATAGTTCAATTACAGCTAGTATTGGTAACAGCATTGCTATTGAAACATCGGATAAAAACTATGCCGATTTTAAAAAAATCTTTTTTTTAACTATCTGGATTACAGGATGGTGTTGCGTGTGCCTTGCTTGCCTTTTTCAGGATTTTATGATTGTGTGGATGGGAGAGAATCTCATGTTTGGAATGGGGACAGTTTTAGCGCTGATAATAAGATTCTATTTTGAACAGATACGGAAAGCTGTTCTGACATACAAGGATGCAGCAGGAATTTGGTGGGCAGATAAATGGAGGCCATTAATTGGATGTTTATTGAATTTCACATTGAATATTTTATTGGTTAAAACTATTGGTGTTACTGGAGTGATGCTATCAACTATTATAAGTTATATTTTTGTAGAAATACCATGGGAAACACATGTTTTATTTAGGTTGTATTTTAAAAAAGGCGTGCAGGAATACTACATAGAGTTAATAAGAGCCACGGCAACAATGGTGGTAGCAGGAATATTGACATACTATATTTGCACATTTTTCTGTTTAAGTCATATAGCATCAATAGCTGTTAAATTCTTGATATGTATCGTAGTACCGAATGGGTTTTTTGCTTTCTTGAATTGGAATAATAATGATTTTAAAGACAGTATTCAATTTATAAAAGAAATATTTATAAGAGTATCGCAGGATAAGCATTAGAAAATAATGCATTTGAGATTAAAGAGAATATGAGATGGAACTGATAAGGGGAGGGCCATATGAATAAAAGTGAGGAAGGCGAGCAGAGCTATATGATGGATTTATTCAGAGTTATAGCTGTTATGATGGTATTATCTGTACATATCAATGGATATTTGAACGAACATCCTCATATAGTGCAATTATTTTTTTCGTTAGGAGCATATGGAGTTTCACTATTTTTTCTGCTGAGCGGTTTTTTTACATATAGCTCCATTCAAAAATCAAGCACAATAAAAGAATATTTGATAAAAAAAGCTGTTCGATTATTAACGCTATACTACATATCCTTAGTTATGACATTTATTTTGGATGTCTATATATATAAAGATTTACCTGTTTCATGGAAATGGTTATATCATGTTGTATTTCTTAATATGTTTGTGCCGTGTAAAGAGTGGATGTGGTGGAATTCTGTCAATTTCTTCTGGACGATGCCTTGTTTTGTGGCGTGGTATATAATTTCACCAGTAATATACAGATATGTTAATTCTTTCTGGAAAATGGCATTTTTTGTTGGAATTTATTCTGTAATAGTGCCAGTGATAAAAGAATGGATGTATGGATTTACCAGCACACAATTTGCTAACTGGAACTTTTTTTCGTTGTTGTATACATTTTTATTAGGGGTTTTAGCGGCGCTCGCTATTTCAGAAAGAAAAGAGATAATTTGTGCGGTATACACTGTTTTTCTAGGAATAATTGGTTGCATTGCAAATAACAGAAGTGGATTCTTTTTATTTGGGATTGGTTTTTTGCTTCTGATTCTTGCGGTTCACATGTTTGGTTTAAAAATCAGAAGTAAAATAGGAAGAAAAATTCTTAGAATGTTGTCAATATCTTCTTATGCAATATATCTTACACATTATTTTTTGCTTAAAATTTTCTATAATATTTTTGGAAATTTTTCATGGGCTTTAAGCTATATTCTGTTTATTTTCAGTGCATTATGTGTTGGCATTGTGATTTATAATTTTGTGGAAAAGCCGATTACAAATGCGCTCAGACATGTTATAAAAATGCGCGCCAAGGGCCGAAATCATTGAAATGAATCTGCCTTTTCGCATAGGATGAATTGTGTAACAACAAGAGTGCAGAAAACGATACTGAAAGCTTTTGATATAGATGCAGATGTTCACTGACCTTTTTCTACATGGGGGCGCAATCCTCCAGCAGGAGCGCGCCCACCAAAATCCTACCCAAGCCGCCTCCCATACTGCGCCAAATACATTGAAGCAGTTTCAAAGGAAACTCCCATTTTTTTCTGTAGCCTTTCAATAACAGAAGCATCGTCAAGTCCGTCTTCCTGTCCCAGTTCGACAATCATTTTCGCCTGCCCCCTCCGCATCCACTTTTCGGATTCCGTTTCGATTATCGTTCCGCCCATGACATTCACCAGCCTTTCTTCATTTTTGTTCCCATTCGTGATGTGCGTAATGATGGTATTCACGAATCCCATCAGGTCTATCATCTCCCCATCGGACAATTCGCCTGTGTCGCGTAGACACAGCATCGCATCTCTGAAATAGGCTAAATCCGCCACCACATGCGCCACATCCTTTTCCAGTGAGATTTCCTTTTCATACCTTGCGATATAAAAGGGGATATATGGAAAAAGCCTCTCCTTTACAATGTATTCTCTGGTAAGGTCATCCAGAATTACATTATCCGATTTATAATCCACGCTCTGTCCATCAGGAAAAGTGAATGTAACGGTAGTTGTCCTGGGTGTCCGATTCGTCCTCTTGACATAAATGATGGAGAACCTTGGCATTGGGATGGTCACATGGCCGATGTCCCATACAGCGGTCTGCCTCGCAGCGATGAAAGCATATTCCGCAATTCTGATTGCCATGGAGTCGTCATTGTAGCTTTGGCATTCTAAAAGGTAGACATCCTGTCCAATCCTTATCAGGAAATCTGAAATCTTTTCCTCAATCGCTTTGCTGCCATTCATTGTCCCGCTTTCAGTCAGGTATCCTTCCGAAGGCAGCACCGTCACTTGGGCATCCATGGGATACCCGGTTCCAAAAATGTTGTTGATTACGGAGATGAACAGCCTCTTGTGCTTGCTCTTCATCGTCTTGAATACATTGTCATAATCTTGTGAGGTTTTCTGCATGTAGCGTCCTTTCGTATAGTCTCTTCATGCCTGACAGAATTATTCTATAATCATTATAGCGCAGAACTGTCGTCCTGACAACAAAAATGAAAGGTACAAAAAATAGAAAAGTAGATAAAAAATAGCATTTCAAGTGATATACTAAAACGAGAAAGATTTCTCACCCATAAACAACCCGATATGGATAAACGAAGCGTAAACACCAGTACAACAGCAAAGGAGACAGACACCATGGCATACCGAATCCTCATAGCAGACGACGAACCAGACATAACAGCAATGCTCTCCGGCTTCTTCACCGGAAAAGGCTACCAGACCCTGGAGGCCGCCGACGGCGAAAGCGCCCTGAGGCAGGCGGAGCGCGCACCGGACATCATCCTGCTGGACATCAACATGCCTGGCATGGACGGTCTGGAAGTCAGCAGGCG
>OFGF01001030.1_pt1 | contig 19595 bp, 17 predicted proteins | sample 1521711 | NCBI WGS metagenome assembly OFGF01 (sample SAMEA3504092, study PRJEB24116) | mouse gut metagenome | biome: mouse gut; feature: mouse-associated habitat; material: faeces | place: Denmark | collected 2011 | reverse complement strand
TCTCACCGTACAACGAGCCCGAAGTATTGTAGTAGCCAGTGTAGGCAAAGTCGAGGGGAGATGTGTTAAGCCTCTAAAATCGAAACAATAACGTTGTAGTTCATACAACGTTTTTTTGACGTAAAGTATATTTTCGGGTTTTATCAATAACAGATGAGGTCTTATAAACAGTAGCGACTTAATCATGTCAGTGCTTGTATTGCATTTAGGATTTGATATATGATAGAGAGGGGGACCGATATTTACCTTGCTGTAACAAGGGTGAAAAGTGCTTGATTTTTTGATTTGTTTCGTTAAAATGGGGGACAAGATGAATCAAAAAAGGAGGTAAATGAGGCATATCAAAATGGTACACGTAAGGGATCATAGGCGACGCCGTAAAGCGCTATTGCGTAAAGTGCTTTACTATATTTTGGCTCTCGCGTATGTTTGCGGGAGCAGCGCAATAGTTACGCCGTCAGCTTTTGCTGCGGATTGTCCATCTGTGCAATTTGTATTCGCACGTGGATCCGGGGAGGTTATTGGCGGTCCAAGCTATGAGGCTTGGCGCACTTCAATCATGCGAAGAATGAATAAACTCACGGTTAGCTATGGATTTTACGAACTTGGTAGTAGGTCCTATGGTGGTCATCAGTACCCAGCAACAGCCGTTTCTGGTAGTGTTGCTGGTGTCGTAAATTTAATTGGTGCAGCGATCAGCGGCGGCGCATTATTTGAATTTGGTAAGAGTGTTGACGAAGGTGTAGCGGAACTCAAAGCTTATATCTCGACCATGGAATCGCGTTGCTCTGATACGAGATTCGTCCTTGGCGGTTATTCCCAGGGTGCGATGCTGATTTCGCGAACGCTCGGAGAACTTGATGCGTCAAAAATTATTTATGTTTCGACGTTTGGTGACCCTAAATTATATCTGCCAGAGGGGAAGAAGCACGCTTTTCAAAAACCCGATGCGTGTTATGGTCGCAATCTATCCAATTATCGTATCAATGTAAGTGACTGCTATGCTTATGAGGGGGTATTAGGTAGCTATAAGCCATATCAGCCAGAGTATTACATTGATAAATTAGGAACATGGTGCAATAAAAACGATATTATGTGCAGCTCGCGAGTTAATACGGGCGATCATACTGCCTATGTTGCAGAAAATCTTTATGATGAAGCTGCAGCAATAATTACGTCAAAGATTTCTCAGTATTTTGGTAGTTATGAAACCTCTTCTCCGAACGCTATGCATGAAGTTGCATTTTTGGTCGATAATACTGCGTCTATGAGATATAAAAAATCTAGCTATCGGAAAGCTATTGGAGATTTTGCTGAACGTATTATAGCTAGCGGTGGAAGAATTGCGCTTTATGAATTTGGCGAATTAGCTGAGGGAACTAAAACGATTGGTCGTTGTGGTTTTGACTGTAGCGCTGCAGGGTTCAAGAGTGGGTATGATGACATTTATTTGCGTGGGGGTGGTGATGACCCAGAATCAGTATTATCGGGACTTAAAACAACGATGGACACTCTTGACTGGACAAACGGTGCTACGAAATCGATTGTCGTCCTAAATGATAGTGCTTACCATGATCCGGACGTTGATGGTGTTACTTTGGATGATGTAGTGAAACGTAGCCTAGAGATTGACCCGGTCAATATTTATGTGATAGATCCTGGCGATTTTGCTGATGACTATCAAGAACTGGTTACGAGGACGAATGGCGGTTTTATTAATGAGGGGAGTGATGCTGACGATATGTGGAGTGAACTATTCACACGCCCAATTGCTAGATTAAAATTAATGGATTATAAGGCCGAGGTCGATAGTACTTTGGAGTTTGACGCGACAGATTCTTATGCGGAGGATGGAGGTAATTTGCGCTTTGATTGGGACTTGGACGGTGATGGTATATTTGAGAAAGAAGATACTGAGGCGGTCGTCTCCCATAGTTATACTCAGCCTTTTGACGGATACATTCAGGTAAAAGTGAGAGACCAAAATGATAATATAGCAACGATGTCGGCTCATGTGAATATTAATACAGAAGAGCCCGTGTATGAGCTAGCGAAAATTACTAACTTTTCGAGCTGGGAGCATGGAGTATCGACTGTGATCAATTTTACGACGACAGGCACAAAGGTGTTACTAGCGACTAATGAAACTCCGCTCGGCTTTGTGAATTTATCTGAAGGGATTGGTGAAGTTAAGATAGATAACCTCAAGGAGGCGACGAACCTTTATCTAATTCCGTATTCTGAAGATGGCATCAGGGGGCTAAGGTATGATTTTGAGTTGCCACCTACTTCTGTGCCAGATAAAGCGGACGAGACTGATGACGCTAATGAGATTGATAAAGTTGATGGGGCTAGCGAATGGGATGTGAGAGCTGAAGATACTAAGACTACCAATGGATTACCATATCGATTATTACCAAAAGTTCCAAATGCTGGAGTATATACTAATGATCGTTAGTCCTGTTTCTGCGTCGCGAACTACTCAAATGCCAATGGTCTCCGTATTCGCATTTATAAACCCCGAGCGCAGGGATTCCGTGGTCGTATTGGGCAACCAAAGCTGCCGCTTCGGCCTCCTCGCGCGTTTCATAGCAATTTTTATATTGATCACCCACCCAACAACGTGGCGGGATAGATTTGTGATAACTGGCTCGTGTCATTATAACCTTACCTATGGTTGAGATTACAAATTAGGTATTTTTCTCCTTCATATAGAGGATGCCTAAAATAGGCCATATCTCTATATTACCACAGATTTGTTAAAAAGTCAAGAGTTTTCGGGTTTTTCTGCTTATGATATAATACGAATCATATGAAGGTGGGTAGGTGAGTCGGTTATCTGAGTATTTGAATAGGCATATTGTTGGGAATGTTTTTGATCGGCCATCGATTTGCAACACATATAGTACAGATGGATCGATTCTTACCTATACACCGAAGTTAGTAGCGATCCCGGAGACTCAAGACGACATTAGGCGGTTATTGCGATTTGCGAATCAGCTAGCGGCGCGAGATTTGCGTTTGCCAATAACTATGCGTGGCACAGGGCTAGATAAGACTGGTGCTAGTATTGGTCCGGGAATGATAGTATCTACCGAAAAATTAAATCACATTGAGGAGATTGATGTACGTGGGCGCTTAATTCGTTTGCAGCCAGGAGTGAAATTAGGAGAGTTGAATCGAGCCTTGCGTTTAAACGGTTTGTGGTTGCCGATTGGTTACGATAATAACGCTACTATTGGCGGGCTGATCTCGAACAATCCTATTGATGACTATAATTATAAATATAATGGAATATTCAGCTATGTCGAACGAGTTGAGGTGGCTCTTCCGAGCGGTGATTTAGTGCAACTGGCGGCTCTACCTCAGCGTGCAGCGGAATCCAGAGCAAAAGAAGACTCGGTTGAAGGCGTATTATATCGTAAGATTCTTCAGCTGCTAGACGATTACGCTGATACGATCTTAGATCGTTCTATGCGTCCATTTGATGCTGAAGGGTATGCCAATATCGTACGAGTAAAAGAAGGGCATATGCTAAATCTATTGCCATTGGTCTTTGCTGCTCAAGGGACGTTAGGAGCGATCACGGATATCATTTTGCGTTTGGAGCCACTACCCTCAGTATTTCAACGTATGATGGTGTCGTTCCATGATTTAAAAACTGCGCAAAGATTTATGAACTATGCTCGCGACCTAAAACCATACATGTTGAAAATTATCGACCTAGATATTATTGAAACAGCAATCAAGAATGGTAAAAAACTTGATTTCGTGACTAGGAAGCTTGGCAAGGGGATTCTGGTGATGGTAGGGTTCGATTTCCATAGGCACAAGACGAAACGCTGCCTTGAGCGCTTATCGGAGTTGTTGCCAGATAATGCACAACAGTTAGTCGAGACGGTGGATAATTGCAATGATTTTGAAGAGATCGAAAGTTTTCTCGTAAATTATCTAAATGACAGTGAAGGTGAACGGACGGCAATTCTAGACGGTGCTTTTGTCCCGAATATGAATTTTACGGATTTTGTTCAGGGAGTGAAAACTCTAGAACAAACGATCGGGAAAAGACTTCCAATTTATGGATCTTTTGCTTCGCCTAGTTACAGCTTGCGTCCAGATTTTGATTTAGCAGATTTTGGTGATCGACAGGAGGCGGTAGATTTTATGCAAATGTATGCCGAGCTGGTCGTGTCTTGCCAAGGATCAATTACCGCGAATTATCCTGAAGGACGAACTCGCGCGATTATTCAACTTGCTACTCTCTCTGTCACAGAAAGACAATTATACGCTGGGATTAAGGCGGCTTTTGACCCGCTTAATATTATGAATCCGGGCGTTAAACTCGGCGCGTCGGCTGAAGATGTAGTACGACATCTACGTACAAGAGAGAAAGGCGGGATAATCACCGCCTAGCAGATAGTTCTATGTTATAATTAAGGAATGAAGACTACAAAAAAGAATTTATCTGACACTAGAGTGGAAGTGAAAGTAACGCTGGATGCGACGGATTTACAGGCTGCGCGCGAGCAGGCTTTGGCACGTTTAGCGAAAGATTTAAAAGTACAGGGATTTCGCAAAGGTAAGGCCCCGCTGTCATTAGTAGAGAAGCAGATTTCGCCAAATGAGATCGCAAACGAAACGATTGATGTTGCGGTGCGCACAAATATTTCTAAGGCTTTTGAAGCTGAAAAGCAGCCACCTATTGCAGTCACTAATGTCGCTGTAACGAAGTATGTTCCTGGCGAGAGTGCAGAATTTACAGCCACCGCAGATGTCCTACCAGATATTAAGCTGGGCGATTATAAGAAATTAGGCGCCAAGATGGATAATATGGAGCCGACTGATGCAGATGTCCAAGAGATCATCGACAATATTACCAAGGCTTATTCTGAAAAAACAGCCACGAAGAAAAAGGCCGAATCGGGCGATGAGGTGATTATTGATTTTGTAGGTAAGCGTGAGAACGGTGAGGAATTCGCTGGTGGCAGTGCAAAAGATCACCATTTGGAGCTTGGTTCGGGGCAATTTATTCCAGGTTTCGAAGATGCAATTATAGGTCATGAATCGGGTGATAAGTTTGATATTAAGGTTACCTTTCCAAAAGATTATCCCGAGAAGAGTCTCGCTGGTAAGCCGGCCGTGTTTGAAACACTGGTTAAACAGGTTAACGAAATAAAGGTCCCGAAGTTGGATGATGAGTTAGCAAAGAAATGTGGCAACTTCAAAACGGTAGCGGAATTAAAAGCGGATATTAAAACTAATCTTCAGGCACAAAACCAACAACGTGCGTATGAAAAATATCGCGATGACTTAGTCCAAGAATTAGTAAGGAAGTCGAAAGTTGCAGCACCAGAGATCCTGATCGATGATCAGATGCGCTTTATCCGTGACGATCTAACTCGCAATGTCGCTAGCCATGGCATGACGCTTGAGCAGTATCTAACTCAATCTGGTATGACTCTAGAAGAATGGGAGAGGCAGGCAAAAGAGGTAGCGGAACAGCGCGTGAAATCTTCGTTGGTTTTGCAAATTTTAGCTAGAGAGCAAAATATTCAGGTGACAGATGATGAAGTTGAGGCAAAAATTGCAGAGCTTCGGAGCGTTTATGGAAAATCGAAGGAAGCACAAGATAATTTGAAGCGACCCGAAGTTCGCCAAGACATCAAGAATCGCATGATTATTGATAAAACCCTAGATTTTTTGACGGTCGAGAATTTACAAAGTACCAATAGCGCTAAAAAAACTTCTAAAACCGATAAAAAACCAGCAGCTAAGTCGAGCACAAAAGCGACTAAATCTAAATCCGCCAAGAAGGCAGATAAGTAATAGGGAAAAGCTTGCATTTTTATGTAAGCTAGCGTATAATAGTAGATAGAGTTTCAAGCTGGATACTATTGCTGTATGTATCTAGCAAAATATTAGTTAAATAGGGAAGTTTATGCCAACAATTAATCAGTTGATTCGTAAACCGCGTAAGAAGGCTGCGAAAAAGTCGAATGCGCCAGCGCTTGGTAGTATTGTTAATACTCTAAAGACTCGTAAATATGATCAAGCGGCACCTTTGAAGCGTGGTGTCTGTCTTAAGGTTACAACTAAGACTCCGAAAAAACCAAACTCTGCGTTGCGTAAAGTTGCGCGTGTGCGCTTAACTAACGGTCAGGAAGTTTGGGCTTATATTGGTGGTGAAGGGCACAACTTGCAGGAGCACGCAGTTGTATTAGTTCGCGGTGGTCGCGTACCTGATTTGCCAGGTGTACGCTATCATGTTGTCCGTGGTACGCTCGATCTTCAGGGCGTTCAGGGTCGCAAACAAGGTCGTTCTAAGTATGGTGCGAAGAAAGGAGAATAATTTATGCCACGTAAAGTTACCAAGTCTTTGCAACGTAAGATTTCGCCAGATCGCAAGTATCAGTCAGTTTTAGTACAGCGTTTAATCAATAAGAGTATGCTGGATGGCAAAAAGCAGGTCGCTGAACGGGCAGTTTACGAGGCGCTTGAGGGGGCGGCAAAGAAATTGAATTCGGAAGATCCAGTAGCAGTATTCGAGAAGGCGATTGCCAATATCTCACCGGATTTCGAGGTGAAGTCACGCCGTGTTGGTGGTGCGAACTATCAGATTCCATTTCCGATTTCTGGTCATCGTCAGGAGCACTTCGCTTTCACTTGGCTAGTTCAAGCAGCACGAGCACGCAGTGGCATGCCTTATGCAAAGCGTCTTGAACTTGAAATTGTCGATGCCTACAATGAAACTGGCGCAGCCTTTAAGAAGAAAGAAGATTGTCACCGCATGGCTGAAGCGAACCGCGCCTTTGCGCATTTTGCACGGGCCTAGAGTTCTACGGTTAAAAGATCCTCTACGAGCAAGGGTTGAAATAAGAAATAAAGGAGTCCTTAGAAGGGCTCCTTTATGTGTTTGGTCTCAGCTAGATAACTCCTGAGGCTATCATTCGTATGAGACGTTTTTGTTGAATGGTGCAGAATGATTATTAGCCTACCGCGGCAAGTGGTCTCATCCTCGTCAGCTTCTGGTTATAGCGGCGCATCGTAACCCTAAATTCTTCCGGATAATCCTTCCGTATGCGGCTCTCAAGAATAGCGTAGCTATCCCCGGATTCCGGGTCGTTTTCGCTCAAACACATCATTAACATGCTACATACGGCGATTCCGCTCATACGAAATCTATCCATATCTGACATGTCCTGAAGCGCGTTTGATGCTTCCGACGACAAATCGGGCTGATAGCAGATCCAAACCATCCCATTTTTGCCGTAATGGCAATTTAGTACCCAGCTTTCATGAGACACATCTCGTATCCCAACCAGATGGCCTGCTGCATGTGCGAAACGGCTGGATAGCAACATATTTCGCGCGCGACCAAGAGCCGCGCTCATACTCATGCTGGATGATTCATTTCCGGCAATTAAGATGTTTTGACTCAGACCACTTGTTCCGCATTCTGTGGTCTGGATCATGAGTGACCCTCCTAAGCCTAAACTTTCGAAAAGCCCCTGCAGGGTCTGAATATCCTCTGTGTCTAAAAATGCTTCTTTTGGTAATTTCAAATTACCGTACCTCCTTCAAAAGTAGTACACCAAAAAACAACTTGTTTAAGGTGCCTTTGCCTGAAATTAATCAGGCCTATCCTCCCATTTTATCATACATTTTCATAAAAGTCAATAGATGTGTCGTAAAAATGATATCTTAAAGCTAATTATTAAGCAAAAACTCTTATTTTTAGTTAAAACTATGCTATAATTAAACACAAGTAGATTTAGGAGGAATCATGGTCAGATTAGCTATCAACGGGTTTGGTCGCATTGGTCGATGCGCCTTTAAGATTGCTTTTGAGCGTCAGGATGCGGAGATTGTAGCAATCAACACTATTGGTTCACCGATGGAGCTAGCTCATTTACTTAAATATGACTCAGCTTACGGGGTTTATGATCATGATATCGATTATGACGACAAACATATCATTGTTGATGGACAGCCGATTCTATTCTTGCAAGAGGCGGATCCGTCGCGCTTACCTTGGGATCGATTAAAAGTTGATACTGTAATGGAATGCACGGGGAAGTTCCGAGCACCAGCGGATGCGCGTACGCATATCAAGGCTGGCGCGCGGAAAGTGGTAATTTCGGCGCCCGCGAAAGGTCAAGGTGCTAAAACGGTAGTATTGGGCGTGAACGAAGAAGTCGTTACAGCTGACGATGATGTGATTTCTTGTGCGAGCTGCACTACGAATTGCATTGCGCCGGTCATGAAAGTTCTTGAGGATAACTTTGGAATTGAAAAGGCGATGATGACAACGGTGCACTCTTATACTGCCTCACAAAAATTGCAGGATGATGCAGCGAAGGATCTCCGTGAAGCACGAGCGGCGGCGGTAAATATCGTTCCGACAAGTACTGGTGCGTCGAAAGCTACCGCATTGACAATTCCGTCTTTAGAAAGCAAGTTTAACGGACTTTCGGTACGTGTACCAAGCTTAGTCGTTTCGCTCGCAGATATTACAGCTGTAGTGAAGCGTAAAACCACTATCGCAGAATTAAATCGGGTGTTTGAAAAAGCTGCCGAAGAACCGTACTACGAAGGTATTTTAGCGGTTACGCATGAGCAGCTCGTGAGTACGGATTTTCGCGGCAATTCTAATTCGGCGATCATTGATTTGCCTCTTACGGATGTTGTGGGCGGCGATATGGTGAAAATTGTAGCTTGGTATGATAATGAGTGGGGTTATTCTAACCGTTTGGTCGAGTTATCAGTAGACTTTGGGAGATAATAAAATGCCAGAATATACTATCTATCTTGGAAGTGATCATCGTGGTTTCGAAGATCGCAAAGAGTTAAAACCGCTGCTCGAGGGCTGTCATCAATTTTTGCGAATAGAAGATCTCGGGCCAGAGCAATTGGATCCAGATGATGATTTTAACGATATTGCAATCACTGTTGCTAGTGCGGTGCTTGAGAATGAACATAGCTTCGGTATTTTGATTTGCGGATCAGCGCACGGCGTATGTATGCAAGCAAATCGCATTAAGGGGATTCGTGCAATTAACGCGAGCACTCCTGAAAGCGCAGCGATCGGTCGCGAAGATGATTACGCTAACGTTTTATGTCTCAGTGGAGACAGGTTTAGTGCCGAAGAGATGGAGAAAATTGTCAAGGCATTTTGTCATGCGCGCCCTAAGACTGATGAGCGGTATCGGCGTCGTGTGGAGAAATTAGACGAAGATGCCACTTGGCCGGGGAGTAAGGATTAGTCTATGGCGGTAATTGTGCCAACTATCACTACGGCTGATCAGACCGTATTCAGCACTAATTTGCAGGAGTTTGCGACTTTTGCAAGGCGGATTCAGATTGATACTTCGGATGGTACTTTTGCTGCTACCACGATGGTGGGACTCAACGAAATGGAACTACCCGAAGGGGTACAAACTGACTTACACTTGATGACGGCACGTCCAAGTCAATATCTCGAGCGCGTGATTGAATTAAAGCCGAGCCTTTGCATTGTGCACGTCGAGGTCGACGATAACCTACTCGGTATTGCTCAGGGGTTGCATGGAGCCGGGATTAAGTTTGGATTGGCGCTACTCAAGGGTACTTATCCACGTCGGGCGCAGCAGTTGATCGCCGAAGCAGACCATATAATGATCTTTGCTGGGTCATTAGGCGAGCAAGGTGGTCAAGCTGACCTCTTGCAATATGAAAAAGTGCCAATTATTCGCGAATTAAAACAAGATATTGAGATCGGCTGGGATGGGGGCGCTAATCTCAGTAATGTGCGGGCGCTAGCACATGCTGGGATTGATGTAATTAATGTCGGTAGCGCAATTACAAATGCGCCAGATCATGCCGCGATGTATAAAGCAATTAGTGAAGAGGCTGAACGCAAAGGCGTATTGATATGAGTCGAATTGTAAGTATTGGTCCAGCTGTAGAGGATATCTATCTAATTGATCGCGATGATCTGTCAGCCGTGGATTGGAATGGTCAGTCAATTTTTTCTGGTTTGAGTTTTGGCGCTACGGTTGATATTGATAAAGCTGAGTATCATGTAGGTGGGGGCGGTATCAATGCTGCGGTGACATTTGCGCGTTATGGGCATGAGACAATTTTCATGGGTAATATTGCGCGTGATATTGGTGGTGAAGCGGTCCTGCGTTGCTTGGATGAAGAAAATATTGACAGTAGCTACGCTGAAGTGGTTGCAGGTACTACGGCTACGCGAGTTTTGTTAGTTGATGCTAGGACTGGCGAGCGTACGGAGTTGAAATTCGAGGGCGTAGCAAAGACGGCTAAGAACTTGAATCCAAAAGACTTAGAGGATATTGAGCCAGATTGGATCTATCTAGCTGGTTTCGGTGGCGATATGCATAAGATTCTTGATCTAGTTGAGAGAGCTCATAAACTTGGGGCGAAAATAATGTGGAACCCTGGTATAGCCGAGCTTAGGCATACCAAGAAGGTGCTCGGGCTACTTAGCGATGTTGATGTACTGCTAGTTAATAAAGTCGAAGCTGCTAAGTTGGTTCCGGGAGTTATTTTGACTGAACTGCTTGCGCGGTTAAGTAACTATTGTAAAACAGTTATAATCACCGATGGAATTATGGGAGCGATCGCGACTGATCATATTGAAACTTATCGACTAGGTGTTTACGAGCAAAATAAGATTAAGGACATTAATGGTACTGGCGATGCCTTTGGCGCTGGTTTTTTGGCTAATTTTGCTGATAGCGAGGACTTTGCGAGTGCCCTAAAATACGCTTCGGCAAACGCCGTGAGAGTGGCGCAGAGATTTGGGGCTCAAGCGGGGATTATGAATGGGGCCGAAAAGCTCCATCAGATGCCGATGGTGAAGATTGCTAATTTATCGGAGTGGTCTATTTCGTGAATAAAGTTAACTGGTCGTAAAATTAGATAAAAGCTAGGAAAGGAAGAAGTATAATGGCAAAAAATGACGAAATCGGAGATTTTCTCAAACAAGAAGAGCAAGTGCTTTCTCAGCTCGAAAAAGATGACGTAGCGCGTGCACGTGCTTATGCGAACGATTTGCTGAGAGGACTAAAGACGGTTAGGACTTATCCGCAAGGTGTGACGATTTTTGGTTCAGCACGGTTTCCGCAAACTAATAAATATTGCAAAAAAGCTCGGGAGCTGGGGCAGCTGCTTGCGCAGAACGGCCATACGGTGATTACTGGCGGCGGTCCAGGAATTATGGAGGCAGCAAATCAGGGTGCATTTGAATATGGCGGACGCAGCATCGGCTTGAATATTACTCTTGCGCATGAACAATTCCCAAATCCATACTTGACTGATGTTTTGCAGTTTCAATATTTCTTTGCACGCAAGGTAATGCTGGCAATGTCCTCAAAGGTCTATGCGATGTTTCCTGGCGGTTTTGGCACGCTCGATGAGCTTTCGGAAGTAATCGTTCTGATGCAAGAGAATAAGATGCCTAAAATGCCAGTTTTCCTGTTTGGTAAGAGCTACTGGCGGCCATTGGTGCGTTTTGCGGAGTCAAAAATGGTCAGTTATGGTGCGATTTCTAAAAAAGACCTTAAATTACTGTATGTGACCGATGATATTAATGAAATCGTTAAAGCCGCCAATAAAATTGGTCATCCAAAGATTAAAACGAATTTTTATGATGGCTTCCGAGCGCAATCAGGTATCGATGAATTGCCGGAAGAGGATCGATTGATTAAATAGCTGGATGGGCCTATAATAGTATATATGAGCAGCGGAGGTTCTAGGTTTGGTCATGGATTTGACCGTTGGATTGACGAATGTAAGATGGCAATTTCTGGAGCTGTACTTGCGACTAGCAAGGCAGAGTTTTGGTCAGGTTTTTTGATTTCTTTTGTGATTTTTGGCACACTTATGAATTTGCTCGCGAGTGGTTTTGGCGTATTCAGTACAATGGCGGCATTGGGTATTTCAGGATCTTTGAAGATTATCAGTGATGCATTTTTGGCGATTTTTGGTTTTGATAAGAGCTTTGGTGATTGGGCGCTAACTTTTGTTGTGGTAGTATTACAGAGTATCCTGATTGGGTTGATCGTGTTTGTCTGGCATGCTAAATGCCGTCAGCAGGAATCAACAGTAACTGAGACAGCTAAAAATGCTGGCAACTTGCAGGACGCTGGGATTGCTACGGGTCTTGCGATCCTCGGGACCGGGTGCCCAACGTGTGGTACGAGTCTGCTTGCGCCGGTGATTGGGTCCTTGGTTGGCACAGGCAGTTACGCGCTGGCCGGTGTGGTCTCATGGGGTTTAACTATCGCCGCTGTAGTACTGATTCTTTTTTCAATCAAACGCGTCGGGAGGGATGCCTATGCTATGATTACCAGTGAACGTTTTCTGAATAAGAGAAAGGAGCAAAATGTCAGCAAAAACACCAACTTCAAAAAGTGAGACGATAGCTAGGATTGGGCGTATCGCTTTGATTAGTGGGATCGTAATTCTGTTCTTAGCGGTTTTCGTGTTGAGTGCAACCCATAAATCTCCGGCTAGTGAACAAGTTTGGGATATGCGTACGACGGTTGGAAATCAGGACGCTAAGAAGCACTATATTATGTATACCGATTTAATGTGTCCGTATTGTGATGTCTTTTCGCGCGCGGTGATGGAACATCAGGAGGAATTTGAGCAATTTTTGGCAGATAACGATATCTTGTTTGAGATTCGCCTGACAGATATGCTGTATTATGGTGCCGATAGTACGATGTCTCAAGATGCTGCTGAAGCGGCACAGTGTGCAGTTCGCGAAGATAAGTTTTGGGATTATTATCATGCGGCTTTGACAGCGCTATACGATGATTATCATTCTAAAGGCATTGGCAACAGTAAAACGGCTACGCCGATCAAGAATATGCCTGAGGATTACTGGTTAGAAATCGGTATCGAGGCTGGATTAGGCGACGAATTTGAGAAATGTGTTCAAGAACACGAGAGTGCGGACGAAGTTGAAGAAATTACCATGAAGGCTTCACAATTTGCTGAAGGGATGCCGACTTTTGTCTTTGAAAAGTTTAAGACATCTGGTTTTGGTGATACTTGGGGTTGGGAAGAAGCTAAAGAATTCCTCAATGCTGGTATCTAGTTTTGGGATATGCTGAGCCAGCTAGAGAGTCTCGGATCGAGTGATCCGAGACTCTTGGTTTTAGTTTTCGCCTAAAATCCTACAATAAAGGATTTTAGAGTTGATGCCGTTCTTTTTCGCCAGTTTCAAGATTTTTTAGCTCATACTCTCCAGTTTTAGCTTCGTTTTCGCCGATTACTGTCGCAAACTTGGCAATTTTGCTGGCGTGTTTTAATTTATCGCCTAGCTTTTTATTAGTCATAATTATATCTATTTTTTGTCCGGATTTTCGTAGGTTTTGTGCTAGTCGTTCAGCAACTGCAAGATCATTAGAACAAAACGGGATAATACAAATGTCGATTGGTTTCGCGGTGTTAAGGTTAACAAGTTGATAATTTTGCAAAATCCAGAATAATCTAGTCAGTCCAATTGATCCACCAACTCCTGGGAATTTTTGGTCGGTATAATTGCTGGCAAGATTTTCATAGCGACCGCCACTACAAAGCGATCCGATTTCGCGATGATTAGCAGCAAAAGTTTCAAATACGGTACCGGTATAGTAATCTAACCCGCGCACGATTAACATGTCGGCTGTGACGTCCACTTTAAACCCTCCGTCGGCGTCATTGATAGTCTGTCCTAGTTTCAATTCCAGTATTTCCATTACTTCGGCGAGCTCATCAACACCAGCCAAGAAAGTTGCATTTTGGCATCCGAGAGCCATTAGCTTCGGCTTAACTTCACTAATCGATCCGGCAATGTTCATAAATGTTGTAATTTTTACAACATTTTCCTCAGTAATACCTAGTTCATAGAGAGATGCAGTGGTTTTTTCGGCTGGAACTTTTTCGGCGTGATCAATGATCGAAAAGATGTCGAGCGATTTTTCTTCAAGTCCCAGCCATTCGATTAGTCCGCCTAGCAATTTTCGATTGCTGATGCGTATGATCAGATTGGATAGTGGTAGAATCTGCACTGCATTGATTAGGGTTGCAATAACTTCAGCATCATAATAAATCGGCAAATCATTTCTTCCGATTACGTCGATGTCGCATTGGTAAAACTCACGGTAGCGTCCCTTTTGCGGACGCTCACCACGAAAGTTGCGACCAATTTGAGTAACTTTAAAGGGGAAGGTTAGTTCGCTTTCGTGTTCAACGACATAACGCGCTAGTGGCACAGTGTGATCAAAGCGCAAAGCCTGGTCGGCCGATTCTGTATCTTCGGCAGTTTTGACAACTTTATAAATCTGTTTTTCGGTGTCGCCGCCAGCTTTGGCTAATAAAATTTCAGTACGGTCGATCATCGGTGTTTCAATACTTTGGAAGCCATGAGCATGGAATTCTGTCAAGAAGCCGTTTTTAAAGCGGTTAAATTCGTTTTGTAGATTTGGCAATAATTCCTGCATGCCACTAATTGGCGCTGTATTGATTTTTTTCATGATGTAATTATACTATATTTTCGCGATAAATAAAGACGAGACTGTCGTTACGCGATGTGACCGCCATTTTTGGAGTGATTTTAATCTATTTTAACTTCCTTACCACTACGGCTGATTTATCAAGTACTGATGGATCCAAGAATTGAACATTGTCGCGGTTTGGCGGTAAATAGAGAAAATAGTGGTCAGAAAAAAGCTGGAAGCGCTTGCGCAGTTCGTAAAAATATGATTCTAACTTGACTTTTTCAACCATCTCCTTCTGAGATGGATCGAAAATAATCGTAGCAGAGGCTTGATTATCCTCGATTGGTTTGATAGCTTTAAAAATCCAAAAATCATCGTCGATAATTTTATTTTGTTCAAGATAAATCACATAGTCATATGCTTCTGGCAAGCTAGCTTCGAAGCAAGCTCGGTCTTTCGTAATATCATAGGGGTTGAGCACTTTGACGTGCCTTGATTGAGCGAGTTGTATTGTGTTATCTACGCTCCCGTAATCGACAACAATAATCTCTAGATTTTTGATTAATTTTTGTGATAAAAGCTTGTCTAGTTGCACGGAGAATTCTTCTCCGGGACTATAGGTCGATAGTAACACCAGCACCTTACAATCGAGAGGCTTTGCATTCTTAGTTTCGCAGTTAATTCTGAAATCTAATTGCCCCTTTTCGAATTTTCGTTTTGCTTTAATCCTAGAGGGGAAGCGCAGAGGAAGAGACATCTTCCACCATTTGGAATTTACTAGGAAGTGAATATATTCGTTGTTGAACGCGACAGTTCTTTCTAAACTGGTGATTCTATCCATTAGCTGCTTATTCTGTGAGATCAAATAATCACGATCACCATAACGCTGAATTACTAACTCGTTTTGAATTCTCAATAAACTCTCTAAGTCGTCTGCGTATCCACTACTAGAAAGTGTTTTGATTCTTCTTTCCAAGAAACTGATGTAGCGTTTTGATGTTTTATCATCCATTTTCATTCCTTTCTTTGCATTTTTTAGCTAAAACCTTTTTGATACCTTCATCTAATTGGGTTTGTGGTTTCCAGTTCAAGGTTTTTGCAGTGTTTGAGATATCTAATATATTATTCTTGACATCGCATTTTCGTGGCGCCGAATAATTAATTGTTACCTCCGATATATTAGAATATTTTTTGATTAGATCAATGCAATCATTTAGTGAATGACCTATGCCGGTACCAAGATTAAACACCTTATGATCTCCGTTATACTCTATAATGCGTCTAATCGCTTCGATAGCATCATCAATGAAAATAAAATCTCGCAAATTATTACCATCACCCCAAATATCGATTACTTCATGATTTAAAATTTTATCAGCTAGGATAGGTATAATACCTTGCTTTTGTTCTATTTTAGTGTTTTCGCTATATGGATTAGCGAGGCGCACTATTTTATAATTGACACCAAAGAATCGGTGATACAGTTGCAGGTACTTTTCGATTAGCATTTTAATAATACCGTAATTTGAGATTGGATCCAAGCTTTCTGTTTCGGAGATATTTTGAGCTTCACATTCTCCATATACTGCTCCACCCGAAGATAGGAAGATAATTTCAGGAATTTTGTTTTTGACCATATCATCCAGTAACTTGATTGTGGGGAAGACATTTTGTTCAATTTCAGAATTAACGTGATCCATATCGTCATTTGGATTAATAGTGGAAATCAGGTGTATGACTAGATCGGCGTCTTGTAGGTAGCTGGAATAATCCTCGCATTGTACAAAATCAAGAGTTCGATAAACCACATTTGGATGTCGGATGGGGTTTGAAATATCACGTCCAGTCACCACTAAGTAATAGTCATCAGCAAGTTGCTTGACAATGTTTTGGCCAAGAAATCCAGTACCGCCTAAGATAAGAATCTTTTTCATGTCTCCTCGCTATGTGATATGAGCTTTAAGAGATTCTTTTCAAAGATCTGCATATGGAAAAATTTTTCGTAGATTTTTCGGCCTTCGACTCTGATTTGATCTAGCTTGTCGGGATGCTGTAGGATGTATATAATTTTTTCCGCCAATTCATCAACATTGCCACTCTTGAATACAAAACCATTCTTTCCATCGTGGATATATGTAGATGTCCCGGTGCAGTCAGAGCACAGGCAAATATTGCTCAGCATAAAAGTTTCCGTAGCCACCACTGGCATCGGATCATCAAGTGATGGCAGTGCTAGGACGTCGATTTCTTGGTATAATTTAAACAATTCGTCTCGATTGATTGAGGAGTATAGTTTGATTTGGTTTGAATTTTGCGATGCCTCAATAATTTGATCCTTGATCTTTTCGCCCTCGATATCTCCTGGAATAGTATCACCGATGAAGATGAATTCTGCTAATTCCAAGTAATTACTCGGGATTTTCTTGATCGCTTCGAGTAATAGGTGCTGTCCTTTGCGAATGTTGATTGATCCGCACGACAGGAAACGTATTCGCCTATTTTGAGTTTTTCTCGGAGTAAGATTAGCAGCTTTATCACGAACTCCGTAGTTTAGGATACTGGCGTCATATTGAAAACCATAGTTTTTTAGTTGATCCATGGCATATTGACCCCCGCAGAGGACTTTTATGTTCGAAGTGAGATATTTGGGCATTTTGGATCCTATAATGTCGTAAGATATCTTACCTTCGTGAATCCACCAAAAGATTCTTTTACCAAGATTCATATATCTACGTACGAAATTATATAAAGTGGCGGTCACCATAATAATTTCGTCAAAATTATCAACAAAAAGGTCCAAATCGAGTTTTGGCAAGATTGATTCAGTACCGTTATTAAAGAATTGCATAAAACGTAGCTGAGTACTGATTATGACTGGTACTCCAGCTTCCAGAAAGTCATTTCGTAGCGGACCATCAGCCAGGGAAACAACTGTTACGAAATAACCATTTTCAACCAGCACCTTTGCCGTGTCAAGTACGACTATGGGCGCCCCAGTCCGGCTTAACTCGTGGGTGACTAAGAGAATACTCTTTTTAGCGCGCTGATGAATGGGCTTTTTGGGGAAGAGCATATAACTACTACTGCCCGGATAGAGAAACTCTCTTTCGAAATAAGGAGAATCCTCCGCTAAGCTATTAGTAATAATTTGCTTGAAGCCTTTTAGGAAGTTCGGATCGTGTTCTTGGGCTTCATTTTGGAAATTGCATAAGTCAAGCAAAGACTGATTTATGACGCCAGGTTGGTCGAGTTTATAGGTCTTACATCCGTCGATTTTTGCTTTAACCTTGGTATTTATTACTGCATATTCTTGATAGTAGCGCTGTTCGATATCAAGAAAAAGTTGCATTTTGGTTGCAGTAATATTATATTGTCGATGCTTTTTGTCAGTATAATCTTCTGGGAAGACTTTTTGGTTTCTAAAAAGATATAAAAATGAAAAATAGATTAAATAATCAGTAGGGAGTTCCGCTTCGGCCAGCCATTCTTGATCGATAAACATATAATTGCCGTCGTGGCCCCTAATTAGGTTAGATATGTTCCCGTCGATCAGCGATAAATTCAGTATGTAATCATCGGAGCTATAAATAGAGCTCAGCTCCTTTGAGATTGGGTTTTTAAACTTGCGCTTAGTCGATATGCTTCGGTAGAACGAGACCAGTTTTTCAAGCTCTTTATCAACTAGCTCCCATTTCTTTTGTTTTGCAAGATTTAGAATATAGCTAGAAGCACTTACTCCTTCTACCTTTTTAACACGTAGTCCCCCCCCCTCGTTTTTATCCACGCTGCAGGTAGGGATTTGATGATCTTTCATGAGATTATAGATATGGTAGATTTGATCAATGTGCCTCTCGGCGCTAGGGTTGGTTGGTATTTTTATGAAATCATGTTTTTTGCCTATTGTGGTGATTTGGTATTTTTTGTTGCGATAGTCATGTTCTTTTGCGAAAGTAATATTCGCCATTTTTGACTTTGGGAGGCCAAATTCCACCAAAAAAGAATTGGCAAAAAAGCCAAAATCACCATTTTCGATCAGTCCACCTAAAACCGAGTTGATTGGATATTGAATATAATTGCCATATGGGTAAATCGGAACTTCATCCACCTCTTCTACTCGTGGGGGTCGCTGGTCGGTATAAATTATGCTCGGTAATTTGTAGTCAGGGAACGGATAATAAAATTTGTAATTTGAAAACCCATGGCGAGCGATCAGGTCGATAAACTCTTGTTTGCCAAAAGTTTGAATATTGGTATCCTCATAACCCTGGAGGCCGATATATGGCGTTCTGAGATGATCTTCGTCGCAGCCTGCCCAATATTTGATGCCGTAACGGTTTTCAATTGCTAGGAGAATTTTGCCGGTCGGTTTTAGGAGAGCTTTCATGCGATCCAGGAATAGATCGAAAGGCTGATCGTGCTCAAAGAATATTTTTGCATACTCGAAGACGCCAACTAAAACGATATAATCAAACTTATGATCTAGTTGAATATCTTCGAAATTACCAGCATAGACAGTTAGATTTTGTCTTTGGATGTGGCGATGATACGTGATGGCAGCTCGCCGTTTTGAATCTTCAATGCCGATGACGTTTTTACATTTGTCGCAAAGTAGCTCCGTGATTGTGCCGCATCCAGTGCCAATCTCTAGGACATCGCTATTATGATCAAAAGGATACCAATTTAAAATATTGGCGCGAATGTCGGTAGTCAAATAAAAGACACCATCATCATTAAAATCGAGAGAAGTATCCTTATCTTTATAAAATTTTAATAGCTCATTTTCTACGTCACCATCATCGTAGGTATCGTTACCGCTATAAAAGTCCAAAACTAACTTTGCCAAATTCATTCCTTTCAGATGGCTTAATAAAAATTGCGAGTCAATTTTCGCAACAGAGGCTTATTCTATCTAGTATCAAAAACGGAAAACCTCAATAAGCCATGGAGGCACCGACCGGAATTGAACCGGTGTACACGGTTTTGCAGACCGCTGCGTCACCACTCCGCCACAGTGCCATGCTATTATTTTAGCATATTTTGAAGTTTTTGGATATGTATTCTTCCTCTACCCCTCCCGTGTAACGCAGCGGATGGCGAAGGCTG
>OFGF01001029.1_pt1 | contig 19620 bp, 19 predicted proteins | sample 1521711 | NCBI WGS metagenome assembly OFGF01 (sample SAMEA3504092, study PRJEB24116) | mouse gut metagenome | biome: mouse gut; feature: mouse-associated habitat; material: faeces | place: Denmark | collected 2011 | reverse complement strand
CCCGCCGTTACCGACGGCCCCCTGGGCGATCCCGACCCCACCCAGGAGCCCACGCCCACCCCCAGCCCCAGCGCGGAGCCCTCTGAAGAACCCAGCCAGGAGCCCTCCGAGGAGCCGTCCGCGGGCCCTGTGGAGAACCCCTCCCTCAAGCCCCTGCCCACCACGCCCGAACCTGCTTCCACACCCAAGCCCACTCCGGCGCCCACGCCTGTCCCGGATGCCACCCCCGCGCCGGAGCCCACGCCCGCACCCGCCGAGGGCGTGGACCTGTCCGCCTTCTACAGCACCATCACCGGCAAGTATGAGTTCGGCTTCCTGGAGCTGGCGGACGCCACCCTGCTGGACGGCTACTACGCCGGGCTGACCTCCATTCCCACCGAGCAGCGTCTGGTCTACATCTGCCAGATGTCCATGAACAACGGCGAGTTCGGGCTGGTGCAGGTGAAGAACAGCGCGGACGCGGCCCGGGTGAAGGCCATCTTCCAGGCCCGCATCGACCGGATGAGCGGCGCGGACGGACAGGGTAAGCCCGGCGCGTGGTATCCCGGCCCCACCGAGCAGTGGCTGAACAACTCCCGGGTGGTGTCCAACGGGAACTATGTCATGATGGTGGTACACGAGAACTGCGACCAGATTGTGGCGGAGTTTAACGCCCTGTTTTGATCGGAGCCTGTATTCCAAGCTGCCCCGGCGGAAACGCCGGGGCAGTTCAACCTAACCACGAGGTGACCGCGTATGATATTTTCCAGTCCGTATTTTCTGTTCCTCTATTTCCCCGTCGTATTGACCCTGTACTACATCTCCCCCCTGCGGTGGCGCAATCTGGTGCTCCTCATCGCCAACCTGATCTTCTACGGCTGGGGGGAGCCGGTGTACGTGGTGATCATGTTCCTGTCCATCGCCATCGACTACTCCCACGGGCGGATTGTCACCCGGTGTAAAGCAAAAGGCAATGACAGGGGTGCCCGGATGGCGGTGGCCTCGTCGGTGATCTTCAACCTGGCTCTGCTGGGCTTCTTCAAGTACTGGAACTTCATCGCCGGGAGCCTTGCCGCCGTCGGCGCGGGCTTCCTGCCGGTGATCGACAATCTGCCCATGCCCTGGGGGGAGTCCATCGGCTTCACCCTGCCCATCGGCATCTCCTTCTACACCTTCCAGACCATGAGCTACACCATCGACGTGTACCGGGGGGACGCCCGGTGCCAGAAGAACATCGTCACCTTCGGCACCTTCGTCACCCTGTTCCCCCAGCTCATCGCCGGGCCCATCCTGAAGTACAAGGATCTGGACGACCAGCTGGAGCAGCGGGACCACACCTTCCAGCGGTTCGCCTCCGGCGTCCAGCGGTTCACCATCGGGGCCTGCAAGAAGGTGCTGCTGGCCAACGCCCTGGGGCCGCTGTGGGACGTGTACCTCGCCACCCCCACCGCCCAGCTCACCACACTGGGGGCGTGGCTGGGCATCATCGCCTTCTCCCTCCAGCTCTACTTCGACTTCTCCGGCTACTCCGATATGGCCATCGGCCTGGGCCGTATGCTGGGCTTCGAGTTTTTGGAGAACTTCAACTACCCCTATATCTCCAAGTCCGCCAGCGAGTTCTGGCGGCGGTGGCACATCTCCCTGGGAAGCTGGTTCCGGGAGTACCTGTACTTCCCCCTGGGCGGCTCCCGGGTGGGGAAGGGCCGGATGGTGTTCAACCTGCTGGTGGTCTGGGCCGCCACCGGCATCTGGCACGGGGCCAGCTGGAACTTCCTGTGCTGGGGCCTGTACTGGTTCGTGTGGATCGGCCTGGAGAAGGTGTGGCTGGGCAGGGCCCTGGACAGAGCCCCGGCCTGGGTGTGCCACGTCTACGGCGTGCTCATCGCCGTGGTGGGCTGGGCCATCTTCGCGGTGGAGGATTTCTCCGCCATGGGGCCGTACCTGGCCGCCATGTTCGGCTTTGGCGCGGGCGCGCTGGACGGGGATTTCCTGTACTACCTGCGCAACTACCTGCCCATTCTGGTGATCGGCATCGTGGCCGCCACGCCGCTGGCCAAGAACCTGTGGCACAAGCTGCCGGAGCGGGCCCGTCAGATCGCCTTCCCGGTGCTGATGCTGGCGGGGCTGGTGTTCACCACCGCCTATCTGGTGGACGGCACCTACAATCCGTTCCTCTACTTCCGTTTTTAGGCCAAAAGGAGGGACGCTCGTATGTTCATCGACATTTGGGGCAAAAAAATCTGGTATGAGGTATATGGCGCGGAGCATAGCGATACCCTGCTGTACTTTCATGGAGGCCCGGGGGCAAGCTGTCTGGATTTTGTGAACCAGGCAAAGGCGTTGAGCGGGAAAATGAAGGTCGTTATCTTTGACCAGCTGGGGGTGCTGCGCTCCGACGCCATCGCCGGGCAGGAAAGCTACGGCATGGAAGATCAGATCGAAATGATTGAGGAAATGCGGAGCCTGCTGGGGATCGGGAAATGGAGTATCCTGGGCCACTCCTATGGCGGTATGCTTGCGGTGTTATACGCCCACACCTACCCAAATTCCATCCACAGGATCATTCTGGAATGCCCTTCGCTGTATTTTGAGGATTCCGCCCGGTCAACCGCCGAATATTTGAGCGAACATATCAACAGCCTGAACGACAGGCAGGCAAGCGGGCTGTGTGAAAAGATCAAATCCGCGGACTATCCGGACAAGGCGGAGATCGTATGGGATCTATCCGCCCTGCTGGGCTATGTCACGGATATGGAGCTGCGGTTTTACCTGCATGGGATTTCTTTTGAGGAATATTGGAGGAATATGGACACCTCCGGCATCACGGATGAAATGTGGGCGAAGGGGGAACAGCATCTGAAAAAGCTGCTGGAAGCGCGGCCTGCGCCAGACGGCTCTTCGTCAAACAAGGTGCGGATGACGGACAATTTTCTGCCCATGCTCCCAAAGATTTCGGCCCCCATGCTGTTGATCAACGGAGCGTACGATCCCGCCTGTTCCAGGCATCAAATCGAGTCTATTATGAGCCGTGCGCCCAATGTGACCCAGGCGGTTTTTGAAAACAGCGGGCACTTTCCAAGGCTTGAAGAAGCGGAAAAATATACGGATACCGTTCTGGCTTTCCTTGAATGAGGGGATATCATTATGAGCAAAAAGTATTCTATTTTCATCACCGTGCTGTTCTGCCTGTTCATCTTCGGCTTCGGCGCGGCCCTGATCCTCTCCCCCAGCCGGGACTTCTCCGACCAGGAAAACCGTTTCCTGGCCCAGTTCAAGGCCCCCACGCTGAAAACCCTGCGCTCGGGGGAGTTTATGGAGAAGTTTGAGGACTACGTCACCGACCAGTTCCCCCTGCGGGACCAGTGGATTCAGCTCAAGGCGTATTCCGAGCGCGCCCTGGGCAAGCAGGAGAACAACAAGGTCTATTTCGGCACCGACGGCCAGACCCTGTTCGCCCAGTTCAACGCCCCCAGCCCCGGGGATCTGGAGCAGAAGGTGGGCTTCGTCAACGCCCTGGGGCAGAACCTGACTGTTCCGGTGTACTTCTCCCTGGTGCCGGACAAGAGCTGGGTGTGGGCGGATCTCCTGCCCGCCAACGCCCCCAATGTGGACGACGGCTCCACCATCAGCGGGGCCGAGGTGCTGTGCGGGGCCCATGTGACATATATCGACCTGCAATGGGCTCTGGCCGATGACCGCAGTGCTTTCTACCGCACCGACCACCACTGGACCACCATGGGGGCCCTGAAAGCCGGACAGACGCTGTTGGAGGGTATGGGCATGGTTCAGCAGGCGGGAGATCTGAAAGTTCTGGGCTATCAGAGCCTGCCCTACACCGAGGTGAGCGACAGCTTCTACGGCACCACCTACTCCTCCTCCGGGGCGGCCTGGGTGGAGCCGGACAGCATCTACGCCGTCATACCCGAGGGCGGCACCGGGGGCCGCGTCACCGTGGACCGCTACCCCGAGGGCGTGGCCATTCCGGGGGGGCTGTACTACCCCGAAAAGCTGGAGGTCAAGGACAAGTACGCCTACTTTTTAGGCGGCAACCAGCCCCTGTGCGTCATCAAGAACCCGGACGCCGCAGGCGGCAAGCTGCTGGTGATCCGGGACTCCTACTCCGACTCCCTGGCCCCCTTCCTGGCGGAGGAGTTCCAGGAGGTCCACCTGTTCGACCTGCGGTATAACAACACCGCCCTGACCCAGTATGTGGCGGATAACGGCATCGATCAGGTGCTGGTGCTCTACTCCGCCGCCAACTTCGCCACCGACATCAACCTGTTCAAGCTGGCCCGCTAAGTTCCTTTTTCTCGAGAGAAAAAGGAACCAAAAAGAGCTTGAAGCTCGCCGACGAGCGCGGGCGCAGACCGTGCACAACTGCGACGGCAACGGAAGCAGAGCGGTAATGGAAACACAGCAAACGCCCCCTGCGGTATCTTCCGCAGGGGGCGTTTTGTCATCTTGTGAACTCAGCCGCCCAGATACGCCTTTTTCACCGCCGCGTCCCGCAGCAGCTCCTGACCGGTGCCGGTGGCTACGATCCGGCCCGTCTCCAGCACGTAGCCCCGGTCCGCCACAGACAGGGCCATCTGGGCGTTCTGCTCCACCAGCAGGATGGTGGTGCCCGCCTGGTGGAGCCGCTTGATGATGTCGAAGATCTGCTCCACCAGGATGGGGGCCAGGCCCATGGACGGCTCGTCCAGCATCAGCAGCTTGGGGCTGGACATCAGTCCCCGGCCCATGGCCAGCATCTGCTGCTCCCCGCCGGACAGGGTGCCCGCGATCTGTTTGCGCCGCTCCTTCAGCCGGGGGAACTGCTCATACACCCGCTCCAGGCTGGGGGCGATGGTGGACCGGGGCTGGGTATAGGCCCCCATCTCCAGATTCTCCTCCACCGTCATTTGCAGGAAGATCCGCCGTCCCTCGGGCACGTGGGCCAGCCCCTGCTCCACAATCCTGTGGGCAGACACCGCCCCCAGGGGCTTGCCCAGAAACTCAATGGAGCCTGTCCGGGAGCGAAGCAGGCCGCACACCGTATTCAGGATGGTGGACTTGCCCGCGCCGTTGGCCCCGATGAGGGTGACCACCTCGCCGGGGCGCACCTCGAAGGACACCCCCTTGATGGCGTGGATGGCTCCATAATAGACGTTGATGTCGTTTACCTTCAGCATTTACGCCCCGCCCCCTTCCCGCTGCTTGCCCAGGTAGGCCTCGATCACCGTGGGGTTGGACTGGATCTGCTCCGCCGTCCCCTTGGCGATGATCTGGCCGAAGTTCAGCACACAGATGCCCTCGCAGATGCCCATGACCAGGTTCATGTCGTGCTCGATGAGCATCACGGCGATCTGGAAGGTGTCCCGGATCTTCACGATGTTCTCCATCAGTTCCGCCGTCTCGGAGGGGTTCATCCCCGCCGCCGGTTCGTCCAGCAGCAGCAGGGACGGGTTGGTGGCTAAGGCCCGGACGATCTCCAGCCGCCGCTGCGCCCCGTAGGGGAGGCTGCCCGCCTGATGGCCCGCCAGATCCTCCATATTGAATATGCTCAGCAGCTCCAGGGCCCGCTCGTGGGCGGCCTTCTCCTGCCGCCAGTACTTGGGCAGGCGGAGGATGCCGGAGAACATGGAGTATTTCTCCTGGTTGTGCAGGCCGATCTTCACGTTGTCCTCCACGGACAGGCTGCTGAACAGCCGGATGTTCTGGAAGGTGCGGGCGATGCCCATGCGGTTGATCTGGGCGGGGGTCTTGCCGTGGGTGTCCAGCCCGTCCAGCAGGATGGTGCCCCGGGTGGGCTGGTAGACCTTGGTGAGCAGGTTGAACACGGTGGTCTTGCCCGCCCCGTTGGGGCCGATGAGGCCGGCGATCTCCGTGCGGCCCACGGTGATGTTGAACTCGTTCACGGCGGTGAGGCCGCCGAAGTCGATGCCCAGGTGGCTACACTCCAGGATGGGCGTCTTGTCCACGTCCCGCTCCGGGATAATGGACACGCTGGGCACGGGCACCATTTTGCCCTTGGGGAACTGCTTCTTGTCAGCCATGGCTCGCCGCCCCCTTCCGCTTCGGGATGATCCGGCCCGCCAGCGTTTTGAGCTGGTCGTTGTTGGTCACCAGCATCACCAGGATGAGGATGATGGCGTAGATCAGCATACGGTAGTCGGAGATATTGAACTGCCGCAGCAGCTCGGGCAGGACGTACAGCACCGCCGCGGCGATGATGGAGCCCCGGATGGACCCCAGCCCCCCCAGCACCACGAACACCAGCACCAGAATGGAGCTGTTGAAGTCAAACTTGGAGGCCACGGTGGACGAGTAGTTCAGCCCGAACAGCGCGCCCGCCGCCCCCGCCAGGGCCGCCGAGGTGACAAAGGCCATCAGCTTGTACTTGGTGACGTTGATGCCCACGCTCTCCGCGGCGATGCGGTTGTCCCGCAGGGCCATGATGGCCCGCCCGGAGCGGCTGTTCACCAGGTTCTGCACCACCAGCAGGGTGATCAAAATCAGCACAAACCCGGCGGTGAAGGAGGCCAGCTTCTGCACCCCCACCGCCCCCATGGGGCCTTTGATGATGGCGGTGCCGTCCTCCGCCAGATGGAATCTCTCGGAGCTGAGGGCCATATGGAAGCCCTCGCCGTCCACCCCCACGTACAGCACCATGATGATGTTCTTGATGATCTGCCCGAAGGCCAGGGTGACGATGGCGAGATAATCGCCCTGCAGGCGCAGCACGGGCACGCCCACAATCACGCCTCCCGCCGCCCCGAACACCGCGCCCACCGCCATGGACAGGGCAAGGCGCAGGGGGGCGAAGGGGATCGCCTCCGCCAGCAGGAAGGAGGCCACCACCCCGGAGAAGGCCCCCAGGCTCATAAAGCCCGCGTGGCCCAGGGACAGCTCGCCTAAAATGCCCACCGTCAGGTTCAGGGACACCGCCATCACGATGTAGCAGCAGGCGGGCACCAGCAGGCTCTGCATGATGTTGGACACCAGGGTCACCCCCAGCGGCTTCTGCACCGCCAGCAGGAGCTGGATCAGGGCGAAAGCGGCGATCACAATGCCGTAGTTGACAAAGCCGTTTCGGGAGGCTTTGCTGATTCGTTTCCCGTTCAGTCTCTTTTCCATGGCCGCCTCACACTTTCTCGGGCACATACTTGCCCATCAGCCCCGCGGGACGCACCAGCAGCACCACGATCAGCACCGCCCCCAGCAGGGAGCTGTTGATCACCGGGGTGGGGCCGCCGCCGTGGGCGATGAGCATATTTCCCTTCAGCATATCCCCGCCCCCTTACACGCCGGACAGGTCGTCGTCCGCCATGCACAGGTGGACGGCCCCCACCTTGAAGGTCTTGGGCAGGGCCAGGATCTTCGGGTCGGGCCCCACAAACTTGCGCTTGGCGTCCTCCAGGGCCTCCTCGAAGGTGGCCCTGGTTTTCAGCCCCATCCCCCGGGCAATGCCCGGCTCCTGGGCCCCCACAATGTAGATGGCGGCGGTGTTCATCTCGGCGATGTGGCCGCAGGACATCATGGAGAAGCCGTGGAAGGGGTGGAAGGCGTTAGCGAAGCGGTACTTGCGGATGTACTCCTGGTTGGTGGCGAAATACTCGCCGTAGCGGTTCATGTCGGGCAGGACGTTCATATGGTCGTGCTGGAACATCTCGTACAGCTCCCGCAGGTAGGGCCACCGCTCGTCATGGAAGTAGCCGTTGCAGAGGGAGGAGCAGATAATCACACAGTTCTCCTTCATCACCCGCTTGTGCCGGATGACCTGGGCGGACAGGGCCTGCATCATCTGGATGGGGTTGGTTCCCATGCCCGCGCCGTAGTGGAAGTCCTGGGGCATCCCGAACACCATCACGTCATACTTCTCCCTGGCGTAGGGCACATAGGTGCGCTTGTTGGCCACCTCCCAGCTCTGGGGCTGCATCTGGGCGGCATAGCCGGAGAAAATGGCGATCTGCCGGGAATAGGTGTCCAGCACCGCGTCGCAGCAGAAGAAGGGATGGCCCATCTTCTCCTCCATCCACATCCCGATCTCGTCGAACTTGGTGCGCATGAGGCTGCGGCCGGACACGGGGGTGAAGTCCTGCCGGTGCATCACCTGGGGGACGTGATGGCTGGCGATGGACCGCCAGTGGGTAATTCCGGTGGCGCAGTGCTTATAGCCTCCCGAGTAGCCGCCGTAGGGGTTCCCCTGGGTGTGTCCGATGAGTATGGGCAGGTCGCTGTCGAACACATACTTGTTCATCAGCACCGGGTCGCCCCGGCGGGTGACCCCCAGATCCACCATGTGGTCGTAGTCCTCGCTGTCGTGGGAGGTGATCTGCCCGGTGTGGTAGAACTCGTTGAACAGCTCGTCCCCCAGGATCTGCTTCATCTCGGGCACTGTGGCCCGGGGGTGCAGGCCGTTGGAGAACAGCAGCAGGATGTCCTTCTTCTCCACCCCGGCCCCGTACAGCTCGTCCAGGCAGGCCCGGATGGACACCTTCCGGTGGGCAGTGGGCTGGCACCCCCCCTTGACGATGTCGGGAATGACGAACACCACCGTCTTGCCCGGGCCCGCCAGCTCCTTCAGCGGCGGCGTCCCGATGGGGTTTCGGAGGGAGTTTAGGGTGGCGGCGTACAGGCTGTCCCAGTCCTGGGGCAGGCAGGGGGGATCGGCCACCGTCTCGCCGGGGATGAACACATCGGTGCTGTCGGGCAGCTCAGCGGCCATCAGGCCGTGGCCGTATTCAAACTCTAATTTCATGGGTATCCTCCCTTATTTGCCCAGGTAGAGCCGGATAATTTCCAGATATTCCTCGGGGTAGAAGCCGATCTCCCCCTGGAACCGGGTGAGGGCGATCAGCCCGCCGTCGATCTCATCGATGGAGGCCAGCATGGCGGCGTTGTCCGCCTTCAGCCCGCCGCCGTACACCACGTCCATCCCCCCGGTGCGCTCCTTGACGAAGCGGGCGATCTTTGTGATGTAGTCCTTGTCCGCCGGGGTCTTGCCGGGGCCGATGGACCACACCGGCTCGTAGCCGATGACGATTTTGCTCTTGTCCACCCCGTCCAGTCCCGTGTCAAGCTGTTCTCCCAGAACCCGCTCCCAGTCCGGCTGCTCCTCGGAGGTCTCGCCGATGCAGTACAGCACGGTCAGCCCCGCGTCCTGGGCGCAGCGGATCTCCTGGTTCAGCAGGCGGTTGACCGCGCTCATGTCCGCCACGCCCGCCTCCGCCAGAATCCCCTTCTTGTCGCTGCGCTCCTCACAGTGTCCAATGAGGGTGGAGGAGCAGCCCATGGCCTTCACAATGGAGGCGGGCCGGTTGGTGGTGAAGGCCCCGAAATTGCCCCCCACCGCCGTGTTCATCCGGTACACCCCCTGGCTGCCCAGCTTCACCGGGCTGTCCGCCGCCAGCGCGGCCGCCGCCCCCAGCAGGTGGGCCTCCGGCAGGTACTGGACAAACTCCACCTTGGCGGGGTCGTAAGCTTTCAGTGCCTCCTGGGTGCCGTTTACCACCGCTGCGCCCCCCTCCGCCCCCGGGGCCAGGCGGTTCCCCCCGCCGTACTCCACCGGAACATCGAACCGCTTCAGGTTCAGATACAGGTGCTTCATGCCGCCGCCCCCTTACTTCTGATAGAAGGAGATCATGTCCTCCAGGGACTTCATCTCCACCAGCGGCGCGCGGCCGTAGGAGCCGAAATTGACGATCAGGGAGCCAACCGCCTCCTTCACGCCGGCCTCCACCCGCTCCATCAGCAGGGCCGCGTCCTCATCGGGCACGTTCCCCGTCAGGATGGTGTCCATGATGGGCGGGAAGAACACCCGGGGATCGAAGGCGGCCTTTTTCTCCTCCAGCAGGGCGTACACGCCGCCGATGGAGGGGCTGTTTTGCAGCTCGGGCCGCTGGGCGAACAGCTCCTTCATGTTGCGGGTGACGGCAAGGCGGATGTCGGTGTCCACGTTGATCTTCCGGATGCCGCAGGGGATGGCGGCGATCAGCTCGTCCACGTTGATGCCGTAGGCGTTCTGAATGTCCCCACCCAGGCCGTTGATCTCCCGGACGATATACTGGGGCACGGTGGACGATCCGTGGGACACCAGGGCGCAGAAGATGCCCAGGCGGTTGACGCACTCCTTGATGGCAACGGGGATCTCCCGGCGGAGCTTGGCGTCCTTCCCCTTGTTGGCCCCGTGCTGGGTGCCGTAGGAGATGGCTAGGGCGTCCACCCCGGTCTCCTGGATGAAGCGCACCGCGTCCAGGGGGTTGGTGTAGGTGGAGGTCTCGGCGAACACGTGGTCCTCCTGGCCCCCCAGCACGCCCAGCTCCCCCTCCACGCTGACGCCCCGGGCGTGGGCGTACTTCACCACCTCCCGGGTCAGCTCGATGTTCTGCTCCAGGGGCAGGGAAGAGCCGTCGATCATCACGGAGGTGTAGCCCCCCTCAATGGCGGCGGCGCAGGAATCGAAGTCCTTGCCGTGGTCCAGGTGGAGAACGATGGGGATGGGGGAGTCCGCCCCGTACTTCTTCACGGCGGCGGCGATGTTCCGCGCACCCTTCTTCTTGTCCTCCAGGGTGCCCTGGGCGAAGTCCACCCGGCCGCCCATGAAGGCGTTGGCCAGATCCGCCCCCTGGAGAATGGCGGGGGAGCGGAAGGTCTCGTGCATCTCAATGACGGCCTTGGCCTGGGCCACGGCGTTCACGTTAAAGGCCCCCTGGGCGTAATTGTGCTTCTCGGCGGCCTCCATCAGGGGCCTCAGCGGTACTAACGGCATAGTTGGTATCCTCCTTTTATTCTTCCCCGGCGTACACGCATACGCCGGACACGTAGGTCTGCTTCACGTTCAGCTGATCGTCCAGCACCACCAGATCCGCGTCCTTCCCCGGCGCGATGGAGCCTTTGCGCTCCTCCATGCCGATGAGGCGGGCGGGATTCAGGGTCAGCAGGGGCAGCACCCGCTCCACCGGCTGCCCGGTGAAGGCGGCCAGGTTTTTCAATGCCTGCCCCGTGGTGAGGGTGGAGCCGGCCCGCACGCCGTTGGAGGCCAGCTTGGCGTCCCCGTCCTCCACCACCACGTCGTTGACCCCCAGCTTGTAGCGTCCGTCGGGCAGGCCCGCCGCCTGGATGGAGTCGGTGACCGCCGCCACCCGGTCCCAGCCCTTGCAGGCCAGCAGCATCCGCACCGTGCCCGGGTGGAGGTGCCGCCCGTCGCAGATGGCCTCGCAGTATACCGGGCGTTCCAGCACGGCCCCCATGATGGACGGGCGGTGCTGGTGGAACAGGCCCATGGCGTTGAAGGTGTGGGTGCAGGCCCTGGCCCCGGCGTCGATGGCCCGGATGGCCGTCTCATAGTCCGCCCCGGAGTGGCCGATGGCCACGGCCACCTCCCCGGAGATCTCCCGGATCATGTCCACCACCCCCTCCACCTCGGGGGCCACGGTGAGGTAGCGCACCGTCCCCCCGGCGGCCTGCTGGTAGCGGCGGAACAGGGCCGCGTCCCCCTTCCTCAGCAGGTGCTCCGGCATGGCCCCCTTGTACTCCGGGGACAGGAAGGGCCCCTCCAGGTGGATGCCCAGGAGCCGCGCCCCGGCAATGGGGGCCGCCATGGCCTCCCGGGCCTGTCCGATGGACCACAGGGTCTGTTCCTCCGTGTCGGTGAGGATGGAGCAGAGCCAGCCGGTGGTGCCGTTCCTGGCAAAGAAACGGCTGATTTGGGCGAAGTCCTCCGCCGTGGCGGCGTTCACGTCCACATTGTCCCCGCCGTGGGTATGCAGGTCCAGAAAGCCGGGGACCAGCATGGCCCCCTTCAGGTCCACCACCCGGCACCCCTCCGGAGGGATGCCGGGGAAGGACAGCTTCCCGTCCTCCACCAGCACATCCTCCCTGCGGAACTGGCCGTCCCGGTAGACCCGCCCGTTGGTAAACAGCAGCTGTTCCATTGCGCGCCCCCGCTCAGAAGGGCTGGCCCGCCGCCACCGCGTTGGTGTAGATGACGGCGTCCGGGTGGCCTTGCAGGAGGCTGGCCGGGAAGTGGGCGGTGACTTCGCCATAGGCGGCCTGCCGCACCACGGAGCGGTGCCACTCCCGGAACACCCCCAGGCGCACCTTCCGCGCCCCTAAGATCTGCTTGATGCCGATGGTCACCGCCCGCTTGGGCATGGCGTCGATGGCCCCGCAGCGGTCGCCGATGGCGTTGGCGGTGCGGGTCTCCGGGTTCAGCGTCAGCGCGCGGGTGCCCAGCTGGGCGAACTCCTGGGCGGTCAGATCCTCCCGGGCCTCGTTGAAGGCCAGGTGGCCGTTGATGCCGATGCCGCCGAAGGCGATATCCACCCCGCCCAGCTCCTCGATCAGCCGGTCCACCTTCCCCGGATCGGCGGGGTCGGGAAACACCCGCTGCTCCGGGGGCATCAGCAGTTCGGCGTCGATCTTGGAATACACCGTGCGCTCCATGAAGCCCCGGAAGGACAGGGGGCTGTCCTTCCCGATGTAGGTATCGTCGTCGTTCAGATATTCGTCCATGTTGATGAACCAGCAGCTTTTCAGGCTGAGCCGCTCCCGGTTCACCAGCCGGACGAAGATGGGGTACTGCCCCACCGGGCCTACCGGGCAGATGAACACGGTTTTCTCCCCCCGGGCGTTGTGCTCCCGGATGGCGGTCACCATCTCCATGGCCAGCTCATAGAACACCTCCCCGGAATCCCCCAGGGGGATCACGGGAATCCTGGACTCCTTGCCCAGCTCCTGGGCGGGTATCTGAAAATAATCCATCGTGCGGTCCTTCCCTTCCTCGTTAAAATAAATGGGCCACGTCCAGCTCCTGGATCAGGTCAATGATCTCACGGGTGCGGGTGCAGCCGAATTTTCGCAGCAGGCTCTTGATCTGGGTCTTTACGGTGACCACCTCCACACAGCGGGCGGCGGCGATCTCCCGGATCTTCTTTCCCTCCAACAGCAGGCGCACCAGCTCCCGCTCGGCGGTGGTGAGCTGGGAGATGGCGGTGATGAAAAACAGCAGGCTGCGCTCCGAGCGGCGCAGGCGGGTATACTCCTTCATCAGCAGGTTCTGCACCCGCTCGTCCAGCACCGTGTGCCCGGCGGCGGCCTCCCGGATGCGGCGCAGCAGCTCCTCCTCGTCACAGCCCTTCACGATGTAGTCCACCGCCCCGGCCCCCATGGAGGTGAGGATCATATTTTCCGTCTCGTGGGCGGTGAGGAAGATCACCTTCACCTCCGGCTTTTTCTCCAGGATGCGCTCGGCGGCCCGGATGCCCGCGGTGGTGGTCTCCATCTCGATGTCCATGAGCACCACATCAAACCGGGTGGACAGAGCCAGCGACTCGATCTCCCGTCCGGAGGCCGCGCTGCCCGCCACCTCCATGTCCTCCTGCTGGCCCAGGGTTTCACACAGGTCCTCCCGGAGCAGCCCGAAGTCCTCGGCCACCAGAACACGTATCATGTCCCCGCCCCCTCATCCGCCGTACCGGGGCAGCACCACCAGGAACGACGCGCCGCCCCCGGGGTTGTTCTCCACCCGGAGGCTGCCCAGGTGGCTGCGCACAATGGTACGGGTGTGGTAAAGCCCCATGCCCCAGTTGAAGTTGGCGTTCTTGCTGGAGTAAAAAGGCTCAAAGATATGCTTGCGGGCCGCCGGAGAGATGCCGGGGCCCTGATCCCGGACCTCCAGGATCGTATAGAACCTCTCCTGGTGGCACACCAGGAGGACAGGCCGGTCGCTGCGGCCGGCCTCCAGATTCGCCTCCCAGGCGTTGGCCAGCAGGTTATACAACGCCTCGCTGAGGTAGTTCTCGTCGGCCAGCACCTGGATGTCCCCGTCCAGCCGGGATTCCACCAGCCCCTCCGGGTGCTTCCGGGCGAAGCGGTCCAACGCCACCCGCTCCAGCCGGTCCAGGCTGATGGGGAACAGCCGGACGGACTTGGACTTCACCGTTCGGTACAGCTCCTCCGAGCGGGTGATGAGCTGCTCGTTGTTCTGGCTCAGGCTGTCCACGTACTGCCGCAGCTTCTCCAGGTCGGGGGCCTCCCGCTGAAGCTCCCCCCGGATGCGCTTGTGCAGCACCCGGTTGGCCAGGAGCTGGTTCTTGATGCTGTGGACAAAGACGGACGCCCCGGAGCGGGCCACGTCGAACCGCCGCTCCAGCCCCGTCTCCCGCTCCCTGGCGGTCAGGGTGTCCTGGGTATACATCAGCAGGCTGGCCAGGGCCAGCGCACCGCAGATCACATTGCCCGCTGTCAGCAGTACATAGCCCCCCACGCTCAGGGTGTATTGCAGATAGCCCGCCCCCCGGATCCACAGGTAGTCATAGCTGTAGAAGCGGTAGATCTGCCCCGGGTCCTGCCCGCAGTAGAGCAGGTACAGGGCGGACAGGGCCAGCAGGCACAGGGCGGTCTTGCCAAACTGGCGGCGGCAGAAGGGGGTGCGGATGGCCCGGAGCTCCAACGCCAGCAGCAGCAGGGCCAACACCACATAGCCCGCCGCCCAGAGGTAGGAGAAGTAGTACAGCGCGGCCTGGAGCCCGCTGTCCGGCGGGATCAGGCCCCGGTAGAAGCCGGGCCAGTAGGCGGTCAGCGACGCTGCGGGGCACAGCAGTGCCAGCCAGTGCAGCCGCCGGGCGTTGGCGGCGGCGGACAGGCGGGAGTAGTACAGCGACATCTCCAGCAGGCACAGGGGAAACAGGTGCCGCCCCACCGACACCACAAGCCCCAGCTGGTTCAGGGTGATGAAACGGTATTGCAGCCACACCCGGACGGCGTGGGAGAAGAACAGCGCCCTCTCCAGCTCCCGGGAGATGCCCCCCTGTTTGGAGATGAGGATCATCACACCCGCCAGGAAGATGGTGAGGGTAAGGCACACCGCGGACATCAGCAGCGTCTCCCGGGTGCGCTTGATCAGCAGCACCAGCAGGGAGCCGGCCAGCAGTCCCGCCACCAGCACCAGCAGCATGACTCCATCCCCTTTGCTCTCTTTTCCTATATTTTACCTGAAAAGGGGCGGGATGTAAAGGACGGAAAAGGGGCGGCGGCGGTGGTCCGCCCCGGAACCGTTACGCGGCGCGTTCGCTTGGATCAGTAGTTGGAGGCCTCGGTCATGAGGTCGAAGTGGACGTAATCCTCCACGGGGCACTTCTCCTCGGCGGTGATGGCCTCGTTCTTCACCATCATCTCCTGCTGAAGCTCGTAGTAGGCCTTGATGGAGCCGTCCGCGATGCCGGCGGCCACGTCCTTGCCGGTGAACCACTCGGCCACGCCCCGCTCGGCATAGATGGAATCATAGTCCACCGCCAGCAGGTCGGACACCCACTTCGCCACCTCGTCGTAATGATCGTCGGCGGCGTAGTCCATGCCCTTGAACAGGGCCCGCAGGAAGCGCACCACCACGTCCTTGTTCTCCTCCAGGTAGTTGGGCATGGCGATCCAGCTGGCCAGGGAGACGGAGGTGTCAGCAAAGGTCATGTTGTCGGTGAGCTTGGTGGCACCCTCTGCCTCGGCCAGGATGGTCAGGCTCTGGGGGGACCAGATGGCGCAGGCGTCCACGCCCTTGGACATCATGGCGGTGACGACGGCGGAGGGGTCCATGTCCATGGGGGTGATATCATTCATGGTGAGGCCCGCCTTGGTCAGGGTGTTCACCAGGATGGTCTCGCTGGAGGTGCCGGAGGCGTAGGCCACGGTCTTGCCCTTCAGATCCTCGATGGTCTTGACGTTGGGGCCGCCGATGACGGCGTCGCCGTTGGACACATGGGACAGGGCGATGATGGAGGCCCGGCCCTGGACGCACAGCTTATGGGCACCGTCGCCGATGTAGCCCAGGTTGATGGAGCCGTTCTCCATGGCAGCGATGATATTGGGGCCGTTGTCGAAGGAGGTCAGGTTGAGGGTGATGCCCTCCTCCTCAAAGTAGCCCTTCTCCTTGGCGGTCATCACGGACCACAGGCTGCCGTAGTTGTTCATGTAGCCGATGTTCAGGGTAACAGGCTCCACAGGGGTGTCGGTGGAATCCGGCTCCTTGGTGGGGTCGGGCTCCTTGGTCTCAACAGGCTGGCTCTCGGGCGGGTTGCTGGGGTTGCTGGTCTCCTTGGGGCCGCATCCGGCCAGCATACCGCACACCATGACGGCAGCCAGCAAGAGGGCAAGGATCTTTTTCAGGTTCATTTCAATCATTCCTCCTTGATTTTTTCAGAGCATATTGCAGCGGCAGAACGCCGTCACAACCGGGTTAGAACCTGTATTCACAGCCGAAGATGCCGCTGGGCGAGGGACTTTTTCGCCAGCCAAGGCAAATTTTCGCAGGAATACTTTGTGTATTGCAAGAAAATTTAACGCTGGATGGCGGAAAAAGACCCGCCCAGACAGCGTTTGAGGTTGTGAATGCAGGTTCTTACTTGCGCACCTCCAGGTACTCCTGGTAGACCTGGCTCCAGATGTGGTTTTTCAGCTCCATAAAGCGGGGGGACATCTTGGTCTCCTGGGTGCGGGGGTACGGGATGTCGATGTCCACCATCTCCTTGATGCGGCCGGGGCGGGCACTCATGATGATCACCTTCTGGGCCAGGATGATGGCCTCGTCCACATCGTGGGTGATAAAGAAGCAGGTCTTGCGGTCCTTCTCCCAGGTCTCCAGCAGCTCGGTCTGGAGCTGGGTACGGGTCTGGGCGTCCAAGGCTCCGAAGGGCTCGTCCATCAGCAGCACCTCGGGATTGGCGGCATAGGCCCGGGCGATGGCCACCCGCTGCTTCATGCCGCCGGACAGCTCCTTGGGATAGTGGTCGGCAAACTTCACCAGATCCACCTTCTCCAGGTACTTCATGGCCTCCTCGTCCGCCTCTTGGCCCTTGACGCCCCGCATCTCCAGGGCGAATTTCACGTTCTTCTTTACGGTCAGCCAGGGGAACAGCGCGTACTGCTGGAACACCACGCCCCGGTCGGTGCCGGTGCCGGTGACCTCCTTGCCGTTACACAGCACGGTGCCAGAGGTGGGCTGAGTCAGCCCGGCGATGATGTTGAGCAGCGTGGACTTGCCGCAGCCGGAGGGGCCCACCACGCAGATGAACTCGTTCTCATGGATATCCAGATCCACGCCGTTCAGGGCCACCATCTCGCCGTTGCGGGTGTCGAACACCATGCGGACGCCCTTGACTTGAACCTTTACACTTCTCGCTTCTCCTGCCATCCCGTCAGCTTCCTTTCTAAAAATTTGATAATGGTTTCCACCAGGATTCCGATGATGCCGATGATGATGACATAGGCCAGCATGGGTGCCGAGTCAAAGGAGTTGTTCAGCGAGCGGATGCGCATACCCAGTCCGGCCACCGCGCCGGTGGACTCGGCGGCGATCAAGGTAGTCAGGGCCACGGACGCGCCCAGGCGCACGGCGGTGAGGATGAAGGGCAGGGTGGCGGGGGAAATGACCCGGACGAAGATCACCTTGTCGTCCGCGCCCAGCACCCGTGCGGCTTTGATCAGCGTCTCGTCCACATTGATGACGCCTTGGTAAATCGTCACGCACATGATCAGGAAGCAGGCGATGGTGATCACGATGACCTGGGGACGGCGGCCCACGCCGGCGCAGATGACGATCAGGGGCACATAGGCCAGGGGCGGGATGTTGCGGATAAACTGAATCCAGGGTTCAATGATATTGCGCACAGGCAGGTACCAGGCCATGAGTATGGCCACCGGGAGGGCGATGATAAAGCCCAGGCCGTAGCCCAAAAACACGGAGATCAGGCTGCTGGACAGATCCTGCCAGAACACGCCCCGCTCCACCATTTTCATCAGGCCCTCGATGGTGACGAACACATTGGGGAACGCCCGGGAGGTCGCCGGGATGATGGACAGCATTGTCCACAAACACATGGCCAGTACAAATGAGATCAGCAGCCAAACTGGAGCTGGGATCATCTGTAACACTTTGGACAGAATGGCCATAAACCCGCTCTGCTTTTTCTTCATTGCATCTATCCTCCTTAGATATGCTTTTCCTGCTTTTTTGGGGGCAGGCACGGCACACCATAAAATATAGATAAATTATAAATGAGGAGCAGGAAAAGGAAAAGTATGATATTTTTTCATACCTTGACTTTTTATGGATGGATGATACAATAAAATAAAACAAAACGGCCCCGCAGCCAACGGCGGAGGGCCGGGAAGGAGACTGGAATGCTCCAGCTTGCGTTTTACCTGCTTGTCAGCTTTTTGGCGTCGGTGGCCGGGGCCATCTGCGGCATCGGCGGCGGGGTGATCATCAAGCCCGTCCTGGACGTATGCGGGCTGGCCAGCGTGTCCACCATCAGCTTTTTGTCCGGGCTGACGGTGCTCTCCATGAGCCTGTATTCGGTGGGCCGGACCATGGCGTCCGGCGGCAGCCAGATTGATAGGAAAACCGGCACGCCCCTGGCCATCGGCGCGGCGGCGGGCGGGATTGCCGGGAAGCAGCTGTTCAGCGTCGTCAAGGACCTGTTTGCCGACCCCAACACGGTGGGGGCGGTGCAGGCGGCCTGTCTGGCGGTGATCACCCTGGGCACCCTGCTGTACACCATCTTCAAGGGCCGCATCGCGCCCCGCCGGGTGGAGGGCGCGGGGCTTTGCCTGTGCATTGGGCTTGTCCTGGGGATCATGTCCAGCTTTTTGGGGATCGGCGGGGGGCCTATCAACCTGGTGGTGCTGTTCTTCTTTTTCGGCATGGATACCAAGGCCGCTGCCCAGAACAGCCTGTATATTATCCTGTTCAGCCAGGCCGCCAGCTTGGCTGTGACGCTGCTGACCCGCAGCGTGCCGGAGTTTGAGTGGGGTGCTCTGATTCTCATGGTGTGCGGCGGGATTGGCGGCGGGATCGTGGGGCGGCTGGTGAATAAGCGGATCAGCGTGGCGGCGGTGGATAAGCTGTTTATGGGGTTGATGGGGGTTATTATTTTGATCAGTGTGTATAATACGGTTCGTTATTCTGTGGGGTAGCTTGAAGTCATCCGCATAATAACCAATACAGGATCGACCTCATTCGCTTCTCCCCCCAATCAAAACCACCCGTTGAACGGGTGGTTTGAACAGGCCCTGTAAGGGCCTAACTCTTGTGGTCGCCCCCTAAAGGGGGCACCGAAAAGGTCTGGCAATCACACTTTTATCACGGGCAGCCCCCTACTCGGGGGCTGTTCTTATTTGCCCTGTTTCACTGGCGCACCCGTAAACGGGTCTACATACTCTTTCAGACTGATCTGGTCATTCATGATATCTTCCTGCAACTGATTTTGAATGTACTCCCTAATTGCCCCTTCGTACTTCCCTACCGTATCCACGTAATACCCTCTGCACCAGAAATGCCGGTTCCCATACTTGTATTTCAGGTTCGCGTGCCGATCAAATATCATCAAGCTGCTCTTGCTTTTCAAATATCCCATGTACTGTGCCACACTCATGTGCGGCGGGATCGCCACAAGCATATGGATATGATTTGGGCAGCATTCCGCCTCTATTATTTCTACACCCTTCCGCTCACTTAATTCTCTCAGAATTCTCCCGATATCTGCCCTCAATTTCCCATATATTATCTGCCTGCGATATTTCGGCGCAAATACGATGTGATACTTGCATCTCCATTTGCTGTGTGATAAACTTTTTACGTCATCCACTTGACATGAACCTCCTGTGTTT
>OFGF01001017.1_pt1 | contig 19827 bp, 19 predicted proteins | sample 1521711 | NCBI WGS metagenome assembly OFGF01 (sample SAMEA3504092, study PRJEB24116) | mouse gut metagenome | biome: mouse gut; feature: mouse-associated habitat; material: faeces | place: Denmark | collected 2011 | reverse complement strand
TAAATTCAGCTTGAAATCCTGCTTGTATGCCCGTAAATCAAGGCTTTTTTGAGATTGTCAACCATTTTAAATTAAAAATTTTTAAGCGTCAAAGCTGTTGAAATTTCCAGATCCCACACTCTAAATCAATATATTCTTTAATTATTTACCCAGATTAAATTCCTGTAACAGCAGTTATTTCATTCCTTTGAATATGCCATATCCTCTTATAATTGTTTGAATTTTTAAGGAAATGCCCAAGTCTTGCCGCTTTTGCATATATGCCTGGATACAATTCAACTCCGTCATAGAGCGTGTTTGAAAAATTCTCTAAGGCTGAAAGGAATTTTCCAATGCTGATCGTCATTTTTTCTTTCTAATAGATAAATTTCAATGGCAGGGATGATCCGCACGGATCACACCTGCCACTGTGTAGAATTATCTATTTCCCAATAGCCACTTTTTTAAATATCCTTTACATCATACCGCCCATTCCGGCGCCGCCTGCTGGCATAGCCGGGGCATCTTCTTTAATATTTGCAACGGCCGATTCTGTTGTCAAAAGCGTAGAAGCAACAGAAGTAGCATTCTGCAATGCGCTCCTTGTCACCTTCACCGGATCAAGGATACCGCTTTCCACCATATCTGTATAGGCCTCACAGGTTACGTCAAATCCGACTCCTGCTTCCGCTTCTTTTACTTTATTAATAATTACAGCCCCTTCTAACCCTGCGTTTGCAGCGATATAATAAAGCGGGGACTCAAGCGCTTTTAAGATAACCTTTGCTCCGGTCTTTTCGTCGCCGTCCAATGTCTCTGCAAAATCGGCAACCTTCTTAGAAGCGTGAATGTAAGCAGAACCGCCGCCTGCGATAATGCCTTCTTCTACGGCCGCTCTGGTTGCGTTTAATGCATCTTCCATACGAAGCTTGGCTTCTTTCATCTCAGTTTCAGTTGCAGCGCCGACCGGGAAAACGGCGCCGCCGCCTGCCAGCTTAGCAAGGCGCTCCTGTAATTTCTCCTTGTCAAACTCAGATGTGGTTTCGTCAATCTGTCCGCGGATCTGGGCAATCCTGGCTTTGATTGCTTCCTTGTCGCCTTCTCCGTCTACGATAACTGTATTCTCTTTCTGAACCTTAACAGATTTCGCGCGCCCTAACTGATCCATTGTCGTATCTTTTAATTCTAGGCCCAGCTCTTCGGAGATTACCTGCCCGCCTGTTAAGATTGCGATATCCTCAAGCATTGCTTTGCGCCTGTCGCCATAGCCCGGCGCTTTTACGGCTACTACATTGAAGGTGCCGCGCAGTTTGTTTACAATTAGAGTGGTCAGCGCTTCGCCCTCAATATCCTCTGCAATAATTAAAAGCCGCGCGCCGCTCTGTACTACCTGCTCCAACAATGGAAGGATTTCCTGGATATTTGCGATTTTCTTATCAGTAATCAGGATATACGGATCGTCTAAAGCCGCTTCCATTTTATCCATGTCGGTGCACATATACGCGGAAACATAACCGCGGTCAAACTGCATACCTTCAACCAGATCTAATTCGGTCTGCATGGTTTTGGATTCTTCAATAGTGATAACGCCGTCGTTGGTCACTTTTTCCATTGCATCGGATACCAGTGTACCGACTTCATCGTCGCCTGCGGAAATAGCTGCTACTTTTGCAATCTGATCCTTGCCTTTGACCTTCTGGCTCATGGATTTTAACGCTTCTACTGCAACGTCCGTCGCTTTTTTCATACCCCTGCGCAGTACGATTGGGTTTGCGCCTGCCTCTAAGTTCTTCATGCCCTCATGCACCATTGCCTGTGTCAGGACTGTTGCGGTAGTTGTGCCGTCTCCGGCTACGTCGTTGGTCTTGGTCGCTACTTCTTTGACAAGCTGTGCACCCATGTTCTCAAATGCATCCTCTAATTCGATTTCCTTTGCAATCGTAACGCCGTCATTGGTGATAAGCGGGGCGCCAAATGATTTGTCAAGTACCACATTCCTGCCTTTCGGCCCTAATGTTACACTTACTGTATCCGCCAGTTTATCTACGCCGGCGCCTAATGCCGCCCTTGCTTCTGATCCGTATTTGATTTCCTTTGCCATGATCAATATCCCTCTTTCTTTCCTGAATTTTAAGCTATTTTTATTCTACTACTGCTAAAATGTCGTTCTGTTTTACGATAATGTATTCTTCATCCTCTAATTTTACTTCTGTCCCGGCGTATTTTGAGTAAATAACCTTTTGACCAACCGTAACCTGCATAGAAACTTCTTTTCCGTCTACAACCCCGCCCGGGCCTACGGCAATGACTTCTGCTTCCTGTGGCTTCTCCTGGGACTTGCTCGTTAAAATGATTCCTGATTTGGTTGTTTCTTCTGCCTCTAACTGCTTTAAAACAACTCTGTCTGCTAAAGGTACTAACTTCATTTCAAATGCCTCCTTGTTTTTCTGCTTTTTCTGGTTATTAGCACTCATTTCTTTCGAGTGCTAACCGATAGACTTATCATATGTTTTGCTTTGCGTTTCTGCAAGCGGACTTATTTCACTGTTAATTATATTATACTTTTATTTTCTCATTTATTCTCATTTATTCTCTTTATTTCATATTTTTACCGATTTTTGGCTTTTTAATACTTTTTTTAGAAAATTCATTTTCTCTTCTTGATTGCTATGGAATCCTTTATTGTCCGGTTACTTTCTTCAAACAACGCTTTCAATGTCTTCTTTATAACTGCCTGGTTTTGGCGCTCTATTACGCTTCCCAGCTTGCACAGCCCCACAAACTTTTTCAAGTCCAGATCCGCCAGATCGTCGATGGTATGTATATCTCCTTCCTCCAAAATGGAAAACAGGGTATCCACAAACGCCTCCCTCTGGCCTTTATCCATTTTCCCTACCCACGCTTTTAATGTCTTATCCAGCAAAATACTGCCCTTTGCCACAGTATCCACATAGACAAATGAATTGCCCAGCACTTCCCAGGTCATAGCGTCATGCTGCACTGGGCCGGTACGGGAGCTTTTTACGACACGGTACGGCCCGCTGCGTTCCAGCAGCATCCCGACAATAGAATCCTCCGGAACCAGTGTGTGGATTTTGGGCAGCATATGGCGGTACGCCCCACTTTCGATCATAGTATCCGTAAAACCAGGCCCGTCGTTGCTGTAAACTGCCAGGATCTGGCCTTTTATGGATTGCTTGCCATAAACGGCCGCATAAACCGCAAGGTTGCCCCCTTTGGAATGGCCGCCAAGCCGGATGTGCCTTTTGCAGGGCTGTACTACGGAATTTAGGTATTCCACAGCTTTAAGCTGCCCCGGCGTTTCGGATAAAAAACTCATATTAAAATTTTCCCGCCATCCAACAATGGTATTATCCGTCCCGCTGTAAGCAACAAACAGGCTCCCGTCGTCAAGCTCCGCTGTAACTGCGCAAAACTGGGACTGCTCATTAAAATCAACCTGATCCACATAGTTGGAAAGTTTAACATTTTTAAAGCGTTTTGTCTTTGCCATTTCCCGCATTAAAAAAGCCGCTGCCTTTGTGCTTGACACTTTTGCTTGTATTTCTTCATCTGTATGCCGCATAAAAAATGCTGCGGAAGCATCTTTTAACAAAATGCTTCCGCCCTCACCCTGTTTTGGTACAATACCTCCGAAATCTACATAAACCAGTTCCGAAAAGATCAGGTTGTCTACCTCGTTAAACCCTGCTTCCCCGAACAAAAGATCTCCCCTCCACAATAAATAGTCCATCATGTTTGCCATATATCCATCCCCTGCCGCCTTAAATCAGTGAAAAATGCTTTAGCCCCTTGTAAATGCCGTCCTCATTTAGCGGTGCCGTTACATAATCAGCCGCTTGCTTGGCATCGTCTGTCGCATTGCCCATTGCGATTCCGTTCGCGACGTAAGTAAGCATTTCAAGATCATTGACGCTGTCCCCAAATGCATAGGTATTTTTATGATCAATTCCCAGATAGCTGCAAATCCACTGGATTCCCGTCGCTTTGGAAAACCCTTTTGGCATCCCTTCTACATATTGCTTTTCATGGAACAGCAGCTCATAATCGCAAGACAGTTCCTTTATTATCTGTTCTTTTGCCCCCTTTTTCCAGTTCGCGGTAAATTTGTTGACATATGCATACTCCGCAAGCGGGCAAAATAAGCCTCCCAATTCCTGTTTTAAATTTAAAATATATGGATCGTCGCTGAAATCCTCCATATCGGCAAACAGGTATTTCCTGCTCTCCAATACAACCGGGATATTCCACTGCCGAAACAGGGCAAGCAGGCGTTTCATTTCTTCCTGCGGGATCGTTTTTTCAAAAACGTCACTGCCATGATATTCAATATGCGTACCGCATCCGGCAATAATGCCGTCAAACCCGATATCCTCTAAAAGCTCCTTTGTGTATATATTGACCCTGGTCCTCCCACTGCATAGAAATGCAAAATCCCCGTTGTCCCTTAGCTTGCGGATAGCCGTTATAGCGCTTTTGGGTATCTGCATATGTTCGTCTAATAATGTACCGTCAATATCAAAAAATACTGCATGCTTCATGTCGCCTGCTCCTTCCAAATTATAAAAATGGCGCAAATCTGAACGTACTTCAAACTCACGCCATCCACGTCATTCATCACGGCTGTCAAATATATGGTTGCTCGCAATATAACCTATGCACCAGATTAACCCCGAAACTGTCATGGAGGATATACACTTGATAACAGAAATCAAAAGCTGCGTCAGGGTTAACGTGCCAAGGGTATAGGCTGCTATCGTTTCTTTTACTGGCTTTAGCAGCATGATCCATCCGCCAACGTAAACAGAAACTGCAAGGCCCAGTATGTATATAGCCACTGATAATGCCATGCGGATATTCCTGCCCATTTTTTCCCTCTCTTCCACTATCCGGACTGTGATTACCTGACTATCATACCATTAACGCAATATGTATTCAAGTTGTTTTTTCAAAAGGATTCTGTTAAATAAATGGTAAACTACAAAATATTTGCTTTTTTGATTGACACATAGCTGCATTTTTGTTAGAATTTTGAAATTAATACCTTGTTCATACTTTATACAATTTTTCTTAAGAAAAGGAGGATCTTAAGATGGGTAAAATAATTGGCGAAGGAATTACATTTGATGATGTGTTATTAGTCCCGCAATATTCCGAAGTGACACCAAATATGATTGATTTGACAACACGCCTTACGAACACAATAACGTTAAATATCCCCATGATGAGCGCCAGCATGGACACTGTTACAGAACACAGGATGGCAATTGCAATGGCAAGGCAGGGCGGTATCGGTATTATCCATAAAAATATGTCAATTGAAGGCCAGGCAGATGAAGTTGATAAGGTAAAGCGTTCAGAAAACGGCGTTATCACCGACCCATTCTCGCTGACTCCAGAGCATACGCTGCGGGATGCGGAAGATCTGATGCGCAAATTCCGTATTTCCGGCGTGCCGATTGTTGAAAAGGGAAGCAAAAAGCTAGTCGGGATCATTACAAACCGCGACTTAAAATTTGAAACGGATTTTTCCAAAAATATCCGTGTCTCCATGACATCTGAAAACTTAATCACCGCCCCTACCGGGATTTCGTTAGAGGACGCAAAACAGATTTTAGCAAAAGCAAGGAAGGAAAAGCTTCCTCTGGTGGACAATGAATATAATCTAAAGGGTTTAATTACAATTAAAGATATTGAAAAACAGATCCGTTACCCCCTTTCAGCAAAGGACAAGCAGGGACGGCTGCTTTGCGGCGCAGGGGTCGGCATTACCCATGATATGATGGAGCGTATTGACGCGCTAGTTTCCGCACATGTAGATGTAGTCGTGCTGGATTCCGCACATGGGCACTCTAAGAATATTATCGAAGCCATAAAGCGTGTCAAAGCAAAATACCCCCAGCTTCAGGTGATTGCAGGCAATATCGCAACGGCAGATGCTGCCAGGGCATTAATTGACGCCGGTGTAGACGCAGTGAAGGTAGGCATTGGCCCAGGTTCCATCTGTACCACCCGCGTTGTCGCAGGGATTGGCGTACCGCAAATGACGGCAATCATGGACTGTTATGAGGCTGCAAAATCTTCTGGCATCCCAGTGATCGCAGACGGCGGCATTAAATATTCAGGAGATATGACAAAGGCATTGGCAGCAGGCGCCGATGTATGTATGATGGGCAGCATGTTTGCCGGATGCGATGAAGCGCCCGGGACATTTGAGCTATACCAAGGCAGGAAATACAAGGTTTACCGCGGTATGGGTTCAATTGCGGCCATGGAAAACGGCAGCAAAGACCGTTATTTCCAGGAAGATTCCAAAAAGCTGGTTCCAGAAGGGGTAGAAGGGCGTGTAGCTTATAAAGGAAGCGTAGAGGATACCATTTTCCAGTTAATTGGAGGGATACGTTCTGGAATGGGGTACTGCGGCTGCCCGAATATCCTAGAGCTGCATGAGAAGGCGCAGTTCGTCAAGATTTCTGCAGCATCCTTAAAGGAAAGCCACCCACATGATATCCATATCACCAAGGAAGCCCCCAATTATTCCATTGAAGAATAGAAAAAGGCAGGCAGGGCTATAACCCTGCCTGTCCCTTAACTGGCTCCTATCTCACCGTATTTGCTCCCAGAGAGGCTTTCTCACCTTTTTTCTAGTAATCTCAATTAGCCCAAGCCCAGTAAAATCCACAAACGCTGCCGGAACTGGATCTTTTGCCAGATGGTATTTTAACACGCGCACAAGCTCCTCCCTCTCTTCTTTTCGCTCCATATTAATAAAATCTACCACGCAAATCCCTGATATATTCCTCAGCCTAAGCTGCCTTGCAATCTCTTCTGCAGCTTCCAGGTTTACCTTAAGGTAATACCCCTTCTGCTTTCCCTTCACACACCTTCCGCTGTTTACATCAATTACCGTAAGCGCCTCCGTGGGCTCAATAACCAGGTATGCACCTGACTTTAACCACACGCGTGCCTCTAATGCACCCGCAAGCTTTCCCTTAAGGCCATAAAGCGCAGACAGAGAAATTGCCGGATCCTTATGTAATACTATTTGGCCTTCCTGCAAGGACGTATACTCCCCAAACTCCTGCTTTAGCCCTTCATAAACCTCTTCATCATCCGTTACTACCTGCTCTGGCTGAAATTTTAAGCTGTCCCTGACCCCTGCAATATACCCCAAAGGCGCACGGTAAAGGCAGCTATAACAGGTACGGTATTTATACTGCCTGGTAATGGCTAAAAATGCCGCATAAAGCCTTTTAAATTCCTCTAAAAGCCATTCTTTTGGGACATTTGCCGCATTTGTCCTTACAATCAGCCCATACCAGCTTTCTTTCTTATCTGCAAACAATTCCTTTAAAGCTTCCCGTTTCTTTTTGCTTAGCTTCTTGGAAACTGCCAGAAGCTTATTCCCAAGCGTAAATACAAGCCCCTGCCCGGCAAGGCTTATGGCTGGAGAAACAGTTGGTTCCTTTGTTTTAACAGCTTCTTTTACCACCTGTACAACAATCTCATCCTCCTCGGTCAGCTTTCCTGCACGGCTTTGTTTTACCATCAAAGGATCGTGTATATCCTCAAGCGGCAGAAATGCCATCTGCCCTGGTACCAGTTCTACAAACGCCGCTTGGGCAGGCTTTGCTATGTGCTTTATTTTTGCGACATAGATATCGCCCAGCAAGGAACCGCCGCAGGCCGGATCGCACAACACCTCCGCCATCCGGCTCCCTTCCATCACAGCCGTAATAAAAAATTCCTTCCCCTGGATGCTTTCCTTTGTAATAACAACCTTGTTACCCAATGTCCTCCCCCATTTCCCCTAAGGAAACTATCTTCCCCTGCTCCATTCCATACACATCTTTGCGGTGGATCTGGATGGCAGGCGGATTGTACTCTGCCCCTAGGAACCTGAAAAATGCTTCCAGCACAATCTGAGGCTTTACGTTATCCGTGCTTCCTGTGCAGACTTTAAGGTAAAATACTGGTTTACCCTCTTTTCTTAAGACCTTAAACTCATATATAAGCTTTTTTAAGTCCATTGCCTTTTCCCCATTTTTCGTCTGCTTTGTAATAAGGATTTCATCCGGCTTCTCATAAAACTCTTTTACGGCAGCTTCATAATCCACATCAGGCACTTCATATCCTTCTTTTACATAAAGCTCATAATCCGCAGCCGCCACAATAGACATTGCTTTTTTGTCTGAGCCCTTTAACCTGCGGTAAGAAACAACCTCTACGCCCTCTGCCATAGTCTCATTTAATGCCTGTAAAGACTGCCCTGAGCTTTTTGTGGATAAAACCTCAATATCTAAGTATTCCCCGTCACTGGTAGCCCCCACGCCAAGCGGCGCTGCAAAGGACATAATCTGATGCGGGCTAAAGCCTTCGGAATAGGCAATATCAATACCTGCCCTCCGTATGCATTTCTGGAAATAACGCATCATATCCAAATGCCCAATAAACTTCATAACACCGTATTTACGGAATTTAATCCGGATTCTCAACGCACACACCTCCCTGATATTTCCCTGCGCCGCATCCATTGCATTTTACCCGGCAATTCGGGCTTACGGCCCCTTTTTGCGCATTTTGGTATTCTTTTTTTAAAAACGCTTTTGTTACTCCAGCATCTATAAAATCCCACGGGAACACTTCATCGAAACCCCTCTCCCTTAAGGTATAAAAATCCGGATCTACCCCGGCTTGACGAAAGCTTTCCATCCATTTGGCGTGATCGTAGAAATCACTCCATGCATCAAACAGGCACCCTTTTTCATACGCGTGCAAAACCACTGCGCCAAGCTTCCTGTCGCCCCTTGCCAGCACGCCTTCTAAGACGGTAACGTCAGCTTCATGCCAGTTGTAACGGATGCTTTTGCGGTTTAGTTGATTTTTTACTGCTTCGTTCACCGTTTTAGCACTCTCAAGGTAATACTCCTTTTGGTGCATAGGGGCCCACTGAAACGGAGTAAAGGGCTTGGGCACAAAAAAAGACGTACTAATGGTAATCTGGCACTTTCCATGCCGCTTTTCTTTTGGTATCTCATAATACCGGACGGCAATCTCGTTGGCAAGCTCTGCAATTGCTTCCTGATCCGCCGCCGTTTCTGTTGGCAAGCCCAGCATAAAGTAGAGCTTAACCTTCTGCCATCCACCTTCAAATGCCTTGCCTGCCCCTTCTAAGATTACCTCTTTTGTCAGCCCTTTATTAATGACGTCCCGAAGCCGCTGTGAACCGGCTTCAGGGGCAAACGTTAAGCTGCTCTTTTTAATATCTTGTACCTTCCCCATAACATCAAGGGAAAATTCATCGATCCTTAACGAAGGCAGGGAAATATTAACGTGCCTTTCACTGCATTCCTCAATCAGATAATCTACAAGCTCCTTTAACTTGGAATAATCCGAGGAGCTTAAGGAATTTAAGGATATCTCCTCATATCCGGTATTTTTTAACAGCTCATACGCCTGCATTAGCTGCCAGTATTCTGCTCACCCTCAGCATTTCCACTGCCCAGGTTTTGAGCGTTTCCAAATCCCGTTCCCTTACCGGGCGGTAAAGCTGCCCTGCCTGGCAGAAACGGCACCCCCGGATACAGCCTCTCTGAATCTCAAGCACTACGCGGTCCTGCGCCGCCTTGATAAATGGTACGACAGGTTTGGTCGGATATGTAGCATCCGTCAGTTCCACTGCTACCTGCTTTTCTATCCGGGAAGGGATACCATCTTCTGCCGGAACAAAAGAAGCTATTGTACCATCCTCTTTATAGGAAACATCATAAAGCGACGGCACATAAATCCCGGGCACATTTGCCGCCTGCCTGAGGAATTCGCGGCGCGGCGCGCCGGACGCCTTCCATACCTTATAAATTTCAAACAAGGCATCGTAGCTGGTTTCCCCTTCTCCGATATAAAACAAATCAAAAAAATCTGCAAGCGGCTCTGGGTTATAGGTACACGGGCCTCCTCCAATGACAAACGGCATGTCCTTGCCTCGTTCCTTTGCAAACAACGGGATTTGTGACAAATCCAGAATCTGTAAAATATTGGTGTAGCACATCTCATACTGGATGGTAATTCCCAGGAAATCAAATTTACGGATTTCGTCCTGGGTTTCTAAAGCAAACAGCGGGATCTCCCGCTGTTTTAAAATCCGGTGCATATCCGGCCATGGGGAATAGACCCGCTCACAGTACACGTCATTTCTTTTGTTGAACATATCGTATAATATCTGAATCCCCAAGTGCGACATTCCGATTTCGTACACGTCGGGAAAGCACATAACAAAGCGGATATCTACGTTTTCCTTGTCCTTCATGACACTGTTCACCTCCCCGCCGATATAGCGTGCGGGTTTCTCGATATTCAGTAATATTTCATCACTTAAGGCTAGTTTTCTCATAGGTTTCCTTTCGGTTTTATATTTTTTTTATATTTTAAATGCCCTGTTTTTTTAGTAGGATTACCAGAAAACATCCATGTTACAGGACTTGTTTAGCAATCATGCTAGTACTCCATCCGGACAGAAATTGAAGTCCAGATGGAGTACTAGAGCGTGTTTGAAAAATGCTTTTCGGCAGATATATAATTATATCACCCTCCCGGAAAGATGATCCATTTCATGCTGTACAATTTGTGCAGGCCAGTCTTTCAGTTTTATTTTCTGCTTTATCCAATTAAAATTAAAGTACTCCACTTCGATTTCCTTATAACGGTCTGTTTTGCGGATCCCATCAAGAGACAAACAACCCTCCTTTGTCTCATAAAGCCCTCTTTTGGCAACCAGCACCGGATTAAACATTACAATATCGATAATTCCCATATTTACAATAATGATATTCTTCTTCACGCCAATCATATTGGCAGCCATACCCACACAATGCTCCCGGTTAGCATTCAATGTATCCTGCAGATCTCTTCCCACCTGCAGGTCATCTCTCGTCGCCAGTTCTGATTTCTGCCCCAGAAAAAAAACATCCCTTACAATTTGTTTCACCATAATTCCCTAACCTCTCTCAAATATTCAAATAAGGCATCCACCAGAAGCTGTACACCCTACATCCAGTTCTTGATTTCATCCTCTGTCACTTCATTTGCATTTAGCTCCTTATGCCACTTAGCCTGAGGATAGGATTTTTTCAGCTTTATTACAAGCTTTAGCGGCTTTGTTGCGCCGCTTGTGGTAAATACAGCCACATGCTTGCCGTTTAAATCCAGTGCATCCAGCATAGTCAAAACCGTCTTTAAATAAGGCATCTCATAGGGCCTTTTGGGCCTGATTTCTACCAAACCAGCTCTTTTTATCCCTGCAATTTTTTCTGCAGCTGCTCTGGTTGTCCCTGTCTGCGAAAAATAAATCACCAATGTACCCATATCAAAATCTCCTTCCACATTTCGGGCAAAATAAAAACTCCCCCTGCATCTCAAATCCACAATTACTTCATCTTCCAAATCTGCTATTGTATCCCGCCTGCACCTGCTGTCCATTTTCTATTATAGAATTCCTTCATTTAAAATGCAACTGCATTGCCCTACATCATTTTCTGCCACAGCCTACCATAAACCCTCCCATATGGAACCCAACCCCAAAAACCCACTGCCTATTTCCAAATCTCCCAGTTAAATATACTGCGATGCGGCGGTATCGTCTAGAAATTTGAACGGCACAATCGCACAAACAAACCGATCCTGACTACATTATTGGATACCTGCAAAAATAAGCCCCCCACAAGATACCTCTATACCTATCCGGCATAAAAAAGAAATCCCCTGTAGGCCAGCCAAAACCGTAGACAGGCAGAGGGCCCCTTTGCCATCCACTCCCCATAATTTGTAGTAACCACATCCACCTAAACAAAAGAAAAAACATGCCACCTTTTAAAACCAAAGGTGGCAAAACACGCTCTAATCTGATTATACCCTCGCCATACCATCTACGCTTAACACTACACCCGTAATATAAGAAGCTTCTTCTGAAGCCAAAAACACAAACGCATTCGCAATATCCCTTGGCATACCCAAACGGCGCAGCGGAATCTGCTTAATCATCGGATCAATAACCTCCTTTGGAACAGCCTTCATCATATCCGTCTCCGTAATCCCCGGTGCAACCGCATTAACACGGATGCCCTTTGGCCCAAGTTCACGCGCCAGAGAAAGGGTCATACCATTTACCGCAAACTTTGACGAAGGATATGCAAACCCACTTGGCTGCCCACAGATACTGACCACAGAAGACGACGTTAAAATTACGCCGCTGCCTTGCTTCTCCATATATTCGCAGGCAGCATGGGAAGCGTTAAAAACCCCCTTTAAATTCAAATCCATCACCTTATCAAACGTTTTTTCCGTATATCCGGCAAATGGCGTGCTCTCGGAAATGCCCGCATTATTTACCAAGATATCAATCCTTCCGTATTTTGCGGCAACCTCGCCAAATACAGCATGTACAGAATCAAAACTCGCCAAATCCGGGCTTATACCCGCCACCACAGCATCCGGATATTTCTCCTGCAATTCGCCCGCCGCCTTATCAGCATTCCCCTTAGAGCTTGCGGCTAAAACCACCACAGCCCCCTCCTCCAAAAACCTGTCTGCCGTCGCATACCCGATACCCCGGCTACCTCCAGTGATCACAGCAACCTTGTCTTTAAGCCTCATGAAAAAACCTCCTTATTTTCTATTACCAATATCGGACTTTTCATCTTAAGCATAATACAAAAAAGATTTCTCCTTTAGAACAATCTTAACAGCTTCAAAACTGACATTTTAAAACGCCATCTGGCCACAATATCTCACTCCTAAAAAACACCTTTTATTTACATAATAAATCTGCTTTAAAACCTCACACGTATATACGCCTTAATCTCCTCAACGCATTTTTCAAACCCAAGCTTACTGCTATTTAAACAAAGGTCATAATTCCTCGCATCCGTCCAATCGCGTCCCGTATAATGCTTATAAAATTCTGCACGGTACCTATCCGTCTTCGCAATAAATTTCTCCATCTCAGCTTCCGTCATGCTGTTTTGTTCCATAGCGCGTGCCAGGTTAAACTCCTTTGACCCATGCACGAACACACTAACAACATTCGGGTAATCCTTAAGAACAAAATCCGCTGCCCGTCCAATAACCACACAGCTTCCTGCCTTTGCCACCCGCTTTATCACCTTAGCCTGGTAATTAAACAAATTCTTCGCAGATACAAAATCACTGCTTTCCGGCGGAATCAGATCCCCAGTATATATATCGGTAGACATCCGCAGAAACGGGCTGTTTTTTAGCTTCTCATCTAACTGCGCAAACATCTGCTCGCTGATACCGCTTTCTTCCGATGCCATTTTTAATAAATTGCTGCTATAATACGCAATCCCCATATCCTTTGCCAGCATCTTCCCGACAGTACGCCCGCCGCTGCCATACTGCCTTGCAATAGTAACCACTACATGCTCCATACCATACCTCCTGCTTAATCTATCTATTCCCCAAGATATGCCTTTTTAATCGAATCATCATCCATAAGTGCCTTTGCATCCCCGTCCAAGACAATTTTACCAGTTTCAAGCACATACGCCCGATCTGCAATTGATAACGCCTTTTTCGCATTTTGCTCAACGAGGAGCACTGTCGTGCCGCTTTTGCTGACTTCCTCAATAATATCAAAAATCTGGTTAACTAAAATAGGTGAAAGCCCCATAGACGGTTCGTCCATTAGAATAATTTTGGGATGCGACATCAAGGCCCGCCCCATTGCAAGCATCTGCTGCTCGCCTCCGCTTAACGTCCCTGCAAGCTGGTTTTTGCGCTCTTCGAGCCGTGGAAACCGCTTGTAAACCATCGCAAGCGTCTCGTCAACCTCCGCCTTGTCTTTCCTAGTATACGCGCCCATTTTCAAGTTTTCATACACGGAAAGCTCTGCGAACACACGCCGCCCCTCTGGTACATGCGCCATCCCAAGCGATACGATTTTGTGCGCAGGGACTTTTGTAATATCCTTCCCTTCAAACCAAACCGTACCTCTCTTTGGCGACAAAAGCCCTGTTACCGTGTGCAGGATTGTCGTTTTACCAGCGCCATTTGCGCCGATTAAGGCAATGACCTCCCCTTCGTTTACCTCAAAAGAAATCCCTTTAATTGCCTGGATCATGCCATAATATACCTCAATATCCTTTATCTCAAGCATTGCCATATCCACTACCCCCTATTCGCCTAAATACGCTTTGATGACTTCCGGGTTGTTGAGTACATCGGATGCGTTCCCCTCGGCCAATACCTGCCCGAAGTTTAACACAGTCAGTTTTTCACAGATACCGCTTACTAACTTCATGTCATGCTCAATCAAAAGGATCGTCATGTCAAATTCATCCCGTACAAAACGGATGGTTTCCATCAGCTCTTTTGTTTCATTTGGGTTCATCCCCGCCGCAGGCTCATCTAAAAGAAGGAGCTTTGGCTCCGTCGCAAGCGCCCTTGTAATTTCAAGCTTCCTCTGTTTGCCATAAGGCAGGTTTGCGGCAAGTGTTGCCGCTTCCTTGTCCAGGCCAAACACAGACAATAATTCCATCGCGCGCCCGTCCATAGCCTTTTCTACTTTAAAATACCGCGGCAGGCGGAAAATGCCTTCTAACGTAGAATATTTGTAATGGTTATGAAGCCCCGCCTTTACATTGTCAAGTACAGACAGTTCCTTAAACAGGCGGATGTTCTGGAACGTACGCGCTACGCCTGCCTTGTTAATATCTATTGTCCTTTTGCCGACTAAATTTTCACCATCTAAAAGGATCACTCCTTCATTCGGCTTATACACTCCAGTCAGAAGATTAAACACAGTAGTTTTACCAGCGCCATTTGGACCAATCAGCCCATAGAGGCACCCTTTTTCAATTTCCAAATGGAACTCATTAACCGCCCGCAGGCCGCCAAAGGAGATCCCCAAGTTTTTTACATCTAATAAAGCCATATGCTTAAACCTCCTTTTGCTTTTTGCGCCTGAATTTGGCGGCGTACTGTTCCCGCCATGCGATTGCCTTTGGGCTCCAGTTAAAGAGCATCATCGCAATCAGCACCACCGCGTAAATCAACATACGGTAATCGCTTAATCCGCGTAAAAGCTCCGGCAGAAGTGTTAATACAATTGCCGCAATTACAGAACCACGGATATTCCCAATCCCGCCAAGCACCACAAATACCAGGATCATAATAGACATATTGTAGCCGAAGTTTTTGGGCTGTGCCGTCAAAGTCGCCAGATTATGCGCATAAATAACGCCTGCCACGCCTGCTAATGCAGCGGAGACAGAAAATGCCATCAGCTTGTACTTTGTAATATTAATCCCGATAGATTCGGCTGCAATACGGTTGTCACGGATGGCCATTATTGCACGGCCGCTCCTTGAATGGATTAGGTTCAACACAATAAACAACGTAATGAGAATTAACACCATGCCAATTGCAAATGTCGAGTCCTTTGGCGTGCCGGTAATCCCCTGCGGGCCGTTTACAATCACTTCTCCGTCTATGGACATGCCCAGGGAAAAGGTGTCCTTCGTGGAAAAATGAAAGCCGTTTTCATCCTTTCCGATAAACAGGATGTTCACAATATTTTTAATAATTTCCCCAAACGCAAGCGTTACAATCGCCAGATAATCCCCTTTTAACCGAAGGACCGGGATCCCAATCAAAATACCGCATACGCCAGCCGCCGCCGCACCGATTAAAAGCGCCAGCAAATACCGTACGCCCGCTACAGGGAGCGCTTCTGCCATACATTTGGAAAAAAAAGCGCTGGTAAACGCGCCTACGCACATAAAACCCGCATGCCCAAGGCTAAGCTCGCCTAAAATACCAACCGTCAGGTTTAACGATACTGCAAGGATTATATATGCGCAAAGCGGCACCAAAAGCCCTTGCAAAAGGCTTGAAATGCGCCCTGCAGAAACCATGGCCTGCATGATAAGAAACATGGCAATGACCATGCCGTATGTAATAAGGTTGCTCCTTGTCGTTTTATTAAGTTTCTTCATGCCGCCACCTACACTTTCTCCTGAATGTTTTTTCCAAGTATGCCCGCGGGCTTTACAAGCAGTATGACAATCAGTACGCCAAATACAATAGCATCCGCCATCTGGGAGGAAATATAAGCCTTCCCGAAGATTTCAATTACGCCTAGCAGGATACCGCCAATTAACGCACCGGGGATCGAGCCGATCCCACCGAAAACGGCTGCCACAAATGCTTTTATGCCAGGCATCGCCCCGGTATATGGCGTAAGCGTTGGATAAGCCGAGCATAAAAGTACCCCCGCTACCGCCGCTAATGCGGAGCCGATAGCAAATGTAAGTGCGATTGTACCATTTACATTGATGCCCATAAGCTGCGCAGCCCCTTTGTCCTCCGAAACAGCAAGCATTGCCTGCCCGGCTTTGGATTTTTTAATAAAGAGCGTAAGCGCTACCATAATAACGATACAGCATGCAATCGTTACAATCGCCTCGCCCGTAACCGTCAGTGCGCCCCCTGCAAGTACAAGCGCCGGAACCGGGACAATAGAAGCAAAAGAAATTGTATTTGCCCCAAAAATCAAAAGGGCAACGTTTTGTAAAAGATAACTTACGCCAATAGCCGTAATTAAAACAGCCAAAGAAGAAGCCGCGTTTAACAGCGGACGGTAAGCCACGCTTTCAATAACAATCCCAAGCACAGTACAAAACACAATGGAAACCAAAAGCGCAGCAAATGGCGGAAGCCCCGCCCCGCTCACCGACGCCATCACAACATAGGCGCCGATCATAATCACATCCCCATGCGCGAAGTTTAACATTTTGGCAATCCCATATACCATCGTATAACCAAGTGCAATAATCGCATACACACTTCCAAGGCTGATGCCGTTAATTAAATAAGATATAAAGCTCATACAAATCCCCCATCCGGTATAAAATATGAAAAGAGAAGGGTTATCTTTGTAAAGATAACCCCCCGCTCATCTTACTCTGCCGCTGTCTCTGTGCCTTCCACATTTTCCGCAGCTTCGTCTGCGCCTGTTTCTGTATCTGCGCTGCCTGTATCCGCATCATCATCTACGACTGCATAATCACCGTTGGCGATTTTAACAACCATAGGCTCCTTGCTCGGCTCTCCGCTTGCCTCCCAGGTGAGGTTCTTTGCTGTTACGCCGTCCATTGTAATATTTACCATGGATGCCTTCATTGCCTCGCATATATCAGACGGGGACATATCTGGTGTTACGCTTCCGTCTTCCATAGCCGCTTTGATGGCATACATTCCGTCGTATGCATCCGCCGCAAACTGGTTTGGCGTCTCTCCATACACTTCCTGGTAATCCGTTACAAACTTCTGGATTGCCGGATCGTCTGAAGTCGGTGTAAACGGGCTTAAGAAAATCAGGTTGTCAGCAAGCGCCGCGTCAAAACCCTGAACCGCTAAGATACCGTCCATACCGTCACATCCAAAGAAGATTGGTTTGTAATCCATGCCTGCCGCCTGTTTTAACACCAGGGAAGCCTCTGAGTAATAGAATGGCAAAAATACCAGCTCAGCCCCGGCATCTTTTGCTTTCTGGAGCTGTACCGAAAAATCAGATTTGCTCTCTGCGGTAAATGCTTCCGCCGCTACGATTTCAAAATTCTGGTTCTCCGCTTCCTGTGCAAACGCCTGGTAAATTCCAGTTGAATATACATCGGAGCTGTCATAAATCGCTGCAACCTTTGCCGCTAACCCATGCTCGCCAATATATTTTGCGGATTCCACACCCTGCATAGGATCGGAGAAGCAGACACGGAACGCATTGTCGTATTTTACACAGTCAACAGCCGTTCCTGACGGTGTCAGCATGAAAATATTGTCTTCCTGGGCAACCCCGCCGACAGCTACGCACGGCGCTGAAGTAACTGCTCCAAGGACCGCCTGTGCGCCCCAGTCTTTTAAAGTATTGTAAGCATTGACCGCTTTCTCTGCATCATGCTCATCGTCCTGGTAATTGAGCTCCACCTGCGCACCGTTAATGCCCCCGGCTTCGTTAATTTCTTTTACAGCAAGCTCTGCGCCGTTCTTTACAGCAATCCCGTAAACGGCTGCGCCTCCTGTTAACGGCCCGATGCCGCCGATTTTAATAGTACCGCCCGCCGTATCGCCGGCTGCTTCTGTTCCTGCTTCTGTACCCGCAGCGCTGTCCCCTGCGCCCTCCTGGCTGGATGGCCCGGGCTCGGAGCCGCAGCCTGCAAAAGCGGTTACTGCCATAGCTGCCGTCAATGCAGCGCATAATGCTTTTTTCAACTTCATAAACACGTTCCTCCTCATTCACTGAATTAGGTTCCTATTTTTTCATCACGTATGCAAGCATACAAGAAAATGCGGGATTTGTCAAGATAAAGGAGATTTTTCGGCTATTTCCATATATTTTTTCCTTAATTGCCCGCATGCCGCATCAATATCACTGCCCAATGTCCTCCTGACTGTCACTGGGATCCCTTTTTGCTCCAGGTGCTTTTTTATGGAAAGCAGCCCTTCTTTTCCCGGCGGCACAAATTCACGCCCCTTAACGGGATTGACCGGAATTAAATTGACATGGCAGTTCATGCCGGACAAAAGTCCACAAAGCATCGTGGCATCCTCCTTGCTGTCATTTACCCCTGCAAACAGGCTGTATTCAAATGTAATCCGTCTCCCTGTCATTTCAAAATAATACCGACAGGCAGCCATTAGATCCTCTATCCCGTAACGGTTTGCAACCGGCATTAGGCTGCACCTTTTTTGCTGGCTTGCCGCATGCAGGGAAATAGCAAGCGTAATCTGCAGCTTTTTACGCGCCAGCTCCAAAATTTGGGGCACCAGGCCGCAGGTAGACACCGTCACATTCCGCTGGCTCATATGAATCCCGTCCTCATTACACAAAAGCGTCAAAAACTGTAAAAGGTTGTCATAATTATCGAGCGGTTCGCCTGTCCCCATCACAACCACATTAGAAACCCGTTCACCAGTATCCCTCGAAATCTGGTATACCTGCTCAAGCATTTCAGAAGGGGTAAGGTTCCGCGACAGCCCATCTATTGCTGACGCACAAAATTTACAGCCCATACGGCAGCCCGCCTGCGAAGAAATACAAACAGAATTGCCTGTTTTATAGCGCATAAATACGCTTTCTACCATATTGCCGTCCTCCAGCAAAAAAAGGTATTTCCGTGTCCCGTCCTGTGTGGAAGCCTGTACGTTTGCCTGCTTTAATACCGTATATGTACAGCCCTCTTTTAATTCATCCCGGAATGCTTTGGGGAGATTTGTCATTTCATCTATAGATGTTGCACATTTCTGGTGCATCCACTGGTAAAGCTGCCTGCCCCGGAACGGCTTTTGCCCTGCTGCAGTTATAAACTCTGTCAGCTCTGTCAAGTCCATTGATTTAATATCTGGTTTTTTGTTGTTCATTTAAAGATACTCCCTGGCCAGCGCCACCTGTCATCCCAATACAAACTTTGCAATATAAAACCCATCCATCTCCCCTTCATCAGGGAAAAACTGCCGCTCACCCACAAGCGAAAACCTCTCATGCCCCTCTAGAAAACGCCTGGTATTTTCTTCGTTTTCCATGCGGTTTATGGTACAGGTAGAATATAAAAGCACGCCGCCAGGCTTGACATACCGGCAAGATACGCTTAAAATTTCCTGTTGCAACGCCGCAAGCCCACGCTGGGCGGCCTCTGTCATGCGGTAGCGGATTTCCGGTTTTTTTTTCAGCACGCCAAGCCCCGAGCAGGGCAGGTCAGCTAAAACAACGTCTGCCTTTGCAACAGCTGCTTCATCCAGAATGCGCGCGTCATGCCG
>OFGF01001008.1_pt1 | contig 19985 bp, 20 predicted proteins | sample 1521711 | NCBI WGS metagenome assembly OFGF01 (sample SAMEA3504092, study PRJEB24116) | mouse gut metagenome | biome: mouse gut; feature: mouse-associated habitat; material: faeces | place: Denmark | collected 2011 | reverse complement strand
AGGGGGGGGAGTAATATACATATCTGCCAGACAGTCTACTTCTGTCCGTTCTTCAGGTATCCCTTCACCGCTTCGGATGCTGCTGCTCCTTCGGCAACCTGTTTTGAATGACCTTCGCCTTTGGCTTTGAGTCGCCCGTCAACATACACACCAACTGTGAAAACTTTATCATGATCTGGTCCATCTTCACCAAGGACGCGATAAACTGGCGTCGCACCATCATGATGTTGTGCTAACTCTTGAAGATAAGTTTTTGGATCGCGCCAACTACCATCCTCAAGAATACGATCAAGTTTTACCAAAATCCATTTCTCAATAAATTGTTTTGCAGTGTCATAGCCTTGGTCAAGGTAAATTGCCCCAATCACTGCTTCAAAACAATCCGCTAAAATTGAGGCATGAGCTCGCGCCGTACCATGTTTCTCGCCTTTTGACAAACGCACTAATGGGGCATAACCAAGTTGTTCGCCGGATTCGCCAATACTTTCAGTACGCACTAAAGCTGAGCGCCACGCCGTCATAATTCCCTCAGGCTCTTCATAATTACGATATAAAAAGTCTGAAGAAACTAATTCTAATACAGCATCGCCGAGAAATTCTAGTCGCTCATTATGTGCCGTGCAACTCTTTTTATGCTCATTCACGTAACTACGGTGGGTGAGCGCAGTCACTAGTAACATCGGGTCATGAAACCCAAAACCCAGTTTTTCCTTAGCGAATTCTTGATATTTACTAATTTCGTGTTTATCCATTTTGCCCTCCTTATCCCTTTTTGGCACCCTGACGGATCTTATTACGCGCTACCAACATCAATTTCTCAATATCTTCATACTCAATCGCGTCTAGAGCATCATTGAAACGGAACCATTTAATCCCTTTCATCCATTGCTCCTTATGAGGCGTCTCACTGAGATCAAGCGCACGCACAAGGTAAATTTGCGTCATCATTAATACTAGCTTATTGACTCGTCGATATTGAAAATGGATTTTCCCGAGCCAAGTGACAACTTCGATGTGGAATAGTCCAGCCTCTTCGCCAATTTCACGAATCGCGGTCTGACGTGCAGTCTCGCCCGGCTCAATATGCCCCTTTGGAATCGTCCAGCGACCTTTAGAATCCTGGATCAATAAAATCTCAATGTCTTTTCCGTCAGCCGAATTCCTAAAGACAATTCCCCCTGCGGTCGGCTCACGCACCACCTCTTGAATAGGCGGCTTTTTGAGAATCCGCGAAGTAAACCGCTTCATACCTGAGATTTTCTCCGATTTTAACGGCAAAGCTTCGGGAATCTTACTGGGCTCAGTTGATCGGCTCTGCGGCTCCGGCTTCTGCGCCTGCTGCGACGACGGAGGCGTCAGATCCTGATGGGTTTTCTGGGCTCGTTTCTCCGTTGCCTTTTGTGACGATCGTTTCGTCGATTGTATCTGAACTTTGCTCGTCATTTTTGACTTTTTTCTGCTCATTTTGCTCCTTGCTCGGTGCTTGATCCGGGGTTTCTGGCTCATAAATCTGACGATACGCAGTTCCAAGTACACCGTTAACGAATTTAGAAGAATTCTCCGCGCCAAACGCCTTGGCTAGCTCAACAGCCTCATTGATTGCAACCTTCGGCGGCACCGCCTCAGCAGAGTTGCGAAGCTCGTATAGCCCAATTCGGAGAACATTACGGTCAATCGCAGCAATCGTATCAAGAGGCCATTCAGGAGCCATTGGCTGCAATATCGCATCCAACTCCTGAAATTGCCCAGACACAGCTCGTGCCAAACCATAGACGAACTCAGTATCACCGAGCGCCTTTTCGTATGGCTCTATATCTTTAGCGACGATCGTATCGATCTCGGCCGTCTTGTCACCGGCTTTCGTCCGGAATTCGTATTCATACAAACTCTGTAAAACAATAATTCTGCCCAAGTGCCGGTTACTAGCCATATACCTTCCCTTTTATTTAGTTTTTTTAGTGACTTTTGTAGTAGTCTTCGTAGTTTTAGAATTTGACGTTTTTTGATCCTTAGCAGCTTTTTTAGCGGCTTTAACGCTCAAATCGCGAGCGCTTTTAACAGTTTTTACTTTCAAATTCGGGGTCCGCTTTTTGGTCTCGAAAACTTTGACCGGAGAAGTACTATTCACGGCTCGCGCTAGCTTCAAGCGGAGATGACTGCGACGTAGGCCAGTTTTACGCGGGCTACTCTGTTTTTTAGGTTCAGGCATAATGCTCCTTAATTTAATATGAAATTCTTTTTCTAGATTATCACATTTTTTCCGATCTTACAAGGTAGTTTTTATCACTCGGCGCAGATTATAGCCTATTTCTAACTTATTTCTAACTGTTTTACGAATTTATACCTAAAATATCCAAAAAGCTTGACTTTTATAACGACGTGTGCTATAATGAAAAGATAGGCTCTTTTTAGAAAGGGGTGGTCAAATGAGCCTTGAACATTCCTGGATTGATGCTGGTAACGGAATTTTACTAAAAAATAATTCCACCAGCTCTCCGAACGAAAACACTTTGGATCTTGTAGCTTTTTGTGAGTCGCTTTGCGACCACGATATGATCACGATTAAGCTGCAAAATCCAGAACTTTCGCCAGTAGCAGTTGATACTGGCATCAATCCGTACATATTGCAACACGGCACTGTGTTAAATGCGCAAATATCCGATCTGCGAAAAGCGGCAAAGTTCATTCTATTGAAATGTAACTGCTGCGACAAAAATCACGACAAATGGTACACGGTAAGGATCTCGATCAATCGCTCCGATCCATCAAGAACGGAAGCAAAAATCACCGCATGCCTACCAATAGCAAACTTTGGCGCACCAGCGCCCGATTTAGATGCTGCATTTAGGCAGTTCCGCCGCAGCATGTCTGCGACCCCCGAAGATTAATTCTGCTTCGGGGGATTTTACTTTCCAAACTTTTTAGCTTTTCTTAAAGCTATTGATTTTTAAAACTATCTCCAATTGCAACATAGGAATTTTTGCGTTTCAGATCAGGCACGAATTCTACCCCTAAATCTTCATGGTACTCGATCCATTTTTCCTCATCGTAATATTTAGGATGCGTCATCAAAACACGCCCCTCTCGATAAATCTGAGCTAGACGCTGAAATTCCTGCATCAATTCAACTGAGCTTTCGCCTTCCGCTCCTGCTAAATCAAGCTTGCGACCCCTAAACGGCGCAATGTATAGCGCACGTAAGTTCTCAAGATCAGGATGATTTGCAAACTCTTCACGAGCCCGGCCAAAATCAACATCGCCAATCCCCTTGCCTAATTCCGGATTAACATCATGATCATACCAAACTGGCGTCGAGAGCATTTGAGCCTCCCCATCACTAGTCTGCCTAGTATCAGCACGCCAAAAGGTATGCATTATAATTTCCGTTTTTGGATCATTTATAGCTTTAGATACAATATCGCGCGCAATTTCCAAGGTTGCACCAGAACTCTGCACCTCATCAACAATCGTCACCTTTTTACCTTCAAGACCAGTCGGCAAAGCAAAAATCTTTTCAACAAGCCAATCCGGTAGCTTTGGGGCGCTAAAACTATCATCCTGTTTAGTTGACTCGAAGGCTAACGGATTATAGCTATCAAATTCAGTCTGCTCAGTTTCAGTCATTGAATCACGCAGCTTCCGCAAACCGTCCGGAATCAAGAGTAATCGCGCCCGAGCAATATCACTACGTGGGATTGGGTGATTTTCGACAGCTTGTTTGAAGTCTTTATAGGTTGCACGCCGATTTTTGCGACTCGTGCCGTAATCCTCATTCAAATTGCCATTACCATCCACATCGAGCCCAGCCGCACGAAACCAGTTAACTCGATCGATCCCCATGAATTCCTCTATATCAGGACGCGGTTCCTGTGTAAAATCTTCCCAAAGTTCATTAACTAGCCAGCTCACTGGGCGAGCCGACTTGTCTAGATAAATCACCGCATCTGATCGCCGTGTTGGGGGATCAGTCTCGCCAGTAATCCTGGCAATCGTGTCGGCAGTATCTTGAACTAGCAGGCCCAGAGTTTCGTTGATATTGACGCGCTGGTTATCAATCGCCTGATCGCGTAAAATCGGGAAACGATCCGGGTTCACGTCGAAACGCCGCTCAGGATGCTCTAATAATTGCTCGGCAGTCACTTCGGTGTTATAATCCGGTTCATTTTGCGCCTCAACGAACGTGCTTTGGCGCTTCCAGCCTTCATTATCTTGCAGATTTAGGATTTTATCCCCCAACTCTCGGTGCTGGGCTCTAGTCATAATTGCATCATCTATCTCAGGATCAGATAATAACCCCTCAGTCTCTCCTGGGTCTAGGAGAGACTCGGTAGCCGAGTTCGCAACTTCTACCTCTGATCCCTGATCTATTTCGTGTGGGAACTTTTCCATACTACCTCCATTGTGCCCTCTATTGATTTTTTATACAATCTGTGATATAATAGAAAGATACGGTTTATCTTTCGATAGCTAAAACTACACTACGATATTAATCAGCTTCGAACCCTTTGGAATGATTATCTTGCGAATTTCCCGATCAGCCACGAATTTTTGGACGTTCCCATCCTCGAGAGCCAACTTCCGTAACTTTTCGGCATCATTAGCATCGTCCACAGACACTTTGAGTCTCGCGCGTAATTTACCGTTCACCTGCACTACGATCTCAAGCTCGTCCGATACGAGATATTTCTCGTCCCATGTCGGCCAAACATCATCTACACCTAGATGCTCAAGCATTTCACTAGCAAGATGTGGCGCAAAAGGTTTCAGGAGCTTCGCGAGAGTCACTATGTCATCAACACTAATCAGAGGCATCTTATATAGTTCGTTCACGTATTCCATTAATGCAGCTACTGCGGTATTGAAACTCTGTCGATGGAGATCAGTCGTCACTTTTTTGATAGTCTTATGCCGAACCGTAAGACCGCTCTCATTATCATCACGCACTTCATGCGCGAAACAGAGCGTCCAGCAACGGTTCAGGAAACGATAGACGCCGCCAATCGCTTTCGTATCCCAAGCGGCATCCTGATCATACGGACCGATAAACATCTCGTATGTTCTGAGCGTATCCGCACCGTAACCACTCTCGATCACCTCCAGAGGATCGATCACATTCCCTTTGCTCTTGCTCATCTTCTTACCATCGGGCGCGTTGATATAGCCGTTGTAAAGTAGTTTTTTCACCGGCTCACGAAAAGGCAAATAACCCTGATCGGCAAAAAACTTACACCAAAATCGCACATAGAGCAGATGTGCCACGGCATGATCGCCACCGCAATAAATATCGGTCGGAGCCCAGTATTGGACCGCCTGTGGATCCCAAGCTGCCTCCTTGTCATGCGGACTAACATAACGCCATAGATACCAGCTCGAACAGGCATAGCCGTCTAGGGTATCAGTCTCACGAATGCATTCGATATCATTGCCGTTTTCGTCTTTCAAAGTAACCTTTAGCCAATCTTCAGCCTTTGCGAGCGGCGAACGTCCCGAATCGTCCGGTTGATAATCCTTTACTTCCGGATGCATGACCGGGAGTTGATCCTCAGGAATCGGATGAGCCTCCCCATCTTTATCATAAGCAATCGGAATCGGACAGCCCCAATAACGTTGACGCGAAATCAGCCAATCGCGCATCCGATAAGTGACCTTTTGGTGTCCGAGCCCCTGGCCTTCCAGCCATGCCACAACTTGTTCGCGCGCATCCTCACTTCGTGCACCATTAAATTGCGCTGAATTCACTAGCTCGCCTTCGCCATGATAACAACGACCACTATCATCACTGTTCTCGGGTTTTTCGATCACTTCTTTGACTGGCAGATCAAATTTTTCGGCAAATTCAAAATCACGCTCATCATGCGCCGGTACCGCCATAATCGCCCCTGTACCATAACCCATTAAGACATAATCCGCCACCCAAATTGGGATTTTTTCACCAGTGGCAGGATTTATCGCATAGCTACCGGTGAAAATACCGGTTTTTTCTTTATTTTCTTGCCGTTCAATCTCGGATTTTTTTAGTGCATCACGGCAATATTGCTCAACTTTTTCTTTAGTATCGGAGTTAACCAGTAATTTAACGAGTGGATGCTCAGGAGCAAGAACCAGAAAAGTCACGCCAAAGATCGTATCCGGACGAGTCGTAAAAACACGGATCATTCCGGTGGAGACGACGGACTCCTCCTCGAAACTTGACTTCCTCTCGCCCACCGTCGTGGGGCTCGTCGTCAAAGACGCTCCCGTTGTCGCTAGATGTTTCGCAGACGAGTCTTCGTCTCCACCATGATAACCCGAGACTGCAAAGTCAATCTCCGCCCCCTCACTACGGCCAATCCAATTTTTCTGCATAGTTTTGATCTTTTCCGGCCATTCTAGAGCATCAATCCCCTCAAGTAATTCATCAGCATAATCCGTGATCTTGAAAAACCACTGTTTCATCTTTTTCTTTTCAACTTCGTGTCCACAGCGCCAACATTTGCCATTTTCGACTTGCTCATTTGCCAGCACTGTCTTGTCAACTGGACACCACCACTGGTATGACTCTTTTTGATAAGCTAAACCAGCTTTATAAAGTTGCAAAAAACACCACTGAGTCCACTTATAATATTCTGGATCACTAGTATTGATTTCTCGTCCCCAGTCAATCGCATAGCCAAGTTTCTTGGCTTGGTTACGGAAAGCTGCGATATTGGTCTCGGTGGCTTCCTGTGGAGAAATTCCAGTTTTAATGGCATAATTCTCGGCCGGCAAACCAAACGTATCGTAGCCAAAAGGACGCAAAACATTCATCTCTTGCTGCCGATAAAACCGCGCCAACACATCGACGATCGTAAAATTACGCACATGGCCAACATGTAGACCTGCTCCCGAAGGGTATGGAAACATCTCTGCAAGATACATCTTTGGTCTTTGTTCATCAATTGGACCAGCTTTAAAGGCCTCGGTCTCATCCCAAATTTTTTGCCATTTTTGTTCGATTTTCAGCGGGTCATATCTATCCATAGAGATAATTATACTTTATATCGACTTTTTTGACAATGTGTGATATAATGAAAAGATAAGCTTACGACAAAATCTAAAGCGACTAAACCGCTACTAATCCCGCTGAACTATTTTTCACGTTATTAGTACTCAGCTGATTCGGTATTCGTCGATGATCGCTTGCGCAGATTCATTAATGGAAGAGTAGAGCTCGTCGAGGGTTTGACATTCTTTAAGATCATCATCCTCTACGTGACTCCACGAATTTGAATGAAGACCATAAGATACTAGGATGCTCGGACATAGCTCAGACACTCTCTTTTCGGCCCGGTCATAATCTTCACCGCTTTCGAGATTATCCCTGTCGTCCAGAACTTTCCATTCCTTTTCATCTATGCCAAACAATTGCGCTATTTGACTGTCATTTAGCTTAATGGCATAACTTTTTTTACAAGCGGGCGATATATCACTCGGGTGCTGATTTTCCCCATTATAAACGTCATTATATGAATGATAACGAAAAAGATAAGCGCGCTTTGGGAGCGGAGGATTAGTTCTATTGAAATATTCTAGCTTAAGATTGAGCATCTTTTCTCCGAACTCGAGATCATCGTCACTCATTCCTTCGAATGGCATTTGTCTCATCTTTTCAAACCGTGCAATTTGCTCCTCGGTAAGTTCATTTTTCTGAAGAAAATTATCCCAATTCTCATGATTCTTACAATCTACTTGGACAAACCACTCTGTCAGTCCTTTGAAATCAGTTTTACCATTTTGATATTGCTCGGTCGTCACAAAATTGCGTAAAGCCCGAGCATAAGCTCCGCCAATTTCTTTGTATTCCCAGTGATTAGGCTTCTCTTTCCCAGCATAAGGCATAACGCCAATTTTTGATGCAATTTCCGTCTGAAAATTATCCCAATGCTTCTGATCTTGCACAATATCCCCAATGAAACTATAACCATCAAAAATATTACCAGAATTAAATAGCCCAGCCAAATAATCTTGAATAACTTTTTCTTGATTCCAATCCCCAGCCAAGTTAGGTACTCTAAGCTGCTGCATGGCTTGTTCAAGTTTCACCATGAAGCACTCTCGATTTTCTTTCCGCGACCATTCAGAGCCATTGTGTTGACAATATTTCCACCCCTCCCGTTCGAAGATCGCCATAGCTTTTTCATGATTATTCAAATCATCGAAATCAAGACTTCCTTGATCAAGATTTGCCTGCCCGCCATTCCAAAAACGACTCTGAATGGTCGGCTCTTGATATTTATAGCCAAGAGCCTCTACGACATGGTTCGCAAATGGCAAAGCAGTAGGGTCACTCTCTTCTGAATGATCATAGCCAATAACGCAAACACCGGGATTCTGCACCCGAACGTCATCAATCTCGCTAGCTGGGCATAAAATTGTCGCATCAGAACCGAGCGTAACGCCGCCTTCAGTAAAAATATCACACTCTGTTCCAGCAACAAAAGGCGCTTTATTTGTGGCAAGCGGTACGTAAACAGCATATTTAGCATCATCCCAATTACCATAGGCATGACTCTCGACTTGACTGTTTAGGCAGAAGTGGACCGTATTTCTGGTTTGATAATACTCGAAATTTAGCTCCCGCTTCTCACCGTTAGCTAGTTCAAGCTCTTCAGTAGCTTGAACCGACTCTCCGCATTCTTTTGCAGTTGCGATCCTGCCGTGCGGCATATAATTTGTCTTGTGTACAGCGATTAGATCCTCGATACCGGCAATAGGTTCGCCGCTATGTTGCAACTCACCGGACACGTCTTCCAAAGTTAAAACTACGTTCTCCCCGCGCCTTGCACGCTCGATTTTCTGCTTTAAATTCTTGGCCAGCGAATTGTTCTCTACCTTATTTTCCGACAAATCACCAGCAAAAGCTACTTCCTTTAGGGATTCCCAGTCAGAAGCTTCGCTCATTGGGGTCCGCTCGCTGTTCCCAAAATCTTCCATCCGAGATATCACCTAAGCTCAAACATGAAGCTTTCGAAATAGTCGAAGCTAGTTGTTGGAGCTTTCTTATCAACCATTTCACCCTTTTGCAACGTGAACGTATCTGAAACAACATCAAGTACCTCCTCGTTACCCCCATTCTTCGTGTGCACTGGCCACATCACATGGATCTCCATACTATCATCGGTTATTTCGTTGATTCTAAAAATTAAATTTGCAGAAACTTCATAACTTCCAGACATTTTTCCAGCTTCCAGCTGCACCTTTACGTCGGCGCAGTACATCCCTCCTTTATGCAGATTATAAAATTCGATCTTGATAGACTCCGACGTTTTTAGTCCGCCCGGAGCACGACCAGTCACTTTTTTAATAACAATGAGCGTTGATTTTGCGGATTGAACCATACATACCTCCTTTGATTTCTAACGCATAAAAAATGCGACTATTTACTAGTCGCGAAACCAAACAGCTCACCAATTACGGAAAACTGCGTAAATAGCCGCATAATAACCATAATTGGCTGAATTAAACTGTTTGATTTCGCACTTTTATTATAGCATATTTTATACACCAAGCCGAAAAAATCTCAGAAACACCATAGCCCTCATTCCATCTCGATCATATTATTATATTTCGTGGCGAATTCTAGCAAACATATATTGACTTTTTTGACAATGTGTGATATAATGAAGGGATGAGGTGTCAAAACTATTGAATGACATCTTTAATGTCGGTGCCGTTTTGCCAGGCATCAAAAAAAAAGGGGGGTAACAAAATGACAAATAGTATTTTAACAGTAAATAACGACAAGCAACCAACAGTAGTCCGGTTCTTGGATGCGCTATTTGTAGTAGCTGACAGCCTTGATTATGGCGGGTTACAGGGCGAGAAAGGTACTCTGGCTGCGATCGAGCTGATCGATCATCTCCTTGATTCAATGCCGAAGAGTGACGAGCTTACCGCAAAGGCTCGTCGCCACATTATGCTTCTAAATTATGCAAAGAAATATGAAGGAAACATTGAGCTGGGGCGATGGTATCATGCCACTCTCGTGGTAATATTACTCCGTAAATTTCGCGACCACGCCGATAAATTGGCCGAATATGAGCAATTGACCTCCCGGTATTCCGAGTTATCCGATTGCATTCAGGCGTTCGCAAAGCAAGGCACACCCACGCTGCTTGATCCTGAATTTGTGAAAGATCAAAAGTCCAAGATATCACACCAATACGAAATGCTCTGCGAAAGGAGCAGACAATACCGAAACGATCAGAGGGAGTTGCGTGACAAAATCTATCATGAGTTAAGTCACGGTTGCGACGGTGTCAAGTGTCGTGATTGCGAAGATTTTGACCCCATTCAGTTTTTTGGGCTCGACCCGCAATTCCCAGCCCCTATCGGGGTCGTTATGTCGGAGGCGATATGGACGAGCCACGAGCTGAATATTCTGTTGGTAGACGCAAGCTATGCACCGATAATCGAGACCCTGTCGAAAAATAGACGCGATATCGCGCGGGAGATGCTCGAGGCTGGCGACCTGGACGCAAACCTGACGTTATGGCGCGCCATTGCCAGCATAAAATCGTAGCCAAGCAGTCATTTATTTACCATCCCCCTTCGTTCGCAAAGGGGGATATATTATATGTTATAATATTTCTATGCAGATTACGCTAGTTTTACATAATATTCGTTCGACTTACAATGTAGGGGCGATTTTGCGTACCGCCGAAGGCCTAGGGATTGATCAGATAGTTTATTCAGGCTATACACCACGTTACAACGACAATAACCTACTGCCACATCTCCGTGAAAAACTAAATCATCAAATCGCCAAATCCGCTATTGGTGCCGAAAAACTAGTGCCGCAGACAGCAACTGACGATTTGGCGAATTGGCTCGCGATAAAGAGGTTCGAAGGCGTAGCGATTTTTGGACTAGAAAATAATTTGGACGATTCCGAAAAAAAGCGACAGATCTTACTTGGAGACCGCAAAAACGACATTTCTGCACTAGCTAAGAATGGCTTAGTCCTGATTTTGGGCGAAGAAGTCGCTGGTATTCCGGCCGAAATTCGTCAAAAATGTGATTATTTCCTCGAAATCCCGATGCACGGACAAAAAGAATCATTTAACGTTTCAATTGCTAGCGCAATCGCGCTTTGGGAGCTTTCCCGCTAATCTATATATTATCATCTGCCGGTGACCTAACGAGCTGGCGAGCTAAAGCTTACCAGCCTAGAGATAAATTTTGAATTGCAAAGACCCGACGCAAATGCGCCGGGTTAAGCTTTTGATGCCACAAAAAAGATGGAGTATCTTACTCTGCTGCTTGCGCAACAATCGGACCGCTGTAGCCGGAGGCACCTTTACCTCTCTTTTGGCCCTCCGCCGGTTTCTCCACCTCCACGAACAGGCGGTAGACCTGTCCGTACGTCTGCTCCTCGAATTCCATATCGAATGCATATCGCAATTCAATATTCTCTGCCGCCCGAAACGGTATACAGATCTGGTGAAAACACTGCTCATCTGGATCAAACAAGGCAAACGTAATCGCGCTATCCTCCCCACGCGTAAGCCGCAACGGAGCAACATAATACCGCGTCGTAGAACGGTCGATCGGCTGCATATGATTGTACGCTATACAGTTAAACTCAATAACATACATCTCATCGGCCGACATTTCAGTTGGCACCTTCAGGTAATCAAGTGTCAATGGGCGCTCCTTGCCCTGATCGAGGTATACGGTAGCCGAGAGCGACTGTGCGAGAACAGAGTCCACCGAATTATTTTTCAGTTTCATTGATTTCGGAGCCAGCTCGTCGACCGACTCGCCAGCGAAAACCACCGACCAATCCGAGTTCGATATTAGCTCTTCACTCGGAATAATCTGCTTGCCATTGTACCATGATCCGGCTAACGCCTTTGGGGCATCACGAGACTCCCGAGGCCAAATATAGAACATACTCAAAACGGTAATCACTATGCCGGTAACGAATATTGCCAGCCCGCAGCAGACAACTGTCCTAAGCATACTCTTTGCCTCTTGCTCACTCGCCAATTTCTTACTAAATTTCTCCTGATCAATCATATGATCGATCCCCCTTTCTTGGAGTAGGCATCAAAAACTCAAAATTAAAGTACTTTTGTGCCCACCCACATATTATCTTTCTATTATAGCACACTTTATCCCAAAAATCAATAGGATGACGTCACCACCCAGTACTGCGATACACTTTAGGGCTATTGTTGTAATTTTTACAACAATTATGACTTGAGGAGATTCTGGAATCCCGATTCGTCTAGAAGTGGAATACCAAGTTTCGCAGCTTTCTCTAGTTTACTTTTACCGGGCTTCAAACCAACGATCAACGCCGTAGTAGTTTTTGTCACACTGCTTGTGACCGTCGCACCAAGCGCACGCAGGCGCTCTTCGGCTTCTTCGCGCCCCATATTATCTAGTGTGCCACTAATAATATAACTTTGTCCTGCAAGCGGCAAAGTTGCCTGATCGATAAACTGCGGCTCTACGCCAAGCTCTTTTAATTCGCGTAGCAACTTTGCATTATCCTCATCGGCAAACCAAGCCAAAATCGACTCAGCCACAATCTGGCCAATATCGGGGAGTTTTAACAATTCATCTTCGCTCGCTTCTTGCAGTTTTTCAATGCTAGTAAAGCCTTGTGCTAGAGTCGCCGCAGTCTGAGTACCGACATGGCGAATCCCAAGTGCTGCAATAAATTTCGCAAGCGGCGGATGTTTCGACTCTTCGATGGCCTGAACTATTTTCCTGGCACTGAGCTTTGCAAAACGCCCTAACATTGCAATTTTTTCCGGGCGCAAGCGATAAAGGTCGGCAATACTTCGCACCAATCCAGCATCGATCAGCGCTGCCACGTTTTTTTCACCTAAACCCTCAATATTTAAAGCAGGCTTCGAAGCATAATACTCAATCGCCCGTTTCAGAATCAACTTTGAATCTTCCCCTTTCACACGATAAACCACCTCACCCGTCGGCCGCTCGAATTCGAGCTCGGGATATTGAGATCTTAAAGCTTCCTCGTAATCAAATGCTTTGGCATTTTCTGGACGCAAACTAACAAGAACTTCTTTAATTTGCGGAATAATGTCGCCAGCCTTATAGATAATTACCGTGTCACCAATTCGCACATCTAGTCGCGCAATCTCGTCAGCATTATGGAGGCTGGCGTGGCGGACAGTACTGCCGGCTACTACCACCGGATCAAGGATTGCTACTGGCGTAGCTGCACCAGTCCGACCAATCGAGATCACTATGTCGCGCACTCTAGTACTACTCTCTTCGGCAGGATATTTATAAGCTACTGCGCCGCGTGGAGTCTTGCCTACGATCCCCAATTTCTGATAAACAGCACGGTCGTTAATCTTGATCACCATACCATCAGTATTAAAGGGTAAATCCTGGCGACTAGTCTCAAGTCGCTGGATTTCTTGAATCACATCGCCCAAACTCTTAAAGACACGATCTTCGCCGGAAGTCCGGAAACCCATTTGCTTTAGCCATGCGTAAGCTTCCGAATGCTTTGCAAGATTCGGCTCAACCAAATCATAGGCCATAAATCTCAGTCTACGCGAAGCGGCAATCCGCGGATCGAGCTGGCGGATACTACCGGCAGCTAAGTTGCGCGGGTTAGCAAATGGCTTTTCGCCACGTTTTTGCTGTTTTTGATTCAGCTCCTCAAAATCACGTTTAAAAATTACGATCTCACCTCGCACTTCAACGTGTCCCGGGGCGTCAATTTTGAGCGGTACATTTTCGATCGTGCGTACATTCATGGTCACATCCTCTCCGATCATACCGTCGCCACGTGTGACCGCCTTTTCAAGCGAGCCGCCTTCGTAATGCAGCGCACAGGCCAAACCATCCATCTTAATATCAGTGAAGTATTCCTGTACTGGACCGACTAATTTAGTATTAGAATTGTCCCATTCACATAGCTCATCTTCAAAAAAAACATCTGAGAGTGAAATCATCCGCTCTTTATGCTTTACTTTTTCGAATTTATCCAGTGGTCGCCCCGCCACGCGTTGAGTCGGCGAATCCGGAGTAATCAATTCTGGGTATTGCTTTTCAAGCTCAGATAACTCATGTTTCAGCGAATCGGCCGCCGCCTCCGACATAATTGATTCATCAAGCACATGATAATGATAGCGATATTCATCGATTAATTTGCGTAACTTCAAAATCCGTTGTTCAGCTTCTATTTTCGTCATCTAGCCTCCGAGATCAGTATTATTATTTTTCCTGGTAATCCAGTAATGCTCGATAATATTGATAAATAAAAGTTGCAATGTAAACAAACATGAAGCAGGTACAAGTCAACAGCATAAATGGCACAATCGGTACATTAGCTAGCCAATCAAAACTAGCCTTAAGCCAAAAATCAATTAAGATTACTGGCATCATGACTATAATATATACTAATACAGCCGTAAGTAAAAGCGCGATCAGACGTGCGATAAAATGAATCCTCCGTCCCATCATCAAATCGGATGCCGAACTAAGCGCAGCCAAAGGATAGACGCCTGGAGCCGTCACCGCTGCTAGTGCAATGAGCGAGCTTGAGAAACAGTAAACCGAAATCAGTAACATCGTAAGCGCAAAAATAAAGTAGACTAACGCATAAAATGGAGTTGCCAAAAAACCAGTCGCTACGGCTGCTGAGTAAGTAATTAAAACAAGCATTAGCGGAATAGCCTGAATGAGTACAACTATCAACACTATCAAAGTCGAGATCAGCGGAGCAAGCGCGTTATAAAGCGCATCACGAAGTTTCAACTTGTGGCCAGCCATAAAATGGCGCACAAGGTAAACTGTAACTAGCCACATCACTAGGAAAAGAATAAACATAAAACTGCGACCAACCTCATCAGTACCAGAATCAAGCCCGCCAGTCGCTACGGTAGATGAAAGCAATAGTGCTGCTCGCGCAAAAACACCGAATTTAGCAGCACCTTCAGATGCCTCAGCTTCGCTAATAGCATCTTGATATTCTCTATAAAACTCCTCGCTCATCAACCCGACCAATACGATATAACTCACAACCATCAACAGAACAAACGGTAAAAAAGTCTTAAAGTGACGAAAAATCATCCGGAAAGTCGCCATAATCTGTTCCATAATCCCAGGCGCTTTGGTAACACGTAAATAATCTTCGCGATATGAACGACGAAAACTTTTATGCGGATGATAATGTTGGCTACGCGTTTTTCTAATCTTTATATGAATTCTTTTAAAAAACTGCTTGACGTTCGCAAAAACAGAACCCTGACGAGGCTTTTTATGTGGATGATTTTTTGGACTCGATTTAGAATTTGCTTTTGCCATGTTCGAGCCTTTCGATGCGCTTTTCGATCGATGGGTGGGTGCTAAAAAGATTTTTGATTGCACCTTTTTTGAGCGGGCTATTAATAAACATCGCCTCGGTAGCCGGATTCTGACGATGCATCGGTCGACCATGGACTTCTAATTTCTTTAGTGCGGAAATCATCCCCTCCGGATAGCGCGTGATGTGTGCCGCCGAAGCGTCGGCGAGATATTCACGCTCCCGCGAAACTGCAAGCTGAGCCAGGCTAGCTGCAATCGGAGCGACGATCGAAACTAATAGCATCACAATTAGGCCGATCGGACTACTATCATCATCGTCATGATGGCTAGTATAAAGCATCATCCTGAGGCCTAAATCTGCAATATAACCGACTAGACAAACTAGGCCAAACGTAATCATGGACACTCGGATATCATAATTCTTAACATGCGACATTTCGTGCGCCATCACGGCATTCAATTCTTTGTTGTCCATGATGTCGAGTAAACCAGTAGTCGCGGCAACTACGGCGTGCTTCGGATCACGGCCAGAAGCAAAGGCATTCGGGGCTGGATCATCAATAATATAAACCTTGGGCATTGGCAAGCCGGTTGCGATCGAAAGATTTTCGACTGTATTATAAAAACGCGGATTATCCTTTTTTTGGATTTGCTTTGCACCCGTCATCGCGACTGCAATACTAGCCGAAGCGAAATACTGAACGATCGCATAGACAAGCGCCACAATAAATACCCATGTTAGTACAGCCCAGTCCTCAGTAAAATAAGCAACCACCCAGCCAATCGCTCCAACAATCAACACGAAAAAACCCATAATAAATATGGTATTTCGTTTATTTGCGGCAATTTGTTTATACATAGATCTAGACCCTGGCGCAGATGGTCTCACCTGCGCCTTAAGATATTTAGAATTTTACCTCCGGAGCATTGGCAATTTTCTGCTTCTCGTCTTCGGAAACTTCATAATAATCGCGCGTCTTAAAATGCCCAATCAGATTATTAATAATATTAGATGGGAAAAGCTTAATCTTAGTATTGAGCTCTTTGGCGCCAGCATTATAAAAACGACGTGCCGCTTGAATTTTGTCCTCGGTGTCAGTCAATTCGCTACTGAGCTGTTGGAAATTTTTGTCAGCTTTAAGCTCCGGGTAAGACTCGGTCACCGCCATCAACCGTGACAGTGCGCCCACAAACGAACCATCCGCTTCCGCAGTATCAGCTACCGAACGTGCACCCATCATCTTGGCACGCGCGTCCGAAACCGCTTTGATTGCTTCGGTCTCATGTTTCGTATAACCTTTTACCGTCTCAACAAGATTCGGAATCAGATCCGAACGACGTTTGAGCTGTACGGTAATATCCGACCAAGCTTCATTCACACGCTCATCAAGCTTCACTAAACTATTATAGGTCGCCCAAACCGCCGCGATCAAAATTACTGCAACAGCTGAAACGATAATCCACGCAATTGACATGTTTTCTCCTCAGATTATTGAATATATTATATCAAACTAGGGGGTTTTGTCTAGCTCAGGTTAAATCCAGCCAAGCGTCTCCAGCATACTTGTAAATACGCCGAGACCAGCCAATACACAAACGCTAATTAGCCATAGGATTAACCAGCAAAACTGCGAACGGGCAAAATTGCGTAAATTACGATTATTAGCACAAAAAGCTTGCCCGACACAAATGATCCAACCAATGAGCGGGATTGCATAAACGATCTCCCAACCAAAATACCCCCACATCGAAATCGGTCGATATTCCCCGTCAGGAATCCGTGACTCAACTGGGGCGACGGAAGCCGCACGTGTAGCAGTAGTTTTGCGAGCCGGAGCCTTAGCTGTAGTAGTTTTGCGAGCCGGAGCCTTAGCTGTAGTAGTCTTGCGAGCTGCAGCTGAACGTGTAGTTTTAGTATTAGTCTTTGTTGATGCTTTCGTAGTTTTTGTTGATTTAGTAGCCATTTTTACTCCTTTGGAATTTATCTAAGCTAAGTATAAGCGTTTTTGAATAAGGTGTCAATAAAGTATGGATTAAAAAATCGCAAGCATTTTTAACTAGAAACGTAAGCCTTATGTTATAATGGGGGCGTAAAAGAGAGGTAATATATGTCAGAAGCTACAGTACCGACGGTGGGGTCCGAAAAATCAGTCAAAAAAACTAACTTGGAAGACGTATCCAACGATCCAAGCGACATAAAGAAAGACGCCGCGAAGTCTAAGGCGAACCAAAAGCCCAAAAATCGCAAAAAGAATGTGTCAACAAAAAAAATGAACACCGCAAAATCAGCTGCCGCTGATGCGCAGGTGGATGATGCGGAACAGAAGCCAAAAAAGAACAAGTCTACGCGCAAAAAAGCCGTTGATCTAGATACTTTCATGACCTTACAGGATCAAATTGCTGCAAATCAGAAAGAATTGCTTGATAGTATCAGTGCAACTTTCCAGACCACTATGAATACTCAGCTAAAGCGTGCCGATCGCCGACGTCGCTGGAATAATATTTTACGCGATCTGATTATCGTCATCCTCGTTTTGGGTCTAGGATATGCAGCTCATTTGCTTTATAACCTTGGCTATCGTATCGAAGGTACCGAAATCATCAACACCGAAACAGCACATCCAACCAATGAATCAACTGTGTCCAACGAGCCAGTCAAAGATGACGCCTGGTATCTTGCGAATTACAGCTATCTACTCGACCAAGTAAAAATTGACCTTAGCGCCGATAATGTTTCTGCGTATTATCTCTATAGTGACAACCACACCCTGCGCGACATCAAGCCAGAGTATTTGCTCAATATGGCTTATCGTCAGGTCGCACGCGAACAAGCAAATTCCGCCGAGCTTGCTGACACCGGATCGTCAAATGGTGCCACAATGAGCGTCGAGAATGGTGTTGTAACCCTGCCTACTGGCACTCTAAAAGCTGAATTTACAAAGCTCTTTGGTGACAATGTAAAATTTTATACGTCCAATTTTAACGCAGGTTGTCTAAATTTCACCTATCAACGCAGTAATGATACCTTTGAGGCACAAAATCAAACCTGCGTACTCAATCAACATCGTGAAATCATCGAAAAAATCGATCGCATCTACCAGGAGGGTGAAGTGATGTATGTCATCTCGCATGCTGGTATCTATGATAAAGATGAAAAAAGCTACTACAATTTTAACGACTTATTCCGCCCAGTAGCAAAAGATGCCAAACAGGAAGACTTCGATCGATACAAAGATCAGCTCAATCGCTATCAATATCAGTTCCATAAATCTGGCGAGAACTTCTACTTTAATAAAATCACCAAACTAGATTAGTTTGACAGTAGATTACTAGCTTAGCTTACGCAAGAAGAGCCAACGCGCAAACAATACAGCAATCAGAGCAACGGCAATTGCCCCGAGAATCCCCCACGTCGCCTGTTGCCAAGCACTAAAAAGCGTAAGCCAAGCTTTGTTAAGATCAGCCTGCGCCCCTTGATTAGTCAAAGGTACTTCTATGTCATCAGGTTTAGATGTCGGCTCTTCAAGCGAGGCACCCACAGTGGCGGGCGCATCAACAATGCTGCCAGCATTCTCCGTCGCATCATTCGCAGCCACCTCCGGCGCACTGGGCGAATCAAGAGACTGACGTTCAGATGATTCAGCTACAGCAATTGCATTTGCTTCTTCTTCCGATAAAATCGGCACTTGCACCCGAGCAATCGTACCCTCGTCAGGAGTTTCCTCCGGACGATCTAAAACCGTGCTATTGACAGTATAAGTATCGGAATGCTGGAGGAAGTAACCGCTAATCGTACCGCTCAGCATAAAGATCGCCAAAACGGTCAAAAGAAGCCACTTTCTGCGCATAAAATAATCCCAAACAAACATATCTATTTCTATTATATCACGCTTAAGTATAAAAGTCAATGGAAAATCTAGATTTTTAGATCATTCGCTGGCTTATTGTTGTATTTTTTACAACAAGATAGTCTCGTTTGCGAATGAATTTCAACACTTCCTCAAATGTTATCTGGAGAAATTCTGTATGACGAAGTCGCCAAATGTTATAATTTAGACATGAATAAAGAAATCGAGGCAACCTTCCTAAATATCGACAAGGATGAATATCGAACGACCCTCAAACAGGCAGGTGCAAAACTTATTCAAGCGGAAACTTTGATGCGTCGCAGTGTATTTGATACTGGTCCACACTCCTTCTTGCGTGTACGCGACGAGGGGCGACGAATTGTGATAACTTATAAAAATATTAAGGAGCAATCTCTGACTGGAGTTGACGAGATAAATCTTGAGGTAGATAGCTACAGTGGCGCAGTGGCACTATTGGAAGCGGCTGGGCTGAGATTGAAATCGCGCCAAGAAACTTTGCGCGAAGAATGGGAATTAGACGGCGCCGAAATTACGATCGACACCTGGCCTGCACTCCCGGCATATACGGAAATCGAAGGGAGTAATAGTGAAATTGTGAATAAAGTAGCTGAGCAATTAGGTTTCTCGATGAATGAAGCACACTACGGCTCTGTCGACCAAATATACCATCATTACTATGGAGTTAATCAGAAGGATGTGAATTATTGTCCTGAAATTATCCTTGGTAAAACGCCCTCTTTTCTTGATGGGCTCGAGCTCATAGTCTGACTCTTCGCAGCGGATACGTATGTACATCCCCCC
>OFGF01001004.1_pt1 | contig 20011 bp, 21 predicted proteins | sample 1521711 | NCBI WGS metagenome assembly OFGF01 (sample SAMEA3504092, study PRJEB24116) | mouse gut metagenome | biome: mouse gut; feature: mouse-associated habitat; material: faeces | place: Denmark | collected 2011 | reverse complement strand
AATTGTTTGAATTCATCATTATTTTCAATCATTTTTGCATATCTTAAATATTCTTTAACAACTTCTTGTTCTAAAATCCATTGATTTAATGCTTTCGCTTTCAATTTGATTTGATTATTCAATTTCTTCTCCTTTTAAAGCCCAAGTCTTAGCTTCAATAACTTTTACTTTTACTATTTGTCCAATATGTTCTTTATTTCCTTTAAAATTAATTAATTTTTGATGTTTTGTATACCCTGTTAACATGGTTTCATCTTTTTTAGATTGTCCTTCAACCAATACCTCAACAATCTGATTTAGATATTTTTGATTTTGTTGATATGCTTTTTCATTGACCAAATCATTCAAACGATACAATCTACTCTCTTTTGTATGAACATCAATATCATCTTCCATTTGAGCCGCAGGTGTACCTTCACGAGGTGAATAGATAAATGTATAAGCCAAATCATATTCACAATAATCATATAATGTCATTGTATCTTCAAATTGTTCATCTGTTTCTCCAGGAAAACCAACAATAATATCTGTTGTAATTGTACAATCAGGTATTTTTTCTTTAATCTTATCAAAAAGTCTTAAATATTGTTCACGAGAATAACGTCTTCCCATTCTTTTTAAAACATCATCATTTCCAGACTGTACTGGTAAATGAATGGCTGGCATAATATTTTCATATTTCGCAATAACATCTATCATTTCATCACTAAAATCCCAAGGATGACTTGTTGTAAAACGAATACGTGGTATACCAGTTTGAGCAACTTCTTGTAATAATGAGGCAAAGTTATAATCATTTTTAAAATCTTTTCCATATGAATTTACATTTTGTCCTAATAATGTAATTTCTTGGTAGCCTTGTTTCTTTAACTCTATAACCTCTTGGATAATTTCATCTTTTAAACGAGAACGTTCTTTCCCACGTGTATAAGGGACAATACAATATGTACAAAATTTATTACATCCATACATAATATTGACCCATGCTTTATATGGATGAGCACGATGACTTGGAAGATTTTCTATAACATCACCTTCTTTAGACCATACTTCTAAAACCATTTCTTTTTCTAACATGGCTTGTTTTAATAATACTGGTAATCTATGAATATTGTGTGTCCCAAAAATCATATCAACTTGTGGATGTTTTTCTAAAATTTTATTCACAACAACTTCTTCTTGTGCCATACATCCACAAATACCAAAAATAATATTTGGATTTGTTCTTTTGACTTTTTTCAAATATCCAATTTTTCCAAATACTTTCTCTTCTGCATTCTCTCTAATTGCACATGTATTTAATAAAACCACTTGTGCATCTTTAATCTCATGAGTTACTATATATCCTAAACTTTCTAAGATTCCAGCTAATGTTTCACTATCTCGCTCATTAGCTTGACACCCATAAGTTTGTATAAAATATTTTTGTCCCTGTCCTATCCCTACCATATCTTGAGGAATATAATAAGCATCATCTATATGATGAATTTCATCTTTCCCTCTGTTTTTAGCATCCTTTAAGGATGGACCTTTAAAATATTGACTATAATCTTTCATGTTTTCACCACTTTCTGCTTTATTATATCAAATATTAACAAATAAGAAAGAAAAAAATAAGGACATTGTCCTTATTTCCATATTTTCTTATCCAAAGAAACCATCTGGTTGAATTGAGAAGTACATATAAGATCCTTCTGGAGTCTTTTTAAATAAACCTTTACAATGTCCAGCTGCTTCGTCAGGACTTAATTCAGTTTCACATTCGATTTCTGCTTTAATTCCTACTTTTTTAATAAATTTACATTTGACTTTATCATCTTCATATCCATCAAAGAAATCGATTAATTTTTGTACTTGTGCAGTTTGCATTAATAATTTACATTTAGCCATTTTCAATATTTCCTCCTTTAATATCTAAAACAATTATACCCATTTTTATCCAAAAAGAAAAGTCTTTTTAATGGATTTGTACATTTATTCTTAAAGAAGTAACGACTTGATCATCAATTGTTAAATCAAAAAAAGATGGAATACAATAAATATCATTTCCTCCTGGAGCAAGATAACCTCTTGCAATAGCGATTGCTTTCATTGCTTGATTTAACGCTGCTGCTCCAATAACTTGAATTTGTACTTCATCATGAGTTCTTAATAAACTCGTTAATGCTCCTGCCACTTTACTTGGTTGCGACGATGACGAAACTCTAATCATTTCCATATAAAAATTCCTCCTTGCCCTAATATATGAACAAGGAGTTTCATTTATGCTTCAAATGGATGAAATGGATCAATACATATACGCTCTATTTTTTTACATTGATTTTGTTCATTAAATGTCAATAAAGTAGCTAAAAGTTGTCCTTCACTATCAGCAACTTGAAATGGAGTCATTAATCCATTTCTCATTCTTTGTATAATTGCTTCTTTATCACATCCAATAACACTTTCATATGGCCCTGTCATTCCAACATCACTTTGATATGCTGTTCCATGTCTTAAAATCTTTTCATCAGCAGTTGGTACATGAGTATGTGTCCCTAATACAGCTGATACTTTACCATCTAAATAATAACCCAAAGCTATTTTTTCACTTGTTGCTTCTGCATGAAAATCAACAATATGAATATCACTAGTATCATTATTCACAATTTCATCAATGACTTCAAATGGATTTTGTGATTTTCCATCCATAAAAGTAATTCCTAATAAATTCGTTACTCTTATTTTCTTTCCATTGATTTGGATTTCTCTACTTCCTACTCCAGGTAATGCTTTTGGTTGATTATAAGGAACAATTAAACGTTCTGCATCATCAATATAATCAAATAATTCTTTTTTTGAAAAAGTATGATTACCCATTGTCATAAGAGAAATACCTTGAAATAAAAATTCTTCATAATGTTTTTTAATCAAACCTTTTCCATGTGTTGCATTTTCAACATTTGCAATCACAACATCAATTTGATATTTCTTTTTTAATTGAGGTAAATACTTATCAATCATTTCTCTTCCAATAGAAGAAAAAACATCACCTATAAAAAGAATCTTCATTTATATCCTCCTTTTAAAAAAGATAGGTTACCCTATCTTTATTTAGCAATTTCATTTGCACGAACTTCACGTATAACAGTAACTTTAATATGTCCTGGATACGTTAAATCACTTTCAATTTTATTTCTAATTTCTCTTGCTAATTTATGACTTGCTAAATCATCAACCTTATCTGGTTTGACAATAATACGAACTTCACGTCCTGCTTGAATAGCAAAAACTTTATCAACACCATCAAAGCTCTTAGAAATTTCTTCCAATTTTTCAAGTCTTTGAATATAGTTTTCAATTGTCTCACTACGACTTCCAGGTCTTGCAGCAGATAATGTATCAGCTGCAGCTACCAAAATAGAAATAACGCTTGTTGGCTCAACATCCCCATGATGTGATTCAATAGCATTAACAACAGTTGCATTTTCACCATATTTTTTAGCAAACTTTGCACCAAGTTCTACATGGCTTCCTTCCATTTCATGATCAATTGCTTTCCCTAAATCATGCAATAATCCTGCACGACGTGCTAATTGTTGATTTAAACCTAATTCAGCAGCCATCATACCAGCAAAATGAGCAACTTCTAAAGAATGTTGTAGAGCATTTTGTCCATAACTTGTACGATATTTTAACTTTCCAATCATCATAACAATTTCTTTATTAACACGTGATAATCCTAATTCAAAAATAGCATCTTCACCTGTTTTTTGAATAACCTCATTCAATTCATTCTTAGTCTTTTGAACAACTTCTTCAATTCTACCAGGTTGAATACGTCCATCACGAATAAGTGTTTCTAAAGATAAACGAGCAATCTCTCTTCTAATTGGATCGAAACATGAAATAGTAATAGCTTCTGGTGTATCATCAATAATCAATTCTGCACCTGTTGCATTTTCAATAGCTTTAATATTACGTCCTTCTCGACCAATAATTCTTCCTTTCATTTCTTCACTTGGAAGTGCAACAACATTAACAGTTCTTTCAATTGTTTCTTCTTGTGAATAACGATTAATAGCAGCTGCAATAATATCTTTTGCATAAAGAGAAGCTTTTGACTTTGCTTCATCCTCTTGTTCCTTAATAAATGCAGTTACTTCATTAGCCATTTTATTTTCTACTTGCTTAAATAATTCTACTTTAGCTTCATTAGCACTCATCATGGCTATCTTTTCTAATTCTGTAATTTTTGCATCAATTTGTTCTTGTAATTGAGCCTTCAATTTGCCTAGTTCTTCACTTTTTTTCTCTAATTGCTTAGCCTTATCATCCAAAACATCTTCTTTCCCTTGTAAAGCAATATCTCTACGATCAATGTTTTGTTCCCTTTGCAATAGTTTATTTTCAAATTTAGTAACTTCTAAGCGTTGTTCCTTGATTTCTTTTTCAGCCTCAAGTTTATATTCATATGCTTGAGTCTTTGCATCAAGAATAGCTTCTTTTACTATATTATCAGCTTTAACAGTAGCTTCTTCTACAATCTTCGCTGCATCAACATTTGCCTTTGATACTTTTAATTTTGTAAAAATATAATAACTTAAAAAACCAACACCTACTGCTAGAACATAGGTCAAAATAGCGACAGGCATACTTAATTCCAACATTGTATTCCTCCTATTTCCTATGATAAATTTCATATTGTGCAAATACACACAAATTCATTATATCTTATTTTTTCACAAATAACAATTAAAATCTTGTGTTAATGGAATGGCTTTCACTTATGATAACTTATTTTAAAGATATTTTTTATATATTAAATATTTTCTTTTCTTGAAATCAGTTAACAATTATACAAAAAATAAATAGAAATTTCTTTCCCATTATTTACCAAAATTAATATAAGAGTATTAAAAAAGCCAAGACTATTCTTCATCTTGACTAAATAATTTTTCCTTCAATTTATTTTCTACTTCTTCCATAATCTCAGGATGTTCTGCTAAGAAAATTTTAACATTTTCACGTCCTTGACCAATCTTTTCCCCTTGATAAGCATACCAAGCTCCAGATTTATCTATAATATTATAATCAACTGCTAAATCAATCACTTCTCCATCTCTAGCAATTCCTTTTCCATAAATAATATCAACACTTGTTGTTCTAAATGGTGGTGCAACCTTATTTTTTACAACTTTAATATTTGTTTTATTTCCAATAATTTCTGAACCATTTTTAATTGCTTCACTACGTCTAATTTCAATTCTTACAGTAGAATAAAACTTCAACGCTCTTCCACCAGTAGTTGTTTCTGGATTTCCATACATAACACCAATTTTTTCTCGTAATTGGTTGATAAAAATAATTGTACAAGAAGTCTTATTCATCAAACCAGATAAACGACGTAAAGCTTTAGACATCAAACGGGCTTGTAAACCTACTGAAGAATCTCCAACCTCTCCATCTAATTCAACTTGAGGAACTAAAGCAGCTACTGAATCAACAACAACCAAATCAATAGCATTACTTTTAACCAAAGTTTCAGCAATTGCTAATCCTTGTTCACCACTATCAGGTTGTGATAAAATCAAATCATCAATATTAACACCTAGATTCTTTGCATATACTGGATCAATAGCATGTTCTGCATCAATAAACGCTGCTCTTCCACCTTGCTTTTGAACTTCTGCAATAGCATGAAGAGTTAAAGTTGTTTTACCACTTGATTCAGGTCCATATATTTCAATAATACGTCCTTTAGGATAACCACCAATTCCCAAAGCTGCATCTAATGTTAAAGAACCTGTTGGAATCACATCAATATCCACAGCAACTCTATCTCCCAAACGCATAACTGCACCTTTACCAAATTGTTTTTCAATTTGCTTAATTGCATCAGTTAAAGCAACTTCTTTTTTTTCTGCTTCACTGACTGTTTTTTTACTTTTTGCTTTCTCTGCCATTCTTTTTCCTCCCTACTTCTATATACACAAAAAATTCTTATTTTTCTTCAATATTTCTAAAATTTTTTCAATTCCTAATAAAACCGCTTGATTTTTAATATCATTTCTTTTTCCAGATAACTGAAAACAATATGTTTGAATTTTATCCAGATAAACAATCCCTATATAAATCAATCCCACTGGTTTTCCTTCCATTGCTGTTGGACCAGCATTTCCAGTAAAAGAAATACAAAGATCACAATCAAATAACTCTTTACCATGAATAGCCATAAGTCCTGCCACTTCATTAGAAACAACACCAAAAGTATCAATAACATTTTGTTTAATATGCAAAACATCTCTTTTAATACAACTTTGATAGCTCACAAGACTCCCTTTATATACTTGAGATATTCCTTGAATACTTCCAATCATATTTGCAAAAGAACCAACTGTGAAACTTTCAATACTTGCAATTGATATATTATTTTCTTTTAAAATATCAGCCAACTCATCCATTTTACATGCTCTCCGTAATATATTGACTATTCTTCATAAAATATTCTACTCCACTCACTATTGAAATACATGTTGCTAACCAAATAAGAATTTGATCCATTGGTATTCCTAAATAGTCAAAAACAACATTATTTAACAATAAAATACCAATCGCTATCATTTGTGTCATTGTCTTTGCTTTACCAAGATAACTAGCAGCAAGAACAACATTTTTTTGACTTGCAACCAAACGAATAGCATCAACAATAGTATCTCTTGCAATCATTATAATTGGAATAATAACTGATATAGAATGAGAATATGCCAATAATAACAATACAGTATTGACAATAAGTTTATCAGCAATAGGATCAATAAACTTTCCAAAAGTTGTAATCATATTTTTCTTTCTTGCAATATGTCCATCTAAAAAATCAGTAAGAGATGCAATAAAGAAAATGATAAATAAAATAATATCTAATAAAGATAATTGTGTTGATAAGATATCAAACGTTGGAATTGACACTCCCAACGTTTGAAATGGAAATAAATATATAACAACAAAAAGTGGGACAAAAATTAAACGAATTGTTGTTAGTTTGTTTGGTAAATTCATATTATTGTTTATCTAATTTCAATTTGAAATTAGTAACTCCTGTTGACATATCTTCATTAATAAGAGGTACTTCTTGATTATTAATATAATAATGTTGTCCCATACTATAACCATTCTTTAATACCAATTCTTCAAAATCAGAAACATTAAATTCTAACTCAACAACCTCTGGCTCTTCATTCTTATTATTATGATATATTTTTGACTTGAATTGCTCATAGTTTCTACCATTGACATTTAATTGAGCCCAAGATTTCTTACCAAATTCAATCTTAAATATAAACTTTTCAGTTCCTTCAGGAAGTTTAAAACTAAAGTCTAAACGTTCATTTCTAGTAAACGTTATATTTTCATTTGATATTGATGGTTGATTTGGAGTTGGATCATTTGGTTGATTTTCATCATCTTTTTTATCAGGTGTAACATTTCCCTCTACTGTTGGTTGTTCAGAAGGTTTAAATTCTGGATGATTGGTTTGATTTTTTGTTTGTGAAAAACCATACCAAAAAACAACAATAATTAAACAAACAATTATTAAAATAATAACTGCTTTAATAATGGTAACATGTGATTTATCTTCATAAACAGATGGTTTTCTTGTTAATTCAGGAACTTTAAAAGTAAATTTTTTCCCTTTTTCAACAACTTCTTCATTATGAACTTCCTCTTTTTCTATTTCACGAAGTTTTTCTAATTCAATTTCTTTTGTTAATGCAATATATTGTTGTGTAACATCTGTGGTATCTAAATTTAAAACATGTGAAATCTTTTTTAAGTACATTTTCACATAAGCTTCATCGCCTTCATATCTATCAAATTTACCAGCTTCTATATCTTTTAAAACAGCTGGAGAAATTAATGTTTTTTTAGAAAGTTCCTCAATAGTCAACTTTTTTTGTTCTCTTTTTTCACGAATATATTGACCTAAATTATCCACAAGTATACCTCCTTCATATAAAAAAGCATAAACCCCAATATTAATAATATTAAATCATAAATCAGTCCTTTTTACAACAGAATTGTATCACCTTTTTATGTCTATTTTATGAATTTTTATATAAATGCTTTCTCTTTTAAAGTATATTCCTATTTTATAGATAAAATTCATCTTTATTCCTATAAATTCAATATATTAAAAAAAATTGCTACAGGTACTTTCATACACTTATAGCAATTCGTTTTTTCTAGTTGCTCACTCTGATAAGCCAAGTTTTGTTTTTCAGTCGATTATTTATCTACGTTTTCACGTCTAAATCATTGTTTTATTCCTTTGATTTAATTCCCCTACCATTATTTGGGTTTCATCCTTGCAGAGTTTACCGCTTTTCACTCTTTTTTTCAAAAGACATTGTTTCTGTGGCACTTTATAATTGCTTAACCTTGCTTTCGTTTAGGTTATCAATTTGTCGTTAGTTTTCACTACTCTAACTTATTTATTCGTTAGATACAAACACTACAATCGTCGCAGATTGTGGATGCCTGGACTTTCCTCTACATATAAATGTAGCAATCAACTCTCGTGAGCAATATTATTTTACACATTTTTTGAATAAATGCAAATATTATTTATTTTTATAGACTTCTTTTTCTAAGTTTGATATTCTTTTCAAAATATCTACATTAGCAGATAAATTTTCTTCCATTGATTTCAAGTTATCTTGTTGAATAATACGTTCTCTTTCAAGATTATTAATTTTCATTTTTAATGCTTCATTTTCTTTTTGAAGATTTTCGATTTGTTCATAAGACTCATTTAACATATCAGCAAATGATTTATAATCTTCAACAACTGCATCTAAAAAATAATCAACCTCTGCAGCACTATATCCTTTAAAATCTATTTGAAATTGTTTATTTAAAATCTTTTTAGGGCTTAATTGAATTTTGTTTGCCATTTTGCTCACCTTCCTCATTCATATTCTCACAAAAATAAAAGATAAATGCAAGATTTTTTTTAAAAAACCTCAAATTCCATAATTTATAGATAGAAATTAAACAAGATATGAAAAATATATGTTATAATAGACCATATATATAAATGGAGTGTGCATATGGTTAATTATCCAAATATGAAAAAAAATATAAATACAACTTTTCATAAACCTGAGCAAAAACATTATACTGCTCATCGTGGTATGTCTTTAGAAGAAGATATTTCTTTATCTAATGAATATTATCTTAGTGCTTCTTTAGCAGTTATATATAAAAAACCAACACCTGTTCAAATTGTTAAAGTTGATTATCCTAAAAGGGAAGCAGCTAAAATTGTTGAAGCTTATTATAAAACTCCTTCTACAACTGATTATAATGGTATATATAAAGGACGTTATATTGACTTTGAAGCTAAAGAAACAAAAGTAAAGACATTTCCTTTTGCAAATATTTCTAAACATCAAATTGATCATTTGCAAAGAATTATTGATCATGGTGGAATTGCATTTGTTATTATTGCTTTTACATCATTAAATGAGGTATACTTAATTGATGCAAGTTATATAATCTATGATTATTATCATGCTTCACGAAAATCAATGACATATGAAAAAATCAAGTCATTAGGACACATTATTCCCCAAGGATATCAACCTCGACTTGATTATTTGAAAGTAATAGATGAAGTCTATATTAAGGAGGACAAATGATGAAAAAGAAAAAATCAGTAAATCCAAAAACATCTCAATCTGCACAATTACAAAAGAAAAAACAAAGAAAAAAAGCTATTCAAATTAGTTTGATTGTTATTGTGGTTATTATTGCTTCTGTTGGTATTTATTTAAGTATCAATATATTTAAAGAAATTGAAGATTTCTCTAAAGAAAAATTATTAAGTAAAGAAGCATCTGTACAAATTTCTAATGAAACTGGTAAAGAATATTATTCATATGCTTCTGATGGAGCAAGAAAAAATGTATCTTATGATGATATTCCACAAGTTATGATAGATGCTGTTGTAGCAGCTGAAGACTCACGTTTTTTTGAACATAATGGTTTTGACTTACCTCGTATTGTTAAAGCATTGATGGGTAATATTATTGCTGGTGGAATTACTGGTGGTGGTTCTACAATCACGCAACAAGTTATTAAAAAATCTTATTATCCTAAAGAAGAACAAACAATTGAAAGAAAATTAGGAGAAGTCATTCTTTCTATTGAAGCAACTTCTCAAACAACAAAAGAAGAAATATTAGAACTTTATCTCAATAAAATCTATTTTGGTTATGGTAATAAAGCAATTGGAATTTATGCTGCTTCTAAATACTATTTTGATAAAGAGGTTCAAAATTTAACACTACCTGAAGCTGCGTTATTAGCAGGTGCTTTAAATTCGCCTAATAATTATGATCCTTTTAGAAATTTAAAATTAGCTCAAAAACGTCGAAATGTTATTTTAGACTTAATGGAACTACATGGTTATATTACAGAAGAAGAATGTGAAAAAACAAAAGCTATTCCAGTAGAAAATACATTGAAATATAATCCTATTAATTCTAGTGGAAAATATCAAGCTTATGCTGATATGGTAACTAGAGAAGTGAAAGAAAAAACAGGTTATGATCCTGATGAAACACCAATGAAGATATATACTTATCTTAATGAAGATTTACAATCACAATTAGATGATATTGCTAATGGAAAATCATATAAATTTATAGATGATGATGTTCAAACAGGTGCTGTTGTTCAAGAAACAAAAAATGGTCGTGTTATAGGTGTTATTTCTTCTAGAAATTATGAACCATTAGGTATTACAAATGCTTATACTGGTGATAAAAAGAAAGTTGATAGTTATGGACAACCTCATCAACCTGGTTCTTCATTAAAACCTATTTTAGCTTATGCTGCAGCATTTGAATTCTTAGATTGGTCAACTGCTCATTATGTTCATGATATTCCTTATTCATCTGGTAGTTGGCATCCAAAGAATTATAATGGAAAATTACATGGAGATATCTCTATTGAAAATGCTCTTTCTAATTCTTGGAATTTAGCTGCTATTAATACATTTAAAGAAGTTTTTGATAAAATTGGTGAAGATGGAGTATTTAAATATTTAGAAGGTTTTGGCTTTGATATGTCTAGTGAAAGAGAAATTGGTCTTGTTTCAACTATTGGAGGTTGGGATCATGGTGTTACACCTGGTGAAGAAGCTGCTGCATATGCTGCTATTTCTAATGGTGGAACTTATATCGAACCTCATACAGTTGCTAAAATTGAACTTATGGCTACTGGAGAAGTTATCAATATAGATCAAGATTTAAATAATCAAAAATCACAAGCAATTTCTAAAGAATCTGCCTTTATGATTCGTGATGTTATGACAAACTATGTTAAATCTTCATCAAATTATTCACAATTAAATATGGGATTACAAATTGGTGCAAAAACTGGTACATCAAATTGGCCAAGTGATAGTAATATTCCTGCTGCATTAAGAGGAAAAAGTAAAGATAGTTGGATGTCTGCTTATTCTCCAGATTATTCATGGAGTGTTTGGGTAGGTTATCCAGATAAAGTCGCAAGAGAAAAGAAAAAAGCTATGCATGGAAGAGATTCTAAAAATATTTCTGCACTTATTGCTAAATATGTTCATAAAGGAACATTGAAAAACACATACCCTTCTCAACCATCTGGAGTTGTGAAATCAACATGTATTTCTGGTATTTACCCATATGTTAAACCAGGTAGTGGTGTTCCTAAAAATAGAATTGTTTCAGGATATTTTAAGAAAGATAATACCCCAAGTGGTTCAGCTAGTGGAGCGAACTTAAATCAATTAAATACTTTTGATGCTGTATTTGTAAATGGTAAAATTCAAGTATCATTTAGTAAGTATGATCCAGAAAGTATGACTAAGGAAAATCCTACTCCAACTAAGAAATATGGTTCTGTTACATTGCCTTATTTAGGAGATCTTAATCAAATTTATGGAAAAGTTGTCTATGTTGCTGAAGTAAAAGATTCAACTGGAAATATTGTTCATACTGAAAAATTAAGTAGTCCTACTGCTCAACTTAAATTTACTCCAACTGTTGGAACTTATACAGTTACTGGTTATTATGCTTTTGAAAATGGTGATGGCACTTCTAATAAAATTGAAAAAACACTTTCAGTTGAAGGTCAATTTGGAGCAAGTTATTCTCGTGTAAGTTTAACTTCTGATCAACTGATTCTAAGAATTAACATTCCAGCTGGAAATATTGTAGAAATTGCGATTGATAATGGTCAAAGTCAAATGATTACAAAAACATCCAATGTTACTTTTAGTAATTTAGTGCCTAATCAACAATATACTATTTCATTTATTGAAAAAACAAGTGATGGAAAAACACAAAATTTAGATCCTTATACATTTACTGTTCCTAGTGAAAATACTAATCCAACAGAAACAAATCATTAATAAAAAAAGCATTATCTTTTATCAAGATAGTGCTTTCTTTTTGGTTCTTTACATATATCAATAAGATGACAATTTTGACATTGTGGATGAATAGCTTTACAATGATATCTTCCAAAAAAAATCATTTGATGATGAGTTTTAATCCATCTTTCCTTAGGAACACGCTTCATTAATTTCTTTTCGACTTCTAATACAGAATCATTTTGTTTAGCTATCCCTAATCTTTTAGAAATACGTTCAACATGTGTATCAACTGCAATTGCAGGTACTTTAAATCCCTCAGAAATCACAACATTAGCTGTTTTTCTTCCTACTCCTGGTAAAGTCTGTAAGGCCTCATGATCACATGGAACTTTTCCATCAAAATCATCAATTAACTTCTGTGCCATTGCTTTAACGTTTTTAGCTTTATTGCGATATAACCCTATTGTTTTTAAATCACTTTCTAATTGTTTTAATGAAGCATGAGCATAATCTTCAACACTCTTGTATTTTTGAAATAATGTTTTTGTTAAACGATTAACACTTGCATCAGTTGTTTGTGCTGATAACATGACAGCAATCAACAATTCCAGTTCATTGGTATGTTCTAATTCACATTTAGCATCAGGAAACATATGATCAAATTCACTTAAAACACATTCCATTCTTTCATTCATTTTCATTTTTTTCCCACCATTTTAAATCCTTTATACTTTGTTCCACATCTCTTTTAGGCATTTGTTGCATAGGTGCATATCTTTTTTTTACACCATACTTTGACCAATTATCTAATATTTTCTCTATATATCTAAAATTTATAACACCTGATTTAACAGACTCATTTAATGCATCTAAAATCATTTGATCATCATATCCTTGATTTTTAAAAGAATTAATAATTTCTAATTCCATTTGATTTAAACTTCTTCCAAAAGCATTTTCAAAAATAGAAACTAAATTCATTTCTTTTTCTACTTGAGGCTGTTTATCTAACAAAAGATTATATAAAGGTTTTAAATGAAGCTGTCCATATTTTCTTGAAATCATATGTTTATCTAATAATGATAATAATGTTTGATCAATTTTCTTTAAAGACATAGATGATAATTTTGATATGTTTTGAGGATTAATAGGCTTTATTTGTAGTTCTTTCATTGTTATGATTAACAATAATATATAACATTCCTGATCTGTTATTTTCAAAGACTTAGCCTTTATAATCAATAATTTTTTCCAATCTATACAATGATAATCAATTAACTCTTCCATAATATACCTCTACTAAATACCATGTCCTATTTTATATGCCTTTAAAAAAGTTCCATCTGATAAATCATAATATATATATATTAACTGACTTTCCTTTTGAACCTTTACATAATAAACAAACTTATTATTCTCATAACCAATATCTAACTTATCAACATCTCTTGCTGTTAAATCTTTTTTGTATTTCTTCAATATAGCATTTTTAACATTTTTTTCACTTGCTATTTGTCCTTGATAAGTATCCACTAGTTTTTTATCTCGATCATATGCAACATATGATAATACTCCATTAATCTTAACTTTAAGTATATAATAACGTTTTTCTCCTCTATGTTCAGTAAAATAATTCATATATTCATATTGATTAGTTTCACAAATTTCATTTCTTATTTCATCTAATTGATGATGATATTGATAATAAGGAACATGCACCCATAACATATAAAAAGAAACAACTGCTAAAATAATAATTAATACAACAAGAATAATCTTATATAAATGTTTCTTCATTTCCATGCACCTCCAGCATAAATTATTATATAACAAAACATTCAAAAAGCAAAACAAAAATGAAAAGACCTTTCGGTCTTTTAATTATCCCTAGAATTTCCAATAATCAATAAAAATATTCTTAACATACTCATCAATGTAGAAATCATTGCTGCAACATATGTAAAAGCAGCTGCTGATAACATGCTTTTTGCTCCTGCATATTCACTTGATGTCAAATATCTGGTATTTAAGATTTGTAATGCACGTGAAGATGCGTTAAATTCAACAGGTAAAGTTACAATTTGAAATGCTAAAATTCCACACATCAAAGCAAAACCAATCCATGCAATATTGGTATGACCAATAGCCAAACCTAAAATAATAGCAATCCATCCTAAATACTGTCCTAAATTTGCAACTGGTAAAATAGAATTTCTTAAAGAAATAGGAATATATTTTTCTTTATATTGAATTGCATGACCACACTCATGTGCTGCAACTGCTAAAGATGCAATGGAAGTTCCATGATATACATCTGAAGACAAATTAATTGTTTTTTTAGATGGATTATAATGATCGCTTAATTGTCCCTTCACTTCAAATATTTGGATATCATTTAATCCTTCACTATCTAAAATTTCTCTTGCCACTTGTGCGCCACTCATTCCTCTACTATTAGGAATTTTCTTATATCGCTTATATGTAGATTGAACTTTTGTTTGTGCAAAAATAGCCAAAACAGCTGCAATAACAACAAAAATAGTTCCTATCATATAATATGAATTCCAATATAAACTATATGGATAAAACATCTATTCATCACCTCTCTTATATATTATACACATTTTATGAACTTTATGTTAAAGAAAAGATGCAAGTTTTAATTCATTGCATCTTTTAATCTATTACTAGGTTTAAATGAAACTGTTTTACTTGCAGGAATAATCATCATTTCCTTTGTTTTAGGACTAACTCCTTTACGTTCTTTACGATTATTAACCTTAAAAGTTCCAAATCCTGAAATTAACACTTTATCTCCTTCAAGAATACTTTCAATCATTGTATCGAAAACTGTATCTACTAACGCTTCAGCATCTTTTTTTGTGAGATCTTTTTTAATTGAAACGATATCAATAAGTTCTTTTTTATTCATTGTTTTATAGCCTCCTACTTAAATCTAAGTAGTAGTATAACATTTCAAATTCATGCTTGCAACAATAAATTTATAAAACTATTGCAATCACATTTGTTTTCCCTTTATTAACAATTTTACTTAAAATATCATGTACTCTGATACAAGCGGTTTCATTCATTGAAGCTAATTTTACACGCATTCCTTCATTAATTAAATCACCTAATTTTCTTCCAAAAACATCACAATCAAAAATAGCTTCTTTATTATTTTCTCCATGACTTTGTAAATATTGAACAAAAGCTTCTGCTTGTTCTTTTGAACCAATAATTGGCTCAAATGTACTTTCAATATCTACTTTTATCATATGAATTGTTGATGCTGTTGAAATTAATTTCATTCCATAGCGTGGTCCTTGCTTAATAATTTCTGGTTCACTTAATTCAATATCATCCATAATTGGTAAAGCATATCCATAACCAGTTTGTTTAACCATTTGAATTGCACTTTGATATGCTTGATATTCTTTTCGCATTTGCATAAGTTCTTGCATCTGTTTTAAAAACATGGCTTCATCAAACTCATCTTGTCCTAAAATTTCATTAAGAATTTCATTATATAATCCTTTTCTTTCTTTAATTCTTAAACTTGCTGATGAAGAAGATGTATCAATTGATGATAAGTAAGCTTTATCAATAAAATCAAATTCACTCATTGAAGTTGCTATTTTCTCAACATCTTTAAATCTTGTAATTTCTTGTAAAGATTGTTCTAATGCATCATCTAAAGTTTGTTTTAGCCAATGTGATGAATCCATCAAAGCAATCCATCTAGGCACTTCAATTTTTACTTCATAAATAGGAAATTCAAATAATGCTGCTTTTAATAATTCTGTAATATCATCTTCAGTCATTTCATTCACTTTTAATGCAACAACTGGTACATCATGTTTTTGTTTTAAAGATTCAACCAATTGCATACATGTTACACTTTGTGGTTGTTTACTATTAACAACGATAACAAATGGCTTTCCAATATCCTTTAACTCATGAATAACATCATCTGTTGCTTGTACATAATCTTGTGCTTCAATTTCACAAATTGAACCATCACAAGTCATAACAATACCAATTGTAGAATGATCTTGAATAACCTTTTGTGTCCCTACTTTAGCTGCTTCATCAAAAGGAATTGCCTCTAAAAACCATGGTGTTTTTACATAGCGAATACCTTGTTCATCTTTATATCCTTTTGCCCCATCAATGACATAACCAACACAATCAACCAAACGAATATTGACACCTAAATTTTCTTCTACAAAAATACGAGCTGCTTGATTAGGAACAAATTTAGGCTCAACAGTCATAATCATCTTACCTTCACCTGATTGGGGAAGTTCATCTGTTGCACGTATTTTAGCATCTGAATCTTCAATATATGGAATAACAGCCATTTCCATAAATCTTTTTATAAAAGAAGATTTTCCAACACGAACTGGTCCTACAACACCTAAATAAATGTCTCCATTACATCTTTTACCAATATCTTTAAGTATATCTATTGTTTGCATATACTTCCTCCTTCTTACAAATCAATATATGATAATTTCTTATAAATAGAACTGAGTTCCCTCTACTTTTATATATGTCATTATGTAAAAAGATATGCTAAAATAAATTCAGGATAAATGCTAAAAATGTATTAAAAAACAAAGAATATTTATTCATTATTCTTTGCTTTTTTTGTCTTTTTAATTTGTTTATCCCAATATCTATTGGCTGTCTTTAAAAATCTTTTTTCTGTTAAAGTTGATATTTTTAAAGCAGATTTTTCTTTTTTAATAATTAACTCTGAAAATTTCTTAATATAGTTAGAAACAACAAACTTTGAAGGTTTCTTCATAATAAAGAGTATTGAACCGACTTTTAATGAACCCATATATTCAAGATGTTCTTTATCACACCATTTTTGAACAATTCTTTCAGCTAAATCACATTTTTCAGTTTCATATTCATCACAAGCAATTAAAGTATAAATCTGTGTTTTGGGTTTTTCTTGATTTTCTAACTTTTGAAAAATTTCTAATGTTGAAGATGGAATAGAATCCATAGCAGTCATAAATATAAAGACAACTTGATCATACTCAAAAAAAGTTCTCTCATCAAAAGTTAATATATTTCTCACATCAACACAATGAGATTGTGTTGATAAATAAACTTCCAATCTTTTCAAAAGAGGTGCAGTAAATTCTTGAGCATGCTTTAAACCTGAACTTAATAATAATATCTTAGACATGATCAATTCCTCCAAACGTACGTAAAACCTCTTCTAATTCAAATTCCTCACAAAAATAAGCATCTACAGATGAATAAGAGTAACCTAATACTGAAGCATCTAATAAATCTTTAAAAAGTTCTTTTTCTTCTAAAGTTGCTTCTCCATAGCCAATCACTAGTAACTTTTTCCTTAATTGACTAATTCCTAAATGACAACTTTCACCTTCAATCATTGTATAATATGGTTCTCTATTCACAACTAATCTTTCTAGCATCTTTTTAAAAGGAATATCAAAACACCCATACTTCACTCTTGTTATATAAATAATCAGTTGACAATCATTCATCCATTGTGAAATCAAACTCATATCATCTTGAAAATAACAAGCTCCCTCACATCTTAAACATTCTAATCCACCTGTACATGATGAATAATGTATGTTATTTAAATTCACAACTACTGAATTTTTAAAAAATTGTGTAGAAATATCTTTATCAGTAATAACTAAATTCTTCATCTTTATACCTCTTTTACCTTCTTATTCTATTGTATATTTATCATTTTCTTTTGTCAAATAACTTCATCTAAATCAATTATTTTTGTTGCTACTTTCTTTTGAAATGCTTTATCATGCTCTACAAATAACAAGGTTGGTTGGTATTCAAGAATTAATTTCTCAATTTGTATTCTAGAAAAAATATCAATATAATTTAATGGTTCATCCCATATATAAAGATGGGCTTGAGTCGCAAGAGAAATAGATAACATCACTTTTTTCTTTTGTCCCTCACTATAATTTTCTAAATCTATTTCAAATATTTCCCTAGAAAATCCAAACTTTCTTAATATTGTTTTAACTAATGTTTCATCTACATGATACTTCTCTATAATAGATTCTAAATTTCCATTCAAAAATGAACAATCTTGTGGAACATAAGAAATCTTTAATTGACTTCCTCTGTAATATTCACCTTTATATTCAATATTTTGATTACAAATAAAACGAAGAATACTTGATTTTCCACAGCCATTTTTTCCTTTTAATAAAATACGATCATATTGATGAATACAAAATGTTAACTCTTTAAACAATCTTTGTTTTTGATAAAAAAGTGAAAAATATTGAAATGATAATAAAGTTTCTTGATAATAGTTTAAAGAGTTTATTTTTAAATCTTCATACTCTTCTCTATCTTTTAGTAATTTTCTTTTTTCTTCAATAGCTTTATTTTGTCTACGCTCAACATTTTTAGATTTCTGCATCATCTTAGCTGACTTATGTCCAATATATCCTCTATCAGGCTTTAAACCTGATATTCTATGTCCTTTCTTTGTTTTTTCTACCTGATCAGCCCATAATGAAGTATTTCTTTTTATTTCTTCTAATCTTGAAATTTCTTTTTTTAACTTTTCATTTCTTCGTTGTTCATTCTTATCCATATTATTTTTATTTTCATACCATGATGAAAAATGACCTTGCACAACTTCGATTGAAGTTGGCTGTATAGCTATCACATGATCACAACATTGATCAATAAAATATCTATCATGGCTAACCAAAAGAAAACCTTTTTGTTTCTTTAAATATTGAGCCACAACCTGTCTTGATTCTTGATCTAAATGATTTGTAGGTTCATCTATCAATAAAAAAGAATGTTCTTTTAAAAATAAAATAGCAAGTAATACTTTTGTTTGTTCCCCTTGTGATAGTGTTTCAAAAGGTCTATATAAAACTTCTAAATCAACTTTTAAATATCTTAATTCCTTTTCTAATTGCCATTGTTGTAATGATGGAGCAATTTCATAACATATATTAATTGTCCAGTCTGATGGTTCTTTAACATGATAAGGGAAATATACACAATCTTCACTTTTTATAATACACCCTTGATATTCATATTCTCCCATTAATAACTTTAAAAAGGTTGTTTTTCCTCTTCCATTTCTCCCAATCAACGCTGTTTTATAATGACTATCAAACCGAAAAGAAACATTATCAAAAATATAATGATAACTTCCCCCATAATAAAATGTTAAATTCTTTACTTGTATAAGTGCCATACATCTCTCTCCTTTCTATGAAAAAATCGACAAGAAAATAGACTTGTCGATTCATAAGAAAGTATATATTCAAAGAAAAGATGTCTATTTTCTTGCGAGCATAACAAAAAAGGACTTCTTTTCTATTATGCATTTTTTAACAAGAAAATATATACATCCTTTCACCTCATTTCTTCCTTTATTATATATCAAATATTTTATAATTCAAGAAAAAAGAGTTCATATGAACTCTATACAAATTTATCTATATCTTTTGGAACTTGATTATTTTTAATAACTGAAATAATCTTATCCATTTGTTCTGGTCTGACTTGTTTATTTGTCATCTTAGATATCTTATAAACAAAGTCTTTAATGTTATC
>OFGF01000992.1_pt1 | contig 20203 bp, 17 predicted proteins | sample 1521711 | NCBI WGS metagenome assembly OFGF01 (sample SAMEA3504092, study PRJEB24116) | mouse gut metagenome | biome: mouse gut; feature: mouse-associated habitat; material: faeces | place: Denmark | collected 2011 | reverse complement strand
CGGTTATGAGGGGACGATGATCTTTATTATGTCGGTCTTGGGTGTGGATATTGGTTTGGCGACAGCAGTAGTGATCACGACTCGCGTAGTAGTATTGATCGGCACGATCGTGAGTGGCTACGGTTTTTACCAGAACGCAGTCTCAAAGATCGGCAAGAAAGAACGTAATCAGATTTTAGGTGAAGAGTAGCAGCCGATGATGGGTCGATCATGATCCTATCTACCGAACAAAAGTGACGACTCCGAGGTTTAAACTATAGTAGAGGATACATGTTTGACGGTTTTGATGGCTGGTTGAGAGTGAAGGATAAACCATATTCGGTGGGGGAGTTCTTAGAACGCACAAATTTTACTTTGGAGCGTGAGCTTGGCGAGATCACAATCGAAGGTGAGGTTGGTAGCTTTAAAGTTAATCAGGGTAAATGGGTATTTTTCGATTTGAAAGAAAACGAAGCTAGCGTAAACTGCTTTCTACCCCTTAGTCAGCTGACGGTTGGTCTGAAGGATGGCATGAAAATTGAAGTTCTGGCGATTCCAAAAGTAACGCGCTGGGGGAAGTTTTCATTGACAATTCGACGGATTATTCCTCGCGGTGAAGGTAATATTAAAAAGAGTTTTGAATTCTTAAAGCAGAAATTATTACGTGAAGGATTATTCGATCCGACACGTAAGCGAGCGTTACCTTCGGATATACATACGATTGGAGTGATTTCTTCGACGGGAGCGGCTGGATATGCAGATTTTTTGAAGATTATAAATAATCGCTGGGGTGGTATGAAGATCTTAACGGTAAACACTCAGGTCCAGGGTGTACAAGCGCCAATACAAATCATAAGAGCCTTGAATTTTCTGAACCAGCAGGACGAAGTAGACGTGATCGCAATAGTACGCGGTGGCGGTAGTGCTGATGATCTTGCCGCTTTTAATGATGAGGGGCTGGCGCGCGCGATTGCTGTCAGCAAAATCCCAGTGATAACTGGGATTGGTCACGAGGTCGATGAAAGCCTCGCTGATCTCGCGGCCGATGTGCGTACGTCTACCCCGTCGAATGCGGCCGAGCGATTGACTCGTGACCGGCGCGCGCTCCAGCAGCAACTGGCGACTCGGTTTGCCGAGGCGAAGCGCCACCTCCTCGTGGAGTTTGCTCGCTCGCAGGATCATAACATGGACAAAATACGTGCTGCTCGCGAGCAAACTCTAACCAGGATTGATCAAGCTATGATGAAAGTGACTGAGGCTCAGAAAATTTTGGAGAGTTTGAGTCCTGAACGCGTATTAGAACGTGGATACGCGTTACTTCTTGCCGGCAGCGATAAAATCGCCGCCGGCAGCGAGCTAGAGCTCATCACTAAGGATTACCTTGTCGTAACAAGGGTGAAAAGTGTCAGAGAGCGAAATCACCCCTTTTCTGACAAGCTTGCTGTAACAGGGGTGAAAAGTGATGACTTGACATAGGGCTAAAATAGAGCTATTGGATATGAGAATAGATATGAATGTACAAGAGCCAACAAACGTAAAAAGAGGGAGAATAAATTAAAAATGCCTAAAACTACCAAAAAGACCGAAACAGCTGAAACAACCGGAATTACTGAAGCGGTTGAAGTCATTAAGAATACCAAAACTCCTGAGGCTCCTAGGACCATAACTGAGAAGATTACCGAGTTGGATCAGGCGCTAGAATGGTTTTATGGTGAAGATTTTCAATTGGATCAAGCGGTCGCAAAATACCAATCCGCGACTAAACTGGCGGCTGAAATTAATCATGAATTGGCGGAACTTAAAAATCAGGTCGAGCTTATCGAAGACTTTACAAAAAGTTAATGCTCGGTATATAATATAAGCATGTTTGGAAAGAAAAATTCGGGTAGCGTGATTGAGCCAGCAAGGAATACACCTAGCCCGGTTTTCGCTCCAGCTACGCCGGGACAGACGATTTCACCGACTGGTGCACCGGTTACTTCGCAGAATATGATGGTCCCCGAGAGCCAGGACGAAAAACGCCGTACGCTTATCATGGCACTGGTTATAGCGCTCTTGGCGATTCTTGCGGTGGTTTTTGCCGTTTTGTTTATAATGAAATTAATTGAGAATCAGAATTTGACGGCTGATCAGGATAGTAGAGTCGATGCCGCCATTGCAATTGCGGTTGCTGAAAATACCGAGAAGTTGAACGCTGAGTTTGAGATCGCGAGAAAAGATCCATATCGCGAGTTTTTGGGTCCAGAAGATTACGGTAGTCTTTCGTTTAAATATCCGCAAACTTGGAGTGTCTATATCGCAAAGGATGCTTCCAAAGGTGGTGATTTCGAAGCCTATATGAACCCTGTAGAAGTTGAGGCTCCCAGTAACACTACTATCAATGCTTTGAGAGTTGCGATTCGCGATACGGCGATCGATTCAGTAATTCAGACTTACGAGAGTTATGTCAAGTCCGGTAAAATGGCGTTTTCGACTCGGCAGGTCGGTGGTGTGACGGCTAATTTTTATGTCGGTGAATTGCCGGCTGGTAAAATGCGTGGAGCAATTTGCATTTTCAAGGTTCGTGACAAGACAGTGATTTTACAAACTGATGCTGAGGTGTTCCTAGAAGAGTTCAATCGTTTGCTTGACACCGTGACAATGAGTCTGTAGGGATCAATTAAAACGCAGGGTGGTTTTAGAATCATGGACGAACAAACAATTCAACGCAAACGTCGTGAACAAGAAGAGCAGGCTACGCGTGAGCGTGCGCGGTTGCTTGGTTTGCCATATCTTGATACGCGCGATTTTGAGTTGATTATTCCATTAGTACCGGACCTGTTGACTGTCCAAGAAATGCATGAAAATTATGCCGTGCCGCTTCAAGCGGGCGGTGATGATTCACCGTATCGTTTTATGGTCACGAGCCAGACGCCAAATAGTTGGATGAAGAAGCTGGCTGAACGTTATGTTAGTGAGGGGAAGCATGTGACCTTCTTTTTGGTTTCGCGCTCGGCGTTTGGTGTGTTCATGCTTCGTTACGATCCACCTAAAGACATTAAATATGATGATATCCGGATCGCTTCGGAAGGTGATTCGGAGACTATTGCTGAAGTTAGCCAGACGCTAAATTCAGTCTCGACCGACAAAGTTTTCAATTTTTTGATTGATCAGGCTGATAAATTAGGCGCTTCGGATATTCATATTGAAAATATGCGTGAAGAAATCCGCATCCGCATGCGTGTAGATGGGATTTTGCATCCAGTCGCCAATATCAACAAGGATCGTTATCGTATTTTTATGGGTGAGTTATCGGCGCGCGCAAATGTTTCAACTGCTGCTACTAAACCACAGTCTGGCCACATGCAACAGGAGATTCATCGTGACGGCGCCTCACACTTGCTTAATATTCGCGTCGAAATGGTGCCGACGATGTATGGTCAGGATGCGGTCTTACGTTTGTTTAACTTCGACGAGACCCTGCTTAATCTCGATCTACTTGGTCTTTCTGAAAATGAAATGGCGATTATCCGAGAGGTTATTTCACATCCTCGTGGTTTAGTTTTGATGGTTGGTCCGACTGGTTCTGGTAAAAGTACAACCTTGTATTCGATCCTAAATGCGCTTAATACCACCGAACGCAAGATTATTACGCTGGAAGATCCGATTGAATATGGTATTACAGGGATCGCACAAATTCCGATTCATACGAATGATGGTGGAAGCTTCGCTGAAGGTCTACGTTCGGTCTTACGTCTTGATCCAGATGTTGTAATGGTAGGGGAAATTCGTGACCAGGACACCGCAAAAACTGCAATCCAGGCGTCGATCACCGGACACTTAGTGCTCAGTTCGTTCCACGCTAATTCTACTGCGGCGGCTTTTGCGAGGATGATTGATCTGATCGGTACGAACCCGATTTTCGCGAGCTCGATCCGTCTTTTGATGGCGCAGCGTTTGGTACGCAAGTTGGCTCCAAACAAAAAAGCTTATCGACCCGATGCGTATACGCTGGATTATTTACAGCGTGTTTTAGCTGGATTTGAGAATATTAATTGGGACACCTTAGAGCTTTATCAGCCGGTCCCGAGTGATAAATATCCATTCGGATTTTCAGGACGGACCGTTTTGATTGAGCAGTTAGTGGTGAGTGACGATATTCAGGCCTTTTTGCGTGGTGACATTTCGGATGTTAATACGCAGGCGATAGAGTATTCAGCTCGTGAGCATGGTATGCTGACTTTAGAGCAAAAGGGATGCCTTGCAGTAATTCGTGGCGATACCACGCTCGAAGAGATCTCCCGCGTGATATAATATATTCATGCAGAGTGAGGTAAAACGGGATGTTGATGGTATTTTGGTCGCTGCGCACGATCTCAAGGCGCCGCTATGTTTGGTGCGTCAGCTTGCTTTATCGCTCGACTTAGCCGAAGATACTGCTGCGCGCGCTCGGATACAATCACAAATCGTTACTACGTCCGAGCGCGCGCTGAAACAGATTGGTGACTTCACGAAATTGGCGCGGCTCGAGGATGGCCTTTTTCCGCTTGAGCCAGTTAGTGTTCGCGGTGTCTGTGATGAAGTTTACCGTAATCTCGAGCCGCTTTTTCGTTATGATCATCGTCAAATTATCTTAAAATATCACAATCGCTCACGTCTCGCTGTGGCAAACCGTGAACTGTTAGGTAGCGTAGTACATAATCTTTGCACGAATGCTCTACATTATTCAAATGCTGAGACGGTGAGTCGTCTCGAGATCTCTGATCGTGGTAACCAAATTCGCATTGGCATACGTGATTATGGCCCGAGCTTGCCTACCAAAGTCTGGCGCAAGATCAGCCGTGGCGGGATTGACCAACCGACGGCGGTTGCGATGCGCTCAGGCAGTTCTGGACTAGGCCTTTATTTTGTTTCTCAATTTGCGCGTTATATGCACTGCGATTTCGGGGCGACTCGGCATCACGACGGCACTAGCTTCTTTATTGATTTACCGGCTTCGCGTCAGGCGACCTTGTTTTGAGGTGTGCAAATGATTTTTATTATCGAAGATGATCCGGTGATGGCAGAGTGTATGGCGCTTGCAACTCGGCGTGCAGGCAAGGTTGAGATCCGGATTTTTTCGGACGTAATATCGGCCGTGCAGGCGCTTGATCGTCAATTGCCAAAATTAATTTTCTTGGATATTTTATTGAGTGGTCCAGATGGTTTTACACTCCTTAATGAGCTCAGCTCTTATGACGATACATCCAAGATCCCGATCGTGATCGTAAGCTCATTGGCTCTTGCCGATGTGAAACTCAGTCATTACGGAGTTGTAAAAATTTTAGATAAGGCAACAATGACACCTACGCAAGTAACTGATTTAGTACGAGATTTTTTGGATAACGCTAGACTTTCGATATCTGGAGGGTCAACCGATGCCTAATGATATTCGTACTCATGCGCTAGTATTGAGGCGCACAAACTACGGCGAGTCAGATCGAATTCTGAATCTGATCACGCCAGTCGGTAAAATTGCAGTACTAGCTCGCAGTGTGCGCAAAGAAAAATCACGTTTAGCCGGGGCAGTAGAATTATTTACGGTGAGCGACGTAGTGATTCATGAGGGGCTTGGTAAGCTCGCTACGCTCACTGGTGCCAAGATGTTGAGTTTTTATCATAAAATTTTGAGTGACCTAGCTTTACTAGAGCTCGCTTCGACTTTTCTAAAGAAAATTGAACGTGCCGCTGAGCAGACTGACAATCCGGAGTTTTTTGAGATAGTCAATCAAGCTTTAAGTGGGCTGAACGATGGTATCTCGCCTGAGTTAGTCGCACTCTGGTTTGATTTTAATCTTTTCTGTGCGACCGGAGAGGAGATTAATTTGCTCTATGATATCAGAGGGGAAAAATTAGTTGCTAAGCAGCAATATACTTGGGATGATATCGAGCAAGCTCTAAGTCCCGACCCGCAGGGAGCGATAGGCGCGAATGAGATCAAATTGGCACGCCTAATTCTTGGTGCTAAGCTAAAAATTGTTGCAAGTGTCGATAAAGTCGAAGAAATTTTACCTAGAATCGCCCATATCCCCAAAAAATAGCATAAAACCCACGAGATTGGGGAAAATCTATAAATCTATGCCATAAATTAGGCGAAAATGCCTAAAAAACATTAAAACTATTGACTTTTTTGATAAAGTATGATACAATCAAGGTATAGGGACTTTTGCTAACGCACTTAAGCTTCTTTGAAGACTGGTGCGTGCACATCTGTCCTGAGGAACCTTAAATTGCAAAAGTCCTAGTCTAATCTGAATTTATAGAAGAGGGGGATTCATATGAGTTTCAAAGAATGTGTCGATGAGTTATTAGTAATTCATGCTTCGTTTATTGATTTACTTTGTTTAACCGAAAGCGAAACAGCAAGGCTCAAAGAGTTACACGAGGCGCTGATACCGTTTGGTTTGAATTGCCGAGTGACCTGCATAGGAAAAGACGGTGAGCGGCATCCGCCAGAAGTCGAGATTGTCAAGGTGACCGAGGAATCGGATGTATGCTCGCAGGTTTTAAGCTTCGATGAGATCAGAGGCGCTACGAAATTATTGCGCTTCATCTCGGACTACAGGGGTGTCTTGGCAGAGTCTGGCGACGCGCCAACGGCGTTCAGTGAACTTTTAGCAAGATTACGTGCAGTGGAACTGACGACTACAAAAGCCAATTTGGATCTCGGCGCACGATTTTCTCAGATTTGCGCTGAAATTGATGTCAAAATTGACACCGAAATTAAGGTCGAAATTGAGGCTGAGCAGGGGAAGACTGCCGAGCCACACGCATGCGAGGAGATTTGAAATACGGGAAATAGGCAGAGACAAGCCAAACAGCAAAGAAGGACTAGTACATCGTAGAACCACCTCGGGGAAACCCGAGGTATTCTTGTTGGTATCGGTTGTTTAGGTTAATGAGCGAGGAAACTGCGCAGGACTCCTGAAATACTCTGCCTATTGACAATACTCTATATCTGTGATAAAATAGAAGGATAGGGGTTAAATAAAACCTCAAGCATCTTAACGAATTTACTAACTTTTGCCAGCGATGCACTAAAAAATAAGGGGGTAAAAATGGGTATTAATAACGAAGTGCCGGTAACTTTATCGGTGATTAGGGACAACTTTCCAGGCTGTGAAGTATCCCGCACAAAACGCGGGATCGAGGTGGTTGATCGACGTTTGCTCGGTCAAAATCTCAAACTAATTTTTAGGAAAGGGGACATGGTGCCGGTTGAGCTGCTTTCACAACAATTGGAGTTAGAGATAGAATACGGTGAACCTTGGGCGCTGCATGGAATTACGGTAAAGTGTCCCATGTGGGTTTGGTTTGGATTATATTGCGGCTCTTATGGTAGCAAAGGTCACTATCTCGAACCATTATTACTGAGCGACGAACGAGTCAATGCCATGGCGCTCAGTGTCAATCTTAGCGCCATGGAGGCAGACAACGTCGTGATACCGAAAGAGGCTATCGGCCATTGGCGGATTTCGCGCAGTAACGGGACGACACTGGTCTTGTTGGTGCCGCTCTCGGAGCGCGACCGTATCGGTCTTTGCAATCTCTTCGGTTATTAAGCGGTTGATGTCAAGCCCGACGGTGAAGTTAGCAACTTGGATAAATGCGCCCTTCGGGGCGCATTACTGCTATATAGAGCCTACGGCCAGCTATCGTGGCGATATTTTTCATGATATAATATAACTATGAACAGAGTACCCCTTGCCGAGCGAATGCGCCCTCAGAGCTTAGATGAGGTTATTGGCCAGGAGGCAATTATCGGCGATGGCAAAATTCTAACGGAAATTGTTAAAAATGGTGAGCCAGTCAATTTGATTTTTTGGGGTCCACCAGGCACCGGGAAGACAACTCTAGCGCGGATTTTAGCCAAAGAGTATCAGGCGGATTTCGTCGAGCTTTCGGCGGTGACGGCAGGGAAAAAAGATATTGCTGAGGTGGTCGAGCGGGCGAAGGTGAACTGGAATTTAAAGATTCGTACAGTACTGTTCGTGGATGAAATTCATCGTTTTAACAAGGCCCAGCAAGACGCATTTTTACCACATGTGGAGAGCGGATTGATTATTTTAATTGGCGCGACTACTGAAAATCCGAGTTTCGAAGTGATTTCTCCGTTGATTTCACGCTCACGAGTGGTAGTTGTTTCTTCACTCGATCAGGAAGGGATACTGAAGGTGCTTGAACGGGCTGTAAAAGCAGAAAAAGCCGAAAAACGCGTGACAAAAGATGCTCTCAAATATGTCGCTGAGATCAGTGGCGGTGATGCACGTTCGGCGCTTGGTGATCTCGAACTCAGCCTCAGTTTAGCGAAAAAAGTCGACCAAAAAGTGGTCGAGACGGCCGTCGGGAAAAAGATGCCGATCTACGATAAATCAGGCGATTATCATTATAATAATATCTCGGCTTTTATTAAATCAATGCGTGGATCAAATGTTGACGCCACACTTTACTATTTAGCACGGATGGTCGAAAGTGGAGAAGACCCAAAATTTATTGCTCGGCGGATGGTGATTTTTGCGAGCGAAGACATCGGTTTGGCTGGTAATGGCGCACTAAATTTGGCCGTGAGTTGTTTTGAAGCGATCGAGCGAGTGGGGATGCCGGAAGGTGGGATTATCCTTAGTCATGTCGCAACTGCGCTTTCAAAGGCCAAGAAAAATCGCGATACTTACAACGCCTGGGCGCGCGCAAAAGATATTGCACACAAAAGTATGGGCTGTCAGGTGCCGACTTGGCTACGTAATGCTTCGACTAAATTGATGGCTGATCTTGGTTATGGAGATGGCTACAAATGGGAAGCTGGTTTTCAGCACGAAAAAGGTTATCTGCCAAAAGAAATTGCCGGACAAAAGATTTTTGAGGAGACAGGGAAGAACTAGGCAATGGAATATCTAATTGATACGCACTGCCACTTGCATGATCCGGAGTGGTTTACATTGGAGCAACAACAAGATTTCTTAGCACAAGCGGTGGATACTGGCGTGAAAGAAATGATCTGCATTGGTACTAATCCAGAGGATTCCAAGGTAGCGCGAGAGTTTGCTATGGCGCATAAAGAGGTTTACTGGACCTATGGGATTCACCCCGAGTTTGCAGGGAAATTCGCACCCGATAAACAAATTAAGAATACCGAGAAGCTAGTCGCGATTGGCGAGATCGGCCTGGATTACCATTATGACGGTTATGATCGCACGGCACAGATCCGACTGTTAGAGCAGATGTTGCAACTCGCTATTGAGCTTGATTTGCCAGTGTCATTGCATATTCGCGAGGCTTTTACAGACAGTTTTGCAGTTTTGGATAATTTCCCGAGTATCCGTGCAGTAGTGCATAGTTTCACTGGCTCGAAAAAATGCCTGAAGACTGCCCTGGGGCGTGGATTTTATATTGGTGTAAATGGTCTCGCGACCTATACTACGACACCTTTACCACCATTAGAAAATATTGTATTGGAAACTGATGCTCCGTTCTTGACACCAGTACCTTTCCGTGGTACAATGAATCAACCGAAGTATGTCCGCCTAGTCGCGGAGTACCTCGCGGGAGAAATGGGTGTGGCAGAAGAAACTATAGTGGAGCAAACGACAAAGAATGCGAGAGAACTATTTCACCTTCGAGCAGCAGGCGCGTAATCCGCAGTTTGCATACGATTATGTGACGCCAGATTCGCTCGAGCTATACCAAGAACTAACTGAAATTTCAATGGAGATAGAGCGATGCCGTGCGTTGTAGTACAGTCTATTTTTGCTACTCGCGCAATTCGTAAGCAAGCTCATATAGCTTCTGTCAATGCTAAGAAAGTTGCTAAGCTGAGTCGAAAACAGACTCCAGCCGTCGCCAGTACTAATTTGTGCGCGACTCCTACTCCACAGACAATGAATATGAACGAAATCTTAAAAGTTCCTCACGGACGCAAGCCTTCCCGAGCTCAGTTGATTAACGCTGAATCTCGTCTTGGCAGCCAGATTTTTGGTCCGATCCCAGAGGGGCATCGTCGTGAATTTTTCCATGACAAGCAGAATATTTGGATTTGGCACGAGGCTTGGACCGATGAGGACGCGCATGCTCGTCAGTTGACGGTGCGCTACGAAGTGCGCAAAACCGGTGTTTATAAAAAAGTATCAGCAGGTGCATACTTCAAGCTTCAGGATGCTGAGCTAGATAATTTTCGAAAAGCCGCCAATACTTACTTGCGAGTAGTGAAAAAGTGGCTATATAGCTAACAACCCAGCTCCCTCATAGATGGAGTCAAGGTTTCGGCATATTATTCTCGAAAACAGGGTATAATGGGTCTATGATAGAGAGACTACTGGATTTTTTTGCACCAACTAATTACCGATTGACTTTGGAAATTAATCGTCAAACTGAGAAAATTCAGGGTAAGGTTTTGGTTTCTGGCATTCCGACTGCGGAAATTGTGAAGTTCCATGCTGTGAATTTGGAGATTGAACAAGTTAATCTAGCTGGGGCAGACGAAATCAATTTTGGTTATTGCAACGATATCCTCGAGATCCCGATTGATATTGACCTAATTGGCCAAAATGTGACGTTTGAAATCGTTTATTATACAAAGCTAAATACCAATATGCAGGGGTGCTATCTTTCTACTTATCAGTACAAGGGCGAGGAAGAACGAATAGCGGCGACTCAGTTTGAATCACATTACGCACGCGAATGTTTTCCATGCGTTGATGAACCAGCCGCTAAGGCAACGTTTGATTTGACCTTGCGAATTCCTGATTTCGAGCCTGGCGATGTTGTGCTGGCAAATATGCCATTAGCGCGCGAGCCGGAAGATAGGACCTTTGCTTTTGAAACTACACCGAGAATGTCGACTTATTTGTTGGCATGGGTGGTTGGTAAATTCCATAAAATCGAAACAACGAATCGAAATGGTATTAAAATCGCTTCTTATGCGACACTAGCCCAGCCCAAATCTGCTCTTGAATTTGCGAATGAAACTGCAGCGCGAGCACTCGAATATTACGACGCAAAATTTGCCGAAAAGTATCCGCTCACCAAGCTTGATCAAGTCGCTTTGCCAGATTTTGAAGCGGGAGCGATGGAAAATTGGGGTCTTGTAACTTATCGCGAGTCAATGATGTTAGCTGATCAAAATGCCGCGATCGATACCCGCCAAAGCGTCGCCCTCACGGTCACACATGAGCTTTCCCACCAATGGTTCGGTGATCTCGTGACGATGAATTGGTGGGATGATTTGTGGCTGAATGAGTCATTTGCTAGCATTATGGAGTATTACTGCACAGATGCGCTTTATCCTGAGCTTAAGATTTGGCAAAATTTTTATACTAGCGATTGTGTAATGGCGCTTCGACGTGATGCTTTAGAGGGGGTTCAAGCAGTGAAACAAGCCGTACATGATCCAGCCGAGATTGCGACTCTGTTTGATAGTGCGATCGTCTATGCCAAGGGCGCACGCTTAGTTTTGATGTTAATTCGCCTGATGGGTGAGGATCGATTTGACCAGGGTGTGCGGGACTATTTCGATCAGCACAAATATCAAAACACTATTGGTGATGATCTTTGGCAAGCACTCCAACCTTACGCTGATTTTGATGTTCAGAAGTTTATGCATACTTGGATTTCTCAGCCAGGTTATCCGGAAATTCGCGATGGCAAACAGCAACGGTTTTTACTCAGCGGTAAAACCGACAATACCTCTTGGCCGCTACCGGAAATTTTTGATGATATGTCAGGGCATTATTTATTGAATCTGACGGATGCGGAGTTCAAAGACAAACTCGAGAACTCTGCTGAGCTTTCTGATCAGCAGAGAATACGTCTCTTGATTGATCGCGAGTTATTAGCCTATACTCCAGCGGTGGCGTCAGCGTCTTTGCTAGACCTAGTGGAGCATTTTGCCGAGACCAACTCAGTGGCGATTTGGGATATCTTATTGTCTATTATCAACGACCTCAAACTATTTTGCCCGCCTGAGACTGAAAGTTATCACAATTATCAAAAATTCCTCCACCAAACTTTCGGAGCGCGCTTTAGCAGGATTGATTATGGCCATCTCAGTGACTTGAATGCCATCAGGTTGCGCAGTGCGCTAATTTGCATTGCAGTTTATTGTGATGATTTGACGGTGCTAGAAAAATTACGTAGCCTATACAATATAGATCTCGCGAAAATTGATCCTGAATTACGTAGTTTCGTGTTAATCGCAATGTTAAAATATGATGAATCAAAGTATTTTGATTATTTTCTTGCGGAGTATCAGCGCTTAGATGATCCTGAATTGAAATCCGATCTGATATATATTATCGCATCTATGGCAAGGGGGTCGTCCAGTGTCGCAACCTTACTCGGTTTGCTCGAGCAGCCGGAAGTTATCCGCGCGCAGGATCATTTATTCCTGTTTATCTATCTGATGCGTAATTATAAGACTCGTGGTCAAGCGCTAGGATGGCTAATTACGCATTGGGATTATGTCAAAGATTTGGCTGGCGAAAAATCACTCGAAGATTATCCACGCTACGCGGCAACTTTGCTACGTACAGCAAAAGAAGCGGCGGAATTTCGCGCGTTCTTTGAGCTGCTAAAATCTGATCCAGTCTTGAGGCGCGCACTAGAGCTTGCTGGTATTGAAATTGATTGTCGGATGCGTCTGCTCGCGGATGATCAGCCTGGCGTGGCGGAAGTATTGGTTAATAAGGTAAGATTGACTAATAAATAATCATATGAATATGAATGAAAAATCCCCGGACAGCAAATGTTGTCCGGGGATATACTACGAGCTCCATGGTAACGGAGAAATAAATGGGGGTGGGTTTTGCGTGCCCTGAGTCTCCTATTTGACTCCGCAGGATTGCATCCAAAAGCGTACTTCCGGGATCTCCTTCAGGGGGTCGAAATCAAATTCGAAACACTCATCATTGATCCCGGTAAAATGATTGGTAATATGCCTCATCGCGCAGACGGCGAAATTGAGGTCCTGCCAAGCCTTGGCGCCGGAAAACGCCACGTATATCGTGTCGGTTTCAGTGACCGGACGGTCCTGTGCCTCCGAGGCGATTTCCGAAGTTAGCTGAAAGAAATGGCATTTTGTCTGCAGTCTCAACCCGCCGAAATTCGGGGCATAGCCGAGACCTTTGTCGACGTCAACCAGCCAATCGATCTCCCCCTGGCAGAGCTGGCTTACATCAGTAATGCCGCCGTCAATGATATCTTCGCAGATCATTTGGCCAAACTCCGTTTTCTGTAGCTTGGCGTCATAGATCATATTGACGATCCGCTGCAATTCTGCGGGCGGCTGTGTCGCCGCGATGCTCAGCTGTTCCATTGTTTGGATTTTCGCTTTTGCCCAGGAGCCGCCTCCCTCATCAGCCTGTATATCTAAGTAAAAAAGCTGCTGGGGGGGGGGTTCCTTTATCGGTAGTGGTGATGATTTTGGTGATGAAGCGCCACCCGTGCGGCAGTACGAAGGCATAATCCCTCGTCATATCTTTCATCAAGGTCATCAAATTTCCCGCGAGGGAATTGTCCCTCAAGTCATTTCTGTATGCAATCGTTTTCATACATGCATACCTCCCTTTTCTATTCTCTAGGAGTTTATCCTAGGATATGAACGCACGCTGGTGATTCGTACGTTCGTAACCCAGGATAAATTGCATATCAAACTGTTGCATTATCTCGTAGTTAGGTTAAAATGCGATCTTTTGCAAGAGCCTCCGGTTTTGACGACGGGATCTTTCGCATAGATCTTCTATTATGTTAGCACAGATTTGTATTTTTGTCAATAGGTAGATCAGGAAATTGACGAAAAATCGTGCTAAAACGTCCAGATCTCGGTTCTAAAAATGATATAAGCATTGACTTTTTGAGAAATCTGTGCTAAAACAGAAGTAGGGGTCAATGTATTATAGCCTCCGCTCTATCAAACCGCCATGGGGCGGGCTGAATCTTTAGCGATACTGATCTTTGATTGGGCACGGTATTTATCATAAATACCCATACTTCTTGCTCTGCAAGAAGTAATTGCACATTAACAGTTAGTTGCAAAAAACTCATATTCAGATAAAAAGAAGGGGGATTCAATATGAGAATCAAAGCAAGAGATTACCAAAAGGAATGTTTGGCTGAGATTGCGAAGGCGGTCGAATCCGACAAGCGACGTGCGCTGGTCGTAATGGCTCCAGCTCTCGGTAAAACTATTACTTCGGCATTTGCTATCAAAGAATTTTTTATGGGGCGGACATTTAGTCGCGTATTGATTCTTTGTCATTCCGAAGAAATTTTACGCCAAACGAAGAAGGTTTATCAAAAATTCTTTGGCGAAGAGTTTAGTTATGGTATGTATGTAAGCAACGAAAAAACAGCCCGTCAGACGGATTTTTTATTCGCGACTTTCCAGACAATGAAAGAAAATCGCAAAGATTTCTCGAAAGACGAGTTTGCTTTTATCGTGGTAGACGAGGCACATCATAGCAAAGCTCGAACTTATTTCCCGACGATTCGCTATTTTGAGCCAGAGTTTTTGCTCGGTTTGACGGCGACGCCGGACCGTCTTGACGGTCAGAAAATCGAGGAAATTTATGGCGATCCGGTTTATGAACTCGGTTTTGTCGAGGCTACATATCGGGGTTTGGTCGCGGAGTGTGACTATGAGCTGGTACTAGATGACTTATCACAAGAAGATGTTGATCAATATCTTCAGAGCGATGAGAAATTATCAATTACGCAGCTCAATAAGACTATCTTTGCGCCCAAACGTGACGAAGAAATTGTGCGGTTAATTAAGCAGTATTCTAGTGAGCAGGACGATCCGAAAACGATGATTTTTTGTAAGGGGATCGAACATGCTCGCAAGATTGCTAAACTGATGGGGGACGGTGCGGCCATAGTCCACAACGGTCAAAGTGCTTCGAACAACAAGAAAGCCTTGAATGCGTTTCGTGATGGCAAGATTCGGACGATTATTTCAGTACAAATGCTGAATGAAGGTGTTGACGTGCCGGATGCAAACGTGATTGTGTTTTTGCGTAATACGGTTTCACCGACTGTGTTTTATCAACAACTGGGACGCGGAATTCGGCTTTCGTCAGGCAAGAAGAAAGTGAAAGTCTTGGATTTCGTGAATAATTGCGAACGAATCCAGACTATTTTAAAGTTGAAGCGGGAAATCGATGATTTTCGCATTCAGACCCCAGTGGAGAAGCCTTATATACATGGTGCTGGCGAAGCTGATTCGCGTGAGAAATTTACACTGAATATTGCTACGCCGGAATTCAAGGCGCGAGAAGTAGACATTATTGATTTACTTGAACGGGCTGCTACTGACAAAAGATGGACGAAAGAGGAGGTTATCGCCGGCTTGCAAAAAATGTATGCTGAGGGCAAAAAAGTAACTTGCGAGACGGTCAATGCGGAACCGAACCTACCTTCCACAAAAGCTATTCTTAGATTATTTGATGGACAATTCAATAATGCGCTTAAAGCCGCTGGTATCCCATTAAATATCGAACGTAATAGCATGAGTCGAGAAGGAATGCTGAACGAAGGCAAAGCGATGCTTGAACGTGGCGAAAAAATCACATGTTCGACAATCAAGGCAAACCCAAACCTAGCAAGTCCTGCTACTATTTGTAAAGAATTTGGCACGATTAATAATTTTAAACGTGCCTGTGGGGTCAAAACTTTGCGAGAGATAATGATAGATGCTGGCCAAGAGATAATTGCGAATGGCAAGAACATCTCAAAAAAGACGATTAGAGAAAGTCCGAAATCGTTATGTTACGAAAGCATTATTACGGAATTTGGTTCAATTTCGAAATTTATAGCCGCGTGCGGAGGTGAGCCTCGCAAGGAGTGCTCTAGAGAATCTTTGATCAAAGATTATTGGGTTGAGAGCAAAAAGCGTGAGCATTGGCTGAACGGTCATGAAATCGATCGCAATGAGAATTTGACGAGCAGGCACATTTATCGAAAAATCTTCGGAAACCAGGGCTCGATCCCTAAGCTTATCTCAGAGGCGCAGGCTTTATATGGTCCAATTCTCAGTGACGAGGAGCAGGCAGAACAAGAAAAAGAGGAACTTCGTAAGAAGCAAGAAGATCTTGCAAAACGATATTTTGAGGTTTGCATCGAGAAAGGCAGATGGCTGAACTTTGAAGAAATCGACGCTTGTCGGCAGCTAAATCGTCGTTTATGCCTCCAGGCATTTAAAGGGGGACTTTTGGAGATGAGGGCTTTGGCACATGGGCTTTTTGGCGATTTGCCTAATGGTGTGCTGTTTTGGGAGAGTACGCGTTCGCAAGTCACTGATGACGAAATGCTGCTGATTTACTGGGAGGAAAGTAAAAAAGCTGGACATTGGCTTACCGCCAAAGAAATAGACGAATGCACTCGGTCGTATGGTCACAAGGCATACTATAAACGCTTTGGCGGTATTGGGGAACTTCGTCAACTTGCCATCGAGAAATACGGTGACTTCACCAAAGAAACTGCAACTAACTGACTAACCCGCACCAAAACCCATCTTGGGGAGTAGGTGCGGTATTTTTTTGTGCAAAATTCTTACGTAAAGGTCTTGCAAAAAATGGGGGGGGGTATAATTGGGGTAACAATACAAAAAGGAAAGTTAGAATGCAAAAGTCTCCACAAACTAAAAATAAAATCATATGCCTACTCGCGTCGACAGCCATGCTGGGGGCGAACGTCTTTGCGGTGGGGCAAACTTATGCTCTTGAGACCCCTGTCGCTATTGTCGCAGAGTCAAAAGAGAACGAGAAGAAGCTCCTGGACGCGGCCATCCAGTCGGCGAAAACGCAATTTCCTGATTTAGAGTTATATATTACTCTAGGTGAACTCACTGATAATCTGAGCGGCCATACTTCATCTATGGGGGTTCAGCCTGATGGTACGATTTCAGTTGGTATTAGTCCAACTCAAGGTTACGAAGAACTCTTGGCCCAAGCTACTCGAGTAGGGATTTCTAGTGATACGCTGAAAGATAAGACTTATAGTGAAGTTATTGCTTTGGCTGAAAACTTTTCCGCGTATGGAACAGACACCGCTTTTAAGGCGGTGGTCGACTCAGCAAAGGCGGATTATCAAGCATTGCTAGGGGATCTGCAGACAGACCTTTTACGTGCAGATCAGAGCCTAACGGGTCTAGATACAAAAACCGAGGCAGAGCTCTTGTCGATTTATAATAATCTTCCAGTTGTAAAGGATGGCAAATATCGAGATATTATAACTAGCATTGAAAAAGCTGAGGCCATCGATAAAGCCTACGGCGAGGGGAGCGTGAGCCGTGAGGTCCTAGATAGGGTTGCCAGCGAGACTTATAATGAGTTAGTTGATGCGGCGAAGATTATTAAGCCGGATTTTGAAGTGAAGATCCCTGTGATTGATAATCCTGACACCGAATCACCAGATACTACGCAGCCGTCAGGAGGTTCGAGTGCGGGCACTAGCTCGGTGCCCAGCGCCCCTAATGCTGGTAATGTGAATAGCGAAGAAACTTCGGCGCAAGGTGTTAAAACTGCGGTGACTTATATTGTTGTCGCGGTAGCGGTCATGGGTATCGCAGTCAATTTGCGGCGTTATCTGTTTAGCCCGCTTAAACGACGTAAATAGCTCGATCAGTTAGTTATCCAATCATATCCGCACCGAAACCCCTGTGGTAGTAGGTGCGGATTGTGTTATTCTCGCTATGATATATTATACGATTTTATGAAATTGACATGAGCGTGCAGATATTGCTATAATAGCTATTGACATTTTTGCTAATATGTGCTACGATAGAAGTATATGGGCATTCGATTCGGATGTGAGACATCTCTATAGCCATATACAGCACCTTTAAAACTTACGGATGATATAGTTAGACTTTTCTGCCATGTTATTACGCAGATTGGCCCTTTGTATTCAGTACTGAACCAACGAAGAGCTGGTTTGCGTAATAACCCTGTTGCGCAAAATAAAAAATTGCGTCAAGAAGCGCAGAAAAGGAGGTCTATTATGATAGACGATAAGAAGAGTGCTACTGCTACTAATACTGCAACAAACCGGGCTTTTGAGGATCCTGGCTCCAAAGAGTCAAAGGTCTTTTTCGAAGGTGCACGGGCAATTATGGCGGCACTTGAAGAAATTCCGGCCGACCAGCACGCATGCCTGCTGGCTCATAAAAACCAGCAGCATATCATGGCGGTATTACTGATGGGGAGGCATCAGCGTAAAAAACGCAAACGGCAAGAAGCACGGATTCTGATGCAAAATTACGATATCAGCAAGGCAGAACTCCGAGGATTCATTTTTGATGCTCCGTCCATTAATGATGACGGGCGCGCAATGGATGCAAACGGAGAGTTTCTGGAAGATGAAAACTTTCAGCTTCTCCCGGGCAAGGTGAATCCAGGATGGCCGGAACGCATAATTTATAACCTTGATTCCGGCGAAGAGATCTCGCCGGAAAAATATAATCAGCTTTCCGATGAAGAAAAAGGAAAGTACGGCCGCTATAGGACACTGACATTCAGGTCGGCTTCGAACCAGCCAGTAATGAGAATGCGTAGCATTGACATCGAGTTGGTGGGGGAGCTGATCAGCAGGGATATTGCAATCGGTGACCCAGTCAACGACCGTTACTCAGCTGAGATCGCTACGGAACAAGGAGATGCGAGGTCGGGATTCTTGCATGAATTTCGCGACGTTATAATTGAATCTCTTGCCGACTTAGGTCCACAGATGATGCACTCGACTGACTTTGCTGCGATGTTGAACCTTGCCGGAGTACTCGAAAAAAATAGTTCCATAGGTAAGAATGGCAAGGTATTTACAAATGATCTGGAATTCGTAAGAAATTTTACCATCTTTAAAAAATTTACAGATGATCCAGAATTCGTGAAAAATTTTATGATCTTCAAAGAAATATTCGATGACCCCGAGATGCTTGTGGCATACCGCAAGCAAATGGGATACAAAGGTCCGGAGGATCTCCACTGATTCACGGGAACCCATATTAATTCTTATTATCATCCGCAAGTTATCCCCAAGGCGTTAGTCTCGGGGATTTCTTTTATCTTGATCGGAGATTATAGGCAAAAACCCGGAGTCGATCAGACGAAGAATGGTGATTTGTGTGTCTTAGGCAATCAAAAAAGTCTCAAAATCGACTAAAATAGCAAAAAAGTTTAAAAATCTTTGAAAAAAGTGTTGACTTTTGTGATAAGGTGCGCTATACTGAGGAAAGTTAAACAAGTTGTGGAGAACAACCTCTGTATTATGATAGAGACATGCGAGGTAATCTATCAATCTATAATAAGATTGTATGAATATACCAAAGCTTTTGACAGTCTCGAATTAACAATTTGGACAACGATGAAGTACGAATTGATAAAGATTTTAATCTGAATCAATGAGTATTATTGTAAGACGGAACAGTAGTCGATCGAGTGTCGATTACTAGTTAAGTCAATGCATAAAAAGGTACATAAGGGCACTGATAGTGGATGCCTTGACAATCAATACCGATGAAGGACGTAGAACTCTGCGATAAGCCTCGGGGAGCTGAGAACGAGCATTATATCCGGGGATTTCCGAATGGGGAAACCTAGCTTGAGTCATGTCAAGTTGCATTTACCTGAACACATAGGGTAAATAGACGGGAACCAGCCGAACTGAATCATCTTAGTAGGTTGAGGAAAAGAGAATAACCAATGATTCCGAAAGTAGTGGCGAGCGAAATTGGAACAGCCCAAACCTTAACATAACCATACGGTTTAACGGCCAGAGTTATGAAAGGGGTTGCGAAATTGGATGATTTTTATGCTGGATAGTTCATTTTGGACTTTCCGGCATAAAAACTGACAGCGTTAACTGAGCAGATAATGATACAACTTCAAATCGTAGCGGAAGTTTTTGGAATGAAACGCCAAAGAGGGTGAAAGCCCCGTATGCGAAACGGTTTGAGGCATTATACATCTTTTTTCAAGTAGGACGGGGCACGAGAAACCCTGTTTGAATCTGGCAGGACCACCTGCCAAGGCTAAATATATTGATTGATCGATAGCGAACTAGTACAGTGATGGAAAGGTGAAAAGAACCCCGGGAGGGGAGTGAAATAGATCCTGAAACTCAGTGCCTACAAGGTGTCGGAGCAGCTTCGGCTGTGACGGCGTGCTTTTTGTAGAACGATCCAGCGAGTTAATGTTGTCGGCGAGGCTAAGTCAGATGATGG
>OFGF01000977.1_pt1 | contig 20389 bp, 14 predicted proteins | sample 1521711 | NCBI WGS metagenome assembly OFGF01 (sample SAMEA3504092, study PRJEB24116) | mouse gut metagenome | biome: mouse gut; feature: mouse-associated habitat; material: faeces | place: Denmark | collected 2011 | reverse complement strand
GGTGCAGCGTAGGGGGTTACCGCTGCCGCGGATGTTGCTGAGCTGCGGATTGACATCGCCGCTAGCGATGTACAGGCGGTAGGCGGTCGTAGAGCCGCTCACCGTACGTGACCAGTAGTTCCCCCATGTGGTCTCAAGGCTCAGCGAACCCGAAGAGTAACTGTAGTGGCCAGTGTAGGTAAAGTCGAGGGGAGTGACTAGCGCAGTGCAACAAAAACACAGCCGACCCCAGTCGGAAACTGCCCCTATCTTATCATACCGTTGGCGTTTTGTCAAGAGTTTTATTTCGATATTGATTATGTTAGAATAGTAGAATGAAGCGGAGGGAAGAGGTGGTCGCCTCGGCTAAGGGTGGCTCAAAAACAGCTAGGGTTGTCACGAGTAAATCGTCGCAGCCTAGTTTAATGAGTCCAAAAAAAGCTTCCAATAAGAAGACGAAGACTAGCCTCAGTGCTAGTTCAAAGATGCCAAAATTAGCCCGTAAGGCAACGGCTAAGCCGAGAGCCCCACGGTCATCGGCGAATAGCGTGGTAAAATTGCAGCCCAAGGCAGCGCAAAGTATTGCGATAAAGAATGGCAGTACTGTAAAACAGAACACTGTGTCATCTCGCTCGGCGAAAACCTCAGGTGCTGCGAAGGCTGCTAAAACTGCCAAATCTGCCAAATCTGCCAAATCTGCCAAATCTGTCAAACCCGCCAAGATAATTAAAACTTCTAAGTCATCTAAAACTACTAAGCTTGCAAAGAATGGCATACGAAAAAAACGCAAGACTATTGGTCTGATAAATCATAAAAAAATTCGGAAATTGCCAGGGATCCATCTTAAAAAGCGTCGCTATAACTATGCTAGCAGTAAGCAGCCGACGTTTTCTGCTAATCCGCTGGCGGAATATGCCGATGCGATGGGGCGGAGACGTCGTAAGAAACGCTATGTTCCGCGCCGGCGCCGAATTGAACGACAGATTATGGCGATGTTGGCTTGCTTTAGCGTCTCAATCGGTCTTTGGGAAAATTTCCGCCAACTTTGGCTGCAAGGTAACGGTTTTTCGGCGACCGACGTTAGCAATATCGTGAGTTTTGGTTTATTACTAAGCGTGATTGGTATTATTATTGTTGGTAAGACCGTCAAAATGTCAAAAATTAAGAATTTCATGTTCGCGGTATTGGTCGTACGTTCGATAAATATGTTAGCGATGTGTCTGCTAGACGGCTCTAGCCTCGCAATATTGATTAATATCGGCGCAGCGCTTGATGTCTTGACTGGCACATTGATAATTACTAGTGTCTATCCGCTATTGACCACGGTCATGAAAAGTAATCGCGCATACAGTCGACGTAAGTTAGTGGAGTATTTATTCCGCGATATCGGGGTATTGATTGGGGGGCTATTGATCGGTCAGGTGATTGCTGGCTATGTGGTGGATTATAATGCTTGTCTATTTATTTCAGGGGGATTTTCGGTGGCAGCTAGTATATTGATGTGGCAGATCCAGCCCATGATGGCAGAGCATACAGCCACTAGTAAATTCTCGGTTAAAAAGTATATTTGGAAGAATCGCATCCAGCGCAATTATATGCTCTATGCCTTTTTGGCTGGTGCGGCATATATGGCGACGATCGGACTGCGAATGTTAGTGCTCACGGACTTTTTTGGACTTTCAGCACGAATGGGGACAAACTATCTCTTGCTCGTAGGTTTGGCTTCTGATGTGCTAGGTATTTTGGCGCTAAAATATTTTACGCCAAAAAATGATTATCTAACCATCGCAATTAAATTTGGCACTAGGTTAGTAATATTTATTGGCGCATTCTTTACGGACAGTCTTTTCCTCTGTTTCATAGCACTGACCTGGACTTTATTGAGCTCTACGGCTTATGAAAACATCACCGACGGTTATTATATCAATGCAATCGATAATCGACATCAGTTGAAATATAACACGATTAAATATGTGGCGACTACTACGGGAGAGGCGGCTGGGACCTTCCTCTGTGGGCAGATGTTTGAACTGGGACCTAAATATATTTTCGGGGCTTCTGGTATTTTGATTATAATCCAGCTGGCGGTCGCGTTCTACTTGATTCATCTACGACACGAGCAAAACAAGCAGCATAAAAAGCGGCGATCAATGCTATAATAAAAAGGTGAGTTTGCTTACCGAGGGTTTGAATCCTCCCCAAAAAGAGGCAGTTGAGACTTTAGCGGGTCCCGTTTTGGTATTAGCGGGGGCTGGTTCTGGCAAAACTAAAGTTCTGACCCATCGGATCGCGAATCTTATTCAGCATGGAGTACAACCTTGGCAGATCTTAGCAGTGACGTTTACTCAAAAGGCAGCGCGAGAAATGCGCAGGCGTCTTTGGGGGCTCTTAGAAGGCGATACGAATAATGGTGAGCCATCGCGAGGTTTTATGCCGTATATGGGGACATTCCATGGCATTTGCGTGAAGATTTTACATGTTGAATATGAGGCCGCTGGGATTGATCGTAATTTTACGATTTATGACAGCGATGATCAGATGGTACTAGTGCGCCGGATCTTAAAAAGTCGAGGGCTTTCGAGCGACAAGACTTTGTCACCAAAGTTGGTGCGCAATATGATTAGTCATTGGCAGAATTTAGGTCTATCGCCGAAACAAGCTAAAGCTGAAGCGATTTATCCTAATCAAAAGAAAATTGCCGAGATTTTCGTCGAATATGAGCGTGAAAAACGTGCCGCGTCGGCACTCGATTTTGATGATTTGCTGAGCCGGACAGCGGAACTATTTGAAAAAAATGCTGAAGCACGAGCGCGCTGGCAAAAAAAATTCCGCTATGTGCTGATTGATGAGTATCAAGATACGAATGCCGTACAGTATAAATTAGTTAAATTGTTGCTTGGCCCAGAGCGCAATATTTGCGTAGTAGGTGACGATTGGCAGTCAATCTATTCTTGGCGTGGGGCTGATTTTACGAATATTTTGAATTTTGAGCGTGATTTTCCGGGAGCTAAGGTGATTAAACTTGAGCAAAATTATCGTAGCACTGGCAATATCCTCGCTGCTTCACAAAAAATTATTAATCAAAACAAAACTCGGACCGAAAAAACACTTTTTACGGAAGCTGGTGCCGGCAATCCGATTACGATTGAGAGTCTAGTGGACGAAGTGGCTGAGGCAACTTACGTTGCACGGCAAATTGAACGTTTGAAGGTCGGAAAGTCCAACAAGTATAGCGATTTTGCGGTATTATATCGTACAAATGCGCAGTCTTCGGCGTTTGAGAAAGCTTTTATATCCGAGAGAATCCCGTATAAGATCATTGGCGGAGTACGTTTTTATGATCGTAAAGAAGTAAAAGACGTCTTAGCGGTAATGCACTTGATCCTAAATCCGAACGACAGTGTAAGTTTTGAGCGTGTAGTCAAAAACATTCTGTCAGGCGTAGGCGATAAATCACGCGAAAAAATTCAGACTTACATGGCTACGCACCCAGAGCAAGATTTTACTTATTTGAATCAGGCTGCCAAAGAACTGCGATTACCAGCACGGGCTAGTAGTAGTTTAAACAAAATAGCAGATTTCTTGCAAGATATGCGCAATAGCGGCGCAAATAACGACGGCGTAGATGGATTAATAGATGAGATGCAGGCGGGTGGTGCAGAGACGGTCACGGCTGTCCCAGTAGCGGAAATCGTTGAGCGTATCGTACGAGAGTTTAATTTTGCTGATTTATTACATATTGATACTCCGGATGGTGTTGAACGCATGCAGAACCTTGAGGTGCTAGCCAGCAATGCTAGCGTATACGAGCGCTTGGAGGACTTTTTGGCCGATGCTGCATTGCTCAGTTCGGTGGATGAATCGGCTGGAGATGACGTAGTCTCGTTAATGACTCTGCATGCCGCAAAAGGATTGGAGTTCCCAGTAGTTTTCATTGTAGGTATGGAAGATGGACTATTCCCGAGTAGCCGCGCGATGGATGGTGATGCCGAACTCGAGGAAGAACGCCGTCTAGCATATGTTGGGATGACACGAGCGATGCGCGATCTCTTTCTGACTTTTGCTGGTTCGCGTTATAGCTTTGGTGGTCGAAATTATAATATGCCTTCGCGTTTTCTTTTGGAGCTAGGCTACAATCCTTACGGTGAGGCGGTATTCGCTGGTTCGGAGGAGATTGATGGAGGCGCTGGTCCGGCTAGTTTTGGTGGCAAACGCAAAACTGTAGGTCGTGGCGCAGGGGAAAGCGAATATGGCTTGCTGGGTGGAGATCCGGATGGTGAGTTCGGCGATTTTGACGCTAGTGACCCTTTTCCAGACGATGTCCCGATTTATCAGGGATAAAGCATTAATAAAAATCGCCTATAAGACATGAGATCGACAATGATCTTGGAGCAGCGAAGATCCGTGTCATAATGCTTGACTTTTTGTAGGATCTGTGATACAATAGAGGGATAGGCTTAGTTTGGGCGTGAATTAGAGACATAAATAGCCTTAGATTGGAAAAATATAGTATAATAAGATTAAGGAAATATGATGAAACTCAAAAATTTCCGGTTGAAGTATTTACTGAGCGCTGCGCTGTTGATGGTGGCAAGTGTTGGTTTTGCATGGAAAGTTTTTGCGCATCATGAACCGGCTTACGCGGATGATGGTACTCCGATCCAGACTGTTGGCGATGAGTTTTTTGTGACGATTTATGACCAAAATACAACCCTTACAGTGAAAACTGGTCCAGCTACGGTCGCAGAAGTATTGGAGCGTTCGGAGATCCAGCTAGTTGAAACCGACATCGTTGAGCCTGGATTAGATATTTTAATCGAAGGTGACTATAAAATTAACATTTATCGGGCGCGCCCGGCGATCGTATTGGATGGCGTCGAAAAACATTATGTCATGACGGCGAGCTACGACCCTGAGCAGATTGCTGAGGAGGCCGGGCTCATGATATATGATGGTGACGAATTTGAGAAGGAATTTAACGGTAATTTTTTACAGGCTGGAGCAGTTTCGACTTACCGTCTAATACGTAACGGAGGTCGTAGTGTGACCGTCGAAGAATCAATCCCATATGCGACCGAAAAACGTCTAGATTATAATCTCTCAAAAGGTGAGACTTATCTCGAGCGAGCCGGCGAAGAAGGCAAAAAGGCATTAGTTTATAAGGTTGATTTCCAAAATAATGTCGAAGTAAATCGCGCATTGGTCTCAGAAGAAATCAAAAAACAGCCTGTGACAGAAATCGTAGTAGTCGGCGCAAAGGCATCGATTGCGCCAGAGCGAGCCAAATGTGCTGAGTGGGCTCGTCAGGCTGGCGTATCGGAAGCAGATCTGCCGGCGGCGCTTGATCTGATCTATCACGAGTCGGGCTGTCGAGTTGATGCAGCGAATCCTTCGGGCGCCTATGGTATTCCGCAAGCTTTACCGGGCAGCAAAATGAGTGCGTATGGTGCTGACTGGGAGACGAATCCAATTACTCAGATCAAGTGGATGGCGCATTACGTAGCATCGCGTTATGGTGGCTGGAACCAGGCAATGGATTACTGGTGGAAGCACCATTGGTATTAAAATGAAAAACAAGAAGTCTCTTGGTCAACATTGGCTGAAGAATCGGGTGATCTTAGACGAGATTGCTGAGCTCGCAGTGACGCAGCAAATTACGACATGCCTTGAGATTGGCCCAGGATTGGGGACGCTTACTTCGAGTTTACTCAAACGGTTTGATAAAGTCATTGCCGTAGAGTATGATGCGGATCTCGCCAGGAAACTACCGGCACAATTTCCCGGTAAAGACTTGGAGGTAATTAATGCGGACATATTGCAGTTTGAGATTCCGCTTACGGACTATACTGTAGTGGGGAATATCCCGTATTATATTACGTCGCCAATTGTCAGGAAATTACTTGATGAGAAACATCGTCCGGCACGTATCGTGCTTTTGATACAAAAAGAAGTGGCTGAGCGTATTGCGGCTACCGAAGGAAAGTACAACCTACTCGGATTATATGCTCAGAATTTAGCTGAAGTAAAATTGGCGCAGGTAGTGCGAGCAGAGGAATTTACGCCGCCACCTAAAGTAGATAGTCAGATAATCGTCTTGGATCCTCGAGCGGAACCAGTAATTGACCCAAAATATTTAAAGCTTGCTAAGATTGGTTTTGCGGCTCCGCGCAAGAAATTAGTTGCTAATTTGGCTGTGGGTACTGCTCGGACCCGTGATTTTTGGCGAGAGAAGCTATCTGAAGCAGGGATTAACCCCGACGCTCGAGCCGAAGATCTCGGTTTATTGGATTGGGAGAATCTAGCACAAGACTATATGGCCTAGGCGCGTAAACCGAGGGCGACTATCAGGAAATTTGCATATAAAGTTCTTGTATTATATGATATAATTTAAAGTATGAAAAAAGTTTATCTCTGTACCGCAATTCCATATGTTAACGGTAATCCACATATTGGGCATGTGATGGATTATTTATTGGCGGATGTTTATGCGCGTTACGAGAGGCTTGCTGGGAACGAAGTGCGTTTCTCAGCTGGGACCGATGAACATGGGAATAAAGTTTTTGCTTCAGCTAAGAAAGCCGGAATTGATATCGAGGCTTATACTACCGAAAATTCAAATAAGTTTCGTAGTTTTATTGATAAACTTGATATTTCGTATACAGATTTTATTCGTACAACTGATCCAGAGCATATTCGGCGTTGCCAAGAGATTTGGCAAAAATTAGCGGATCATATCTATGCTAGCGAGTATGATGGTTGGTATTGCGAAGGATGCGAGAGCTTTGTCACTGAAAAAGAATATAACGAAAATGGCGGTGTCTGTCCAGATCATCAAAAGCCGTATCAGAAGCTGACGGAAAAAAATTATTATCTCAGGATTGCTGATTTTAAAGATGAGATTCGTCGACGTATTGAGCAGGGTGAAATGGAAATATTACCACATTTTCGATCCGAAGAAGCCCTTAAATTACTGGAGGACGCACCGGATGTTTCAATTTCTAGGCCGCGAGGGAGTTTGAGTTGGGGGGTGCCAGTACCGGGTGATGATTCGCAGGTGATGTATGTTTGGATGGATGCTTTGCCAAATTATATTACGACGCTTGGTTATCCGGATCAAGACATTGCGGCTTGGTGGCCAGCCGCTGCGCAATTTATCGGAAAAGATATTTTGCGTTTTCATACTATAATTTGGCCAGCGATCTTGATCGGTCTAGGGTTGGAATTGCCGCGAAAGATGGTTGTGCACGGGCACGTGCTCTCTGATGGCCAAAAGATGAGCAAAAGTATTGGTAATGTAGTCGATCCGATCGAAGCTCTGGATCGTCATGGGCTTGATGGCATGCGGTATTTCTTCCTCATGCATGTTGATACTTTTGCGGACTCGGATTTTACTTGGCAGAAGTTCGATGATGCCTATAATAACGAGCTTGCAAACGATCTTGGAAATCTTGTACAGCGCCTTGCGACGCTTTGCCATAAGAATCAGATATCAGCCGGTGAGCGCGTTATGAATTTGCCGTTTGAGTATATCGAGCTGATGGATGAGTGCGAATTCTCTAAGGCTTTCTCCTATGTTTGGAAGAAAATCCAGGAACTAAATAAAGCTATTGATGAACAGAAGCCATGGGAGCTGGCGAAAGCCGGTAAGACGGAGGAACTTCAAGATGTCTTGAATACGCTTGTTTCGCAGATGTTGAGTGTCGCACATTTGCTAGAGCCATTCTTGCCGCAAACTGCGGAAAAAATTGAAGCAGTTTTTGCAAGCGGGGAAATCACTCCACCCAAAACCCCACTTTTCCCGAAAAATAGTTCGTCTGAAAAAGATCATCTAAGATAGGCTGTCTAGATTGCTCTTATTCTCCGTCCCAATATTGGTAACCGTTCATAATGTCGTAATTTACTAACTCATATTCCCTTAGAATATCGCTAACAGGTATCTGGTTGTTTGTGTAGTAGGCTCCGGTGATAATTGGCGTGTCTTCACACACCGCATCTAGTAGGTAGAAGAACGCTGGTTTTTCGGCACCTAAAGTGTTATACAGCTGGTTAAGTAAACAGTTCGGCGTAGTGGTAGGCAGGTCTACGCCTTCAACCATCGAGAAATCGAATCCTAATTCCTGGTTCTTTTTAGCGGTATTTGTTAGAGCTTTTTTAGTATCGCTTTCTAGATCAAAGTTAGCCCAGATAAAATACGGAGTGAGTCGAGTAAGATCGCGTTCGGATTTGTTCTCAGATTCGGCTAGTTCGGGGAAGATCCCAGCAGCGTGATCACCGAACCAAAGTATTACGCTGCGCTCTTTTGAACTTTCTAATTTTGTGATCAGGTCATCGAGATATTCATCGGTGGCGTTCAGTAGCTGATAGTAAGTGCTAATTTCATCTTTGCGGCTGCCATTTTTAACCCTATATTCAAGATATGGGTAATTTTGCGATGTATAACCAGCGTGGTTTTGCATCGTGACAATGTTTACTAAGATGGGATTACGACCATCAGTGAGATCAAGCGCTTCGTCGAAGATAGCATTGTCGTTTGGCCACGCTGTACCAGGTTCGTAACGACGAATGGTCATCTCATCCATGTCAACAAAATCGTCATAACCGAGAATTGGGTAGGCTGTTGAGCGGCTATACATGTTGCCCCAGTACGCATGCACGGCCTGGGTATTGAACCCGTATTTTTTGGCCCAATTGGCTGCGCTGAGCACTGAGCCGCTCTTTGAAACAACATCAATATATGGATATGAGTTTGCCCAATAGTTTGAATAGCCAGTCTGAACTTCAAATTCTATATTTGCAGTGGAACCACCGTAACCTGGTGAGTACATATACCCGCTAGGATATTTCTTGAAGATCTTGTGCACTGTGGGAAGCACATCTTTATTACCGTAATCGTAGTAATCTTTAATTATGCTGGGATCGTAAAAACTTTCGTCGAGAATAATAAAAATTTGATCAGCAATTTCGTCGAGCGGTTTGCGATTTTCATCATCCGCTTCTTTGATCGCTTGGTATTTTTCGGCAATTTCCCTGATTGCTTCGGGGCCATAACCTGCAGGTTTTGCAGCGGCAGTTTTACGCATGTTAGATACGAAATCCAAGATAAAGCCATTATGACCAAACGTTTGAGTTTGGTCCCAGGCCACGGCAGTAAAATCGTGTAGCCATTCCGGATTTTCGTGCCTGAAAATTGGCCCAGTAACCATAACAAGACCAGTGACTGCAACTGTAGTATAAGTAGCGCGTGGAATTAAGGAATATTTTTCCCACCATGGAAGCCCCTTAAGGCGCTTACCGAGCATCTTGCAAACATAGATTTCCAACAGAACGCTACCTATTAAAATCAGGATAACCCCGATGACTAATCGCCAAATTGCACCCGCGTCTACCATACCGATTAGATTCCCAGTTTGCCCAGCAAAGACGAAGTCACTCGGTAACAATGGCTCTTCGCGTAGCTCGAATTTTTGCATGCTAATGAAGGTGAGAATACTTGCGGCGGCAAAGGAAAAACCGATCGTAAAAAACACGTGCCAAGTTATCGCCGCTATGACTGACATTAAGAAGAAGATGATTATGCAACTATAAGTGAAGAGCTCGGGCTTGCGTCCAATGAAATCTGCCACAACAGTTGCGTCGCAGCTATTTGTGCGCCAAAAAATGAACCAAGTAAACAAAATTGCGGCACCAGCTAACAAGAATATTAAACATGGAATGCGCAGAATGGCTGGCATCGGATGCTTGCGCCAAGTTTTACGCCAATCGAACTTTTTTGAGTTGCCCGGTTTGTCATTGTCCGAAACTTTAACTTCTGGTGGGGTTTGATGGGGAATTTTCGAAGTGATCTTTGGTGTAGTCTTCGGCGGTGTGGTCTTTGAGGCGACCTTTAAAATAGTTTTTGCTGTATTTTTTGTCGCGTCTGTTATTTCGATTTCCAATGCGGTCTTTGGGGTGATTTCGGTTTTTTTCGGCTTTTTAAGGTTACTTGATTGTTTGGTGGATTTTTGGGTTTTTGATGAATTTAAATTTTTTGCAGGCTTTTTGCCAGTTTTTACAATAATGGGCTCACCGTGCTCTTCTTGTTTAATTTTAAATTCATCAGGCAAAGGCGGCTTTTTGGTCGCAGTTTGATCTTTAATGTCTTTATTATGTAGGGATTTTGCCGATACGGATATAACTGAACCCTTTTTATTACGGCGCTCTAGGGGTTTTCCGGTTTTCTCAGAACTTTCAGATTTATCGGCCGTACCGCTTTCATTGTTAGTTTTTTTTTGCGACTCGGCTTGGCTACTTTTATCTCCTTGGGGATCAGCTTTATATGTTTGATCTTTATTGTCGATGGTAGGTTGATCGGATTTTGACATAGGAGTACGCGAAGACGACTTTACGGCCTTCTTGCCAGCAAAATCAGGATCATTAAAATGTTTGCGATCGTCTTTAGTCTTTTTTGCGTTCCCGCTAGAAGATCTCGCGTGCTTCTTAGACATAAGTATATTATATCACAAAATCCCCTACAGAAAGCAGGGGATTTAGATTTTTGCGCCAGATCTTAAGCGGTGATCTGATCGTCTTGATCGTCGGTTGTAGTATAACCACCGTTAGATAGACGGCTTGCAATGTCAGACATGAAGAATCCGATAATACCACCAATCATTGGGATTATTACATAAGCTGATAGAGCTAAACCAGCTAGTTGAGCCAATTCACCGAACCCTTCGGCTGAGGTTGGTAAAATTTGGTACATTAATGAAACGACTGGATTGAAGGTGAAGCTATTACTGAGACCGAAATAACTTTGAGAAATAATCAATCCGAAGATGACCGCCAAAGTAATGCCACTTGCTACGGTTAAGCCGAAGGTGAGCGGCTGGCGACGAGCGTATCGCAAAGCGCGCGCAAAACAGAAAGCAATAACAAATGCGCCAAGTAGCTCAACGAAAGCTACTGCCCAGAAGCTATCGCCGCTGATCTCAGCCATGGTAATCGCTTCAATCGCACCGCCGCCGCCAAGACGGAAAGCATTGACGATTAGAGCGCCGATCCATGCACCGAGCAACTGCGCCAGCATATAGAGTACGCCACGAATAGCCGACATGCGACGAGTAGCCATCATACCAGCTGTGATTAATGGGTTGAAGTGTGCGCCGGAAATACCAACAATTGCCACATAAATACAAGTCAAACCAAAGATGATGTATAGTGGCTGAATTCCGAGCGTAAGCATAAACATCGCTACGAAAGCTGTACCGATCACCTCGCCAAGTAATGCTCCCCAGATTTTTGGAGTCTTAAAAATGGTAAGGATATTTTCGTTTTCATCACCTTTGCGTGCGAAAAAACCGCGCATTGATTCATTTTTTGTGCTAACAGTCGCAGATTGATCTTCCTTCGTAGTGGTCGTAGCGACAGTCTTGGCTGCAGGTTTCTTTCCAGATTTTTTTGGCTTTGGAGCTGCCATTGGTTATACCTCCTTATCTAATATTCAACCAATTGTAGCATACATATGCTACAATTAAAAGGTTAAAATAAATGGAGGTATTTTCGTGGGAATTATGGTTTCGAGCGATGAAAAAAACACAGAGTTAAACCAGAGAATTTCAGCTGATTTGCGCGCACGCGTACAGAATTCTTCGCCATATAATTATGAAGAAGATGATAGCTTAGATGGCGAGAGTAGAAAGACTGGTCGTTTTGCTTGGGTTTGGATTATATTGATTGTGCTAGCTATCCTGTCGTTGATTGCAATCGTTGTAGTTTAGTCTTGTGGTATAATATTAACATATGTCAGAAGTCGAGAAGTTGAAAGCCGAGCTCAAGGCTTTAGGGAAAGAATATAGCAAAATTAAAGATCTCCCACCCGAGGAACGCGGGGAGTTTGGTCGCAAAATTAATCAGCAGAAACAGACCTTATTGGCGAAACTTGCTACAGCTGAGGAAGCTGCTGAGAGCGAGAATATTGAGCCGCTAGACGTTTCAGCTCCTACCGCTCCAAATCGGCCGATTCCATACCCCCAGTTAGGCACGCGCCATCCGCTTATGGTCGAGTTAGATCGCGTTACGGCGATTTACGCTGATATGGGTTTTAATGTGATGGAGTCGGTGCAGCTTGATGATGAATTTCATATGTTTGATAGCTTGAACTTCGTCAAAGAGCACCCAGCGCGCGACGGTTATGATACCTTTCGTACGCGTGAAGGGTTTATTCCTCCGGCACACACCTCGACCATGCAGCACCGCGCCCTCAAGAAGTATCGACACCTCCTGGATCACCACGGCCAAATTGCCGTGGTGATTCCGGGCCGGGTATTTCGTAATGAGGATGCCGATGCGACCCACGAGCACACCTTTTATCAGTGCGAAGGCGTATTTGTCTCTAAAGACGCCACGATGGGGCAATTATTCGGTGTCCTGAAGCGATTTTTTGAATTGTATTATGGCCAGGAATTAGAGCTCAAGACTCAGCCTGGATATTTCCCATTCACTGAGCCGTCGGCAGAATTCCTAATCGAGAAACCAGCCAGCCTTGGCGGTAAAGGATGGCTCGAGATGGGAGGATGTGGTATGATCCACCCTAATGTACTAAAGCTCGCCGGAATTGATCCAGAGATTTATCACGGTTTTGCTTGGGGTGGCGGGATTGATCGTTTGGCAATGTTAAAATATGATCTCCCTGATGTGCGCTATTTTGAGAGTGGGAAATTAGAATTTTTAGAAGAATTTTGACACACGAAACAGGGGCGAGAAGGAAATTCGCGCCCATATAATTTAATTGTATCATACCATAAGCTTTTTGTCAATAGGAGAGACCAAATATGAGGATATCACTTAACGAAATCAAGAAATTAGTTAGAATTCCTGACGGAGTGACCGATGAGGAATTGATTGAGCGTATTGGGTCACGGCTAGTGGAGATCGAGGAAGTGATTGAGCTCGCACCGCAATACAAAGGGATCTATGTAGTCAAGGTCGTAAATTGTGAACCGATTGAAGGTACACACCTGAGTCTTTGTCAAATTGATGCCGGAGAGCATACGAGCGAGTTTAGTGATACTGAAACGGTGCAGGTGGTTTGTGGCGCACCGAATGTTCATAGTGGCATGCTGGCAGTTTGGATCACTCCTGGCGCGATTGTACCGGAAACTTATGGGAACGAAAATTTCAAGCTCAGTGTGCGCAAACTCCGTGGTTTTGAATCATATGGCATGTTGGCGGGTGCAGATGAACTGAATCTAGATGATGAGCATAAAGCAATTGCTGAGATTGATCCGCGTGATGCGCGTCCAGGCGATAATTTTGCTGAAGTTTTTGAACTAAATGATATTATTTTGGATGTTGAGAATAAATCACTGACTCATCGACCAGATTGTTTCGGATTGATTGGCTTTGCGCGTGAAGTTGCTGGCATACTCGGTGTTAGGTTTGAGGAACTGGAGTGGCTATGCGATTATCCAAAAGTGGAGGCTAGTGCTCTGACGGTGCAGATTGATGATTCGGCTCTTTGTCCGAGATATTCTGCTGCCGTGTTTGAACTTAGCGATAATCAGCCTAGTAAGTTTTTGACTAAAGAAGCTGTTTTTCTTGAGAAGGCTGGTATGCGTACGATTGATCCGCTGGTAGATTTGACGAATATCGTGATGTTGCGGACTGGCCAACCTCTACATGCTTTTGATTATGATAAATTAATTGCCGTAGGCGGTGTAGAGTCGCCGCGTATTATTGTACGAGCAGCGCAGTCAGGAGAGCAATTACAACTCCTAGATGGTAAAACAATTGAATGTATCCCAGAAGATATTCTGATCACTTCGAATGGCGTACCAGTTGCATTAGCTGGCGCAATGGGCGGTAAAAATACGGAAATTGACGCCAGTACTAAGCGAGTAGTACTCGAGAGTGCGACCTTCTCGCTCTATAATCTGCGTAAGACTCAAATGGCACATGGGATTTTCTCAGAAGCGATTACGCGCTTCACTAAAGGGCAGCCGGCTGCAATGACTATGCCCGTATTGCTGCAGGCTGTGAGTATGCTGGGCGTAGATCCGATCGCTGTGGTAGATGAATGGAAAGCCGAGGAGAGCCAAAACGTTGTAAAAATTACAACGGATGCTTTGAATCGATTGCTGGGCTCGGATTATAGCACTGCTGAAATCGTAGAGACATTGACGAATGTTGGCTTTACGATTGGTGACTATCAGAAAGAATCCTCGGATAGTGAGCTAGTTATTACAGCGCCAGGTTGGCGTACCGATATTCATAATGCAGAAGATATCATTGAAGAAGTAGGTAGATTGCTTGGTTTTGATAATATTCCACTAGACTTGCCACGTAAACCATTCAGCGGTGCGGAAGTAGCCCCAATGTGGCGCCTCAAACAGAATTTGCGGGGGATTTTGTCGGATCGACTCGGGATGCACGAAGTTTTAACTTATTCATTTGTAAGCAAAGATTTGCTCGAGAAAGTTGGTCAAGATCCAGAAGACAGCTACGAAATCGTGAATTCAATTTCGCCAGATTTACAGCGTTTTCGCCAGCAAATTGTGCCGAGTATCCTTGGTAAAATACGTGAGAATTTAAAAGCTGGGTATGATAAATTTAGCCTATACGAGCTAAACCAGGTAGCAAGGAAGTCGACTGGTCTCAGCGTCGAGCAGACGCCCATACTTGAGACACATCTTGGCGTTGTGATGATCGGTGATTTTTATGAATTAAAGGCTAGTCTGCTCTCGATGCTGAAACGGGGGCTCAAGATTACTATTGAGTATGCTTCGATGTTAGGTAATACTGAAGCGGTAGAATGCTATCCATATTTGGAGCCTGCTCGGAGTGCTGTGTTGACAGTTGAAGGAAAGATGATCGGCGCTTTTGGCGAAGTGAAGCGAGGAGTTCTGTTGCGCTTTAAAATAGAGAAACCAGTCGCCGCAGCCGAGCTAGATTTAGATCAAATTGTAGGCTTGAAGCCGAAGCTAGGGAAGGAACTAAAAATTTCCAAATTCCCATTCGTAGAGCGAGATCTGACTTTGAAAGTGGTGAGCGATGCGGCTTTCGGCCGATTTGACGAAAAGATTCGAGGTGTACTGGCTGGTGAAGAGTTAATTTATATAGTTAAGCCGTTGTCGATTTATCAAGCTGGCCCAAACGAAGCGACCAAAAATATTTCTTTCCATCTCCGTTTTTCGAGTCGCGACAAAACTTTGGCGCAAACTGATATTTCTGATATAATGGAGAAGATTACTGTAGAGGTGACGAAATTGGGGGCAGAGGTTATTTAGGTCCAGAAGGAGGAATATGCAGGAAAAATCATTACAAACCACGACAAAACAGCGCGTGATTATCATCATAATTACGATTTTGCTATTGATCTCAACTCTCGGCGTCTACATGCTGATTGTTTTAAATGGCGGCGGTAGTGGCGGTTCAGATTCGCTTGATGCCTTGACTGAGCGCTACAACGAAAAATATGAAGAATTTTTGAGCGCAAATACTGAGGTATCGGACAAGTATTTTGGTGAATTTTCTAAGTACCGTGCTGACGTTAAAGCCTATAATGAGGCTAGCGCAACAAATGCCGTGCTTGATAAAAAAGATCTCAAGAAAGGCGATGGGCGCGAGCTAGGGGAAAACGATACGGATTACGCGGCCTACTATATTGGTTGGTGCGCTGATGGCGAGGTGTTTGATTCGTCGTTTGACACGAGTAGCCAAGATACGGAAGTTGATAGTGACGAGGCGCAAAAAGTCGACATCGCAGATGCAAAATCTCTACTACCTCCTCTGTTTGGCGCTTCGATGGCCGATGGATTAATCGACGGCTGGAATCAAGGCGTAGTTGGCATGAAGCTGGGTGGCGTACGTCAGGTGACTATGAATGGTGATTTAGCTTATGGTGATACGCGCGAGATTTGCGGCGGTAAAAACAAGCCTTTGCGCTTCATTATCATGTTAGTAGAGCCGGATCAAAAGCTTGAGACGCTTCAGAATGAGTTGAATGACATTCAAATGGATCTATATGAGGCCTATATGAAGAATACGTCTAGTAGTACAGCGGGTGCAATAGATGCGACTGGCGCTTCGGCTGGGGAATAAATTGTGTCCGTAGACGATACTAGCACGGAGATATTAGACGTTGCAGTGCTTGGCGCTGGGCCCGCAGGGCTCAGCGCCAGCATTTATTTATCACGCGCTGGTCTGAAGTGTGTTACTTTTTCCTCCGGACCGATCGGCGGTGTTTTGCCTGAAATCAGTGATTTGGCGAATTATCCAGGGTTTCTAGGCTCTGGATCGGAGCTAGCGGGCATGATGAAAAAACAGGCCGAACAGACTGGCGCGCGCATTGAATATGGTACATGCACTGAGGTGTATCGGGCTAATGATCAGATTCTGTCTAATTCTCCTGTCGCCAGGTCTACTTCTACTATTACGTCTGCCCCTGTTACTGCTCCGGTTGCTCTCGACCATCCTCCTATTTTTACCTTGACCGTCGATGGTCATCCAGTCCATGCACATAGGGTATTGGTTGCTACTGGTTCGATCCCCAAACGACTCGATCTAGACCTGACTAAGCCAGTCTCATATTGTGCGCTTTGTGATGGTGGCTTGGTAAAAGGGAAAAATATCGTGGTCGTAGGGGGCGCAAATTCGGCGGTACAAGAAGCCCTTTATCTGTCCAAGATTGCTAGCCGAGTTACGATTATTTCCCATTCGGCCCTAAAGGCTGATCGGATTTTGCGTGACAAAGCGACGCGCGTCACTAACATTGATATTATTGAAGATATAGAGCCGACTGCGGAATTCTTAGACCAGTTTGATCATATTTTTGTCTATATTGGTAAAAAACCAGCTAGCCATTGCTTATCAAAACTAGCGGGTATACCTAGCTCGAAAGATTCGACAGATTCGACAGATTCGACAGATTCGACAGATTCGGTGAGTGCAGCGGATTTAGTGGGCTCGATAGATCCTAGAGCTAAATTATTGGATAGTGATGGATACGTTGTAACTAATAGTGAGCGATGGAGGGCGGATCTATGTGATAGGGTCAACGGCGATACTCTAGCGATATATTTACATGAGACGGTGGTTTCGGGGATTTTTGCGGCTGGAGATGTGCATGCTGGAATGATCCAGCAGGTTGTGACGGCGGCTGCGGATGGAGTGGCGGCTGCCATCGAAATCATCGATTCTATGAAATAACCATTGACTTTTTGAGCAATGTGTGCTATAATGGAAAGATAGGATGCTGAATAGCACCCTAAGTATAGAAACAAACGATCTTCATATATAAATAAAAATAAGAGAAGGGGGTGATTTTATGAGGATCGGGTTTAATTATTGGATGGCAGTTGTGCCAATTATGTACGTGCTGGGGTTACTAATTGGGTTTATTCTGATTGGCCCCGGGAAGAGAAAGGCGCTCAGAAGGCCGTTCGGCTGGCACAGCGATGCTCCGATCAAGACCATAATGATTTTTTATAGCTTGATAAGCGGAGTTGTGACGGCTGCTATGCTGTTTATCGAGTCCCGCTTAGGGATCATCGAGGTCTTGGGGCGCGGCGTTGAGGCGATATTTTTGACACCGTGCATTGTGATGGTATGCGGATTTACCATGTTCTATGTAACACTTTGGAGCATGGTACGGATCCATCGCCTGCACAGATGCTCCCTGAAGGAGCGCTGGAAAAAGCGTCGGGGGGAGCAGCTCGAGACGGAACTGCAGCAGTCTATGCCTGAGGCTCTCAGCGAGACGCTGGTGGCATTGGCTAATACGACTCATGACGTGCCATGTCTTACGCCGTGGTCCGAAGGGATCGGGTCGAAACATGAAAATAAGAAACAGCAGGAGTCAAATATCATTGCTATATCAGTAGTTAAGGCGCATCGGCGTAGACGTCGGTGGTGGCAGTTTTGGAATGATTCAATAAGAATGATTCGAGGATTGTTCGCCCGAGCTGGGCAGCGGTTTAACCTTGACCCGATGATGTTGCCCGATAAGGCAACACGCAAATACAAGGCGCAAAACTAAACAACTGTCTCTGTCGTCCATTCTTATTATAAGACCCGCAAAGCCTGCGGGTCTTTTTCATGCTACAATAATAGTATGCGAAAAACCTTTTACTTTTATGACCTCGAGACTTCAGGGCTTAAGTCTCGAACTGACCGCATCATGCAATTTGCCGGTATTCGCACTGATGAGGATTTTCAGCCGATCGGTAACCCCACGAATTTATTAGTTGAATTACCCGATGACACCCTACCGAGCCCAAGTGCCGTGATGGTGACTGGCATTACGCCGATGGCTACGCGTGCTGATGGGATGAGTGAGCGAGAGTTCTGCCAGTTTCTGACTGAGGAGATTGCTTTACCGAACACGACCATCATGGGCTATAATTCAATTCGATTTGATGATGAGTTTATTCGTAATGCTTTATGGCGGAATTTTTATGATCCCTATGAGTGGCAATGGCGCGATGGGCGTAGTCGTTGGGATCTGCTTGATGTTGTACGGATGACGCGAGCCTTGCGACCGGATGGGATCAAGTGGCCGGTTACCGAAGAGGGGAAACCGACTAATCGTCTCGAGCTGATTACGAAAGAAAATCAAATTGCGCATGAACATGCCCATGATGCGCTTTCGGATGTTGAGGCGTTAATTAGTGTGACGAAGCTGATCAAAGAGAAACAGCCACAGTTGTTTGATTTTCTTTATAGTATGCGCGAGAAGGATGCAGTAGCTAGGGTGGCAAACATGCAAAAACCAGAGCCGTTTGTATATAGTTCGGGGCGTTATGGTTCTGAGCATAATTTTACCACGGTAGCCTATCCGATTGCGGACTTGGGGAAAGGACAGCTCTTGGTTTATGATCTACGTTATAATATCGATGAACTATTGGACCAGGAAAAGCAGGCACGAGCGGCCGGAGAGATCGACCAGAATAAACCCTGGCGAGAACGCCAACCATGGGAACGTGGTTTTTCTCCGATCGTCAAGAAAATACAATATAATCATTGTCCGGCGGTAGCTCCGCTTGGTGTACTAGAAAAAGAAGATGGCTGGCGGCGCATTGGTTTGGATCAGCAGACGATCGAGCGGAACTTGATTAGTATAAAACGGCATCCTGAATTTATCAAGCGCATAGTGAATCTATCGAAACGTGAATATCCGCTGGAACGTGATGTTGAGCAGCGGATCTATGATGGGTTTGCTAGCAAGGCGGATATGAATATTTGTGCGGTAGTGCGTGCAAATGATGGGGATGATTTGGCGCACTTTAAGGCGCAGTTCCAGGATGTACGACTCAACGAATTATTAATTCATTATAAGGCGCGTAATTTTCCATCAATTATGAATGAACAAGAGAGTGAAATTTGGCAAAAGTATCGCAGGGATCGCCTTGAAAGAGCGGCACCGGGTTTTTTGCGGGAGATTGCCATAATTCGTAAAGAGCTAGATCAGGGCAAAACGCGAGCCGGGCGCACTAGTGAGGACTGTGAATTCTTACTAGGAGAATTGCAGCTATGGTATCAGAGCCTACAAGAAAGTGGAGAATAGTCGATCTCTAACGTTTTTGGCTGCGGATTAACTTGGCATGTACCACGATTTTATCTGAAGACGTAGAGCCGGCGCAGGTTGAAAGAGTCAGAATCTTGTCGTTTGAACCGAGCTCAGTGCGAAAATCAAAATTGCTTCGACTGCGTAGAAGATTGAGGAAATCTGTATATTCACTATTGCTAGCGAAATCGGTCTGAATATAGTCATTTGTATCTGGAGTTTGATATGTGCTAAAAATTTGCCAAATACTGTTCGTGTGTGGTGTCGAAATTCTGATCAAGAAATTATCAGGATTATAACGCCATTTATCTCCTAATGTATATTTCAAAGTTCCGAACATTGAGCCATCATGACGATTGTGGGCGTAGATGATGGTATTGCGGTCATAAGTTATGGTGGATGGATCAACTTTTTCTGCTTCGGATGCAGTCGTAGAAGACTTTGTTGTGCTCTCTCCCAGACCATGATTACGATAATCCATAAATACCCAACCGGCGTCGTTTCGAGAACGATCGACTGAATGATTAAGGTAAAAAACGTTGTCTGTATGCTGAACTACGGGATAGTTAATATTGGTGCCTCCCACTGAGATCCATGCTATGATTTCGGGGTTGAGCTGCCGCAGCTGATTGAAATCAGCTGCAAGATAATCGGTGTCGCTAAAATTCCAATATGGATTAAATTCATTATTGGAGTCGGAGCTATTATTTTCTGGAGTTGAACTGTTGGATGTGACTGTAGTTAAATTAGCGTCGTCGACTACCTCGGAAGTATTTCGATTAGTGATATAATTATTGACTAGCCAAAAGGCGAAAAAGTAAAGGCTTACTATTATGCCAATTGTGGCAAGGACAATAACGCAGAGCAAGA
>OFGF01000971.1_pt1 | contig 20507 bp, 34 predicted proteins | sample 1521711 | NCBI WGS metagenome assembly OFGF01 (sample SAMEA3504092, study PRJEB24116) | mouse gut metagenome | biome: mouse gut; feature: mouse-associated habitat; material: faeces | place: Denmark | collected 2011 | reverse complement strand
TTAAAGCGGTACGCGAGCTGGGTTCAGAACGTCGTGAGACAGTTCGGTCCCTATCTGTCGTGGGCGCAGGATATTTGAGAGGAGCTGTCCCTAGTACGAGAGGACCGGGATGGACGCACCTCTGGTGCACCAGTTGTCACGCCAGTGGCACAGCTGGGTAGCTAAGTCTGGAAGGGATAAACGCTGAAGGCATCTAAGTGTGAAGCCCACTCCAAGATGAGACTTCCCAAACTGAAAAGAAGTAAGACCCCTCAAAGACGATGAGGTAGATAGGTCAGGGGTGTAAGCATAGTGATATGTTGAGCTGACTGATACTAATAGGTCGAGGACTTAACCTAGAGAAGAGAGGTTGAAGTAGAGAGAGAGGATTATCCAGTTTTGAGCGTTGTGCTCAGAAGAATCTGGTAGTGATAGCATGATGGACACACCTGTTTCCATACCGAACACAGAAGTTAAGCATCATAACGGCGACGATAGTGGTGAAGCGCGACAATAGCAAGCTGCCAGTTCCTTATGGATACCTATTTGGTATCCCTTTTTTTAATTTATATTAAAGTTTTATTTTTAGGAGATTAAGGTTAAGACAATGAGTATGAAAAGTTATAAATACAATAGAGAAATCGGATGTTGGCTTGTTTTATTAATTGTAGTTATTTTTTTATCTATAACTATGTATATTTTTAGAAATCCATTTCATACTCATTATATTTTAGAGGCTGGAGATTCTCTTGAAATAGAAGAATTATTAAAAGAAAAAACTGAAAATCCAAAGTTTGTTGATAAAATAGATAAAAAGTTACTTTCTACAGTAGGAATATATACCATTAGGGTAGAAAATAAATATTCTCAATATAATGTAAATTTGTTAGTAAAAGATACAATTTTGCCAAAGGCTAAAGTTAAAAAGTTAGACATGTGGATTGGTGATGAAATAACAAGTGATTTATTTGTTGCTGATATTAAAGATATTTCACCAGTTAAGACTTCTTTTTTAAAGGCACCAGATTTAACTAAAGAAGGAAAACAAGATATTATTATTTTATTGAAAGATATTTCTGGCAATACAACTCCATATAAGACAACATTAAATTTAAAAAAAGATACTGAAGCACCAGTTATTTCAACAGTCAATACTATCTTATCAAACAAAGGCGAAACAATTCTTTATAAAAAAAATACATCAGTAACTGATAATCGAGATAAAGATATTGAGTTAAAAGTTGATTCTTCACAAGTTAATTATAATAAACCTGGAACTTATTATGCGATATATAGTGCTCAAGATCGTGCAGGAAATAAAGCTTCAAAAAAGGTCAAAGTTATAATTTTAAATAAAAATGATACATCATTAAAGAATGAAGCTAAAGAATTAGCTAAAGATTTCATTAAAATGATTGCAAGTGATAAAAAAACAAAACAAGAGAAATTAAAAGCATGTTATGATTATATACGTAATAATATGGTATATAATGGTATTCATAAAGGAACTATTGATAATTATTATATAGATGCAGTAGATGGATTAAAAACATGGAAAGGTGATTGTTTGGTTTCAAATGGCGTTTTACGTGTTGTTTGTGAAGAATTAGGTGTCCCAACTATTGTTGTTGAAAGATCTAGTCAAAAGAAAACAAATCATTATTGGTTTTTAGCAGATACTGGAGATGGATGGTATCATTATGATGCTTTCAAAAGAAAAAATGTCATCATTTATAGATGGACTGATGATCAATTATTACAGTGGTCTAAAAGCAATCAACGACTAGCGGATTTTGATAAAAGTAAATATCCATCAACGCCTAAAAAATAAAATATAAAGAGAATGGAAATAGTAAAAAATTCATTCTCTTTTTTTGCGAAAAAAGTTCAAAAATGCTTGATTTATCAGTGTTTTTAGTGTAAAATGCTCTTGTTGTGTAATGCGTAGACGTGCGAGGTTGCTGAAACACTGATAGCCGTTGTCATGAGCGGAAGGGTTGCTTCAGGTAATTCGCATTGAGCAGCCAAATAATTGGCAAAGAAGGAGGAATAATTCATGGCAAACAACAAAATTAGAATTAGATTGAAATCATTTGATCACAAAATCTTAGATGCTTCTGCTGAAAAGATTGTAGCAGCTGCTAAAAAGTCAGGTGCTCAAGTAGTAGGTCCTGTACCTCTACCAACTGAAAAAGAAGTTTATACTATCTTAAGAGCAGTTCATAAGTATAAAGATTCTCGTGAACAATTTGAAATCAGAACTCACAAACGTCTTATTGACATTGTGAATCCAACACCAGAAACAGTTGATGTATTAGCTCGTTTAGAATTACCAAGTGGTGTGGATATTGAAATTAAATTATAAGGAAAGGTAAAGGTGTAACTCATGAAAGGAATCTTAGGTCGTAAGATTGGAATGACTCAAGTATTCACTACTGATGGGAAGCTTATTCCTGTAACAGTTGTAGAAGCAACTCCTAATGTTGTATTACAAAAGAAAACTGTTGCTACTGATGGATATGATGCTATCCAAGTTGGTTTTGAAGACAAGAGAGAAAAATTAGCAACAAAAGCTCATAAAGGTCATGTTGCAAAAGCTGAAACAGCTCCTAAGCGCTTCATTAAAGAATTTCGTTATGACGAAATGATGAGTTATGAAGTTGGTCAAGAAATTAAAGTTGATAGCTTTGTAGCTGGTGAAGTGGTAGATGTAACTGGAACTAGCAAAGGTAAAGGTTATCAAGGTGTTATAAAAAGACATGGACAAAGTATTGGTCCTAAAGGACACGGATCAGGAGCTCACAGAATTGTTGGTTCAATGGGACCAATTGCTCCTAACAGAATCGCTCCAGGTAAGAAATTGCCAGGGCAAATGGGAAATGTAACAAGAACAGTTCAAAACTTAGAAATCGTAGCTGTTGATGTAGAAAACAATGTATTGTTAATTAGTGGATCAATCCCAGGTCCTAAAAAAGGTTTAGTAGTTGTTAAATCTGCTATTAAAGCAAATGGAAAGGTTAATCCAGCTGAAGATTTAATTATCTATGAAACTGAAGAAGAAATCGTAGAAAATCCAGTAGAAGAAGCTGTTGATACAGCAGCTGCTGAATAATGAAGCGAAAGGAGGAAAACTAATGTTAAAAGTTGCAGTATATAACCAAGAAGGTACAAAAGTAAAAGATACAGAACTAAATGAATCAATTTTTGGTATCGAACCAAATAATCAAGCAATCTTTGATATGGTCTTACTACAAAGAGCTTCATGGAGACAAGGTACTCATAAAGTGAAAAACCGTACTGAAGTTAGAGGTGGAGGAAAGAAACCTTGGAGACAAAAAGGTACAGGTAGAGCAAGACAAGGATCAATTCGTGCACCACAATGGAGAGGTGGAGGAGTTGTATTCGGTCCTAACACAAATAGAAACTATAAGTTAAAAATGAACAAAAAAGTAAGACAATTAGCTTTAAAATCTGCTTTAAGTCAAAAAGTTATTGATAATGAAATGACAGTTTTAGATAACATTACATTTGATGCACCTAAAACAAAAGCAATGATTAAAGTGTTAGAAAATTTAGAAGCTAATAGAAAAACATTAATCGTTATGGATGAAGTGAATGAATTTGTTGCTTTATCTGCAAGAAATATTCCTGGAGTTAAAGTTATTAATTCTAAAGGACTTAACGTATATGATATCTTAGATAGCACAAAGTTAGTTATGACAGAAGAAGCTATCAAAGCTGTTGAGGAGGTATTGGCATAATGGCACATATTACAGATGTTTTAAAGAAACCAGTACTTACTGAAAAATCTTTAATGTTACAACAAACAGAAAACAAATATACATTTGATGTAGATTTAAATGCAAATAAGACTGAAGTTAAACAAGCAGTTGAAGCAATGTTTGATGTTAAAGTTGAAAGTGTCAACATTATGAATGTTAGACCTAAAACAAAAAGAATGGGTAGATACGTTGGTAAAACAAACAAGAGAAGAAGCTATCGTTAAATTAAAAGAAGGATTTGAAATAGATTTATTTGGAGAAGAATAAATCAAAACTATTGGAATGAATCTCCATTCCAGAAAAGAAAAATAAGGAGGAGAAAAAGATGGCTATTAAAGTATACAAGCCTACGACAAATGGACGTCGTAATATGACATCTTTGACTTATGATGAAATTACAACTAATAAGCCTGAGAAATCATTGACAGTTCGTTTATCTAAAAAAGGTGGACGTAACAATCAAGGTGTCATCACAACACGTCATCATGGTGGTGGACATAAACGTTTATATCGTATTATAGATTTTAAACGTAATAAAGATGATATTGTTGGTAAAGTAGCAACAATAGAATATGATCCAAATAGATCTGCAAATATTGCATTAATCAATTATGCAGACGGTGAAAAGAGATATATTCTTGCTCCTAAAGGATTAGAAGTAGGAATGAAAATTGTATCTGGTGAAAATGCAGATATTATTGTTGGAAATTGCTTACCAATGGGAAATATGCCTGAAGGTACAGTTATTCACAATATTGAAATGCAACCAGGAAAAGGTGGACAAGTTGCAAGATCAGCAGGTGTGTCTGCACAAATCTTAGGTAAAGAAGGAAAATATGTTACAGTAAGATTGGCTTCTGGAGAAGTTAGAAAATTCTTAGGAGTATGTAGAGCTACAGTTGGTGTAGTTGGTAATGAAGACTATTCATTAGTTAATATTGGTAAAGCTGGACGTAATAGATGGAGAGGTATTAGACCTACAGTTCGTGGTTCTGTAATGAACCCTAATGATCACCCACATGGTGGTGGTGAAGGTAGAACTTCAATCGGACGTAAAGCTCCAATGACTCCTTGGGGTAAAAAAGCTCTTGGAGTTAAGACTAGAAATAGTAAAAAAGCTTCAAACAAAATGATCGTACGTCGTCGTAACGGTAAATAAGAAGGAGGGTTTTAGAATATGGCAAGAAGTTTAAAAAAAGGTCCATTTGCGGATGAACACTTAATGAAAAAAGTTGAAGCATTAAATGCAGCAAACAAAAAAGAAGTCATTAAAACATGGTCAAGACGTTCTACTATCTTCCCATCATTTATTGAACATACTTTCGCAGTATACAATGGAAGAGAACATATCCCAGTATATGTAACTGAGGATATGGTAGGTCATAAGTTAGGAGAATTTGCGCCTACAAGAACTTATCGTGGACATGATGCTGATGACAAAAAGTCAGGTAAATAGAGAGAGAGGAGACAAATAACATGGAAGCAAGAGCTCAAGCTAAAATGATTCGTGTTTCACCTCAAAAAGCAAGATTAGTTGTAGACTTAGTAAGAGGTAAGCAAGTAAAAGAAGCACTTGGTATCTTAGAATACGTTAATAAGAGTGCGACTCCTGCAATCATTAAAGTCGTAAAATCTGCTGCACAAAATGCTGTTTTCAATGAAGGTGCAGAAGAAGATAAATTATTTATTAAAGAAATTTTTGTAGACGAAGGTCCTACATTAAAAAGATTCCGTGCTAGAGCAAAAGGAAGCGGAACTCGAATTTTAAAAAGAACAAGCCACATTACATGTGTGGTTGCTGAAAGATAGGAGGTCAAAGTATGGGTCAAAAAGTAAGTCCAGTTGGATTACGAGTTGGCGTTAACCGTAATTGGAATTCAAGATGGTACGCTAATGATAAAGACTTTGCTTCATTATTACATGAAGATATCAAGATTCGTGAATTCTTGAATGAGAAGTTAAAAGGAGCATATGTTGCTAATATTGAGATCGAAAGATCAAAAAATCGTGTTAACATTTTTGTTCATACATCTAGACCTGGTGTTGTTATTGGTAAAGATGGAGAAGCTGTTGACGCTTTAAGAAAAGAAGTTGCTAAATTGGTAAATGGTAAACAAGTATTTATCAATATTGTTGAAATTAAAAATCCAGATGTTGTTGCTCAATTAGTAGCAAACAGAATTGCTGAACAATTAGAAAATCGTGCTTCATTTAGAACAGTTCAAAAAAGAGCTATTCAAAGTGCTATGAGAGCTGGAGCTAAAGGAATTAAAACTTGTGTATCAGGACGTTTAGGTGGCGCTGATATGGCAAGAACAGAAGGTTATTCAGAAGGTAATGTACCTCTTCATACATTAAGAGCAGACATTGATTACGCTACAGCAGAAGCTGACACAACTTATGGAAAATTAGGAGTAAAAGTTTGGATTTGTAAGGGAGAAATTCTTCCTGCAAAGAAGAAAGGGGATAAATAATCATGTTGATGCCTAAGAGAACTAAATATAGAAGACCTCATAGAATTAAATATGAAGGTAAGGCTAAAGGTGGAACTCAAGTTTCTTTCGGTGAATATGGTTTACAAGCTCAAGAAGGTGCTTGGATTACTTCAAGACAAATTGAAGCTGCTCGTATTGCTATGAACCGTTATATGAAACGTGGTGGACAAGTTTGGATTAGAATTTTCCCTCATTTAGCTAAAACTAAAAAACCTCTTGAAGTCCGTATGGGTTCAGGTAAAGGTGCTCCAGAAGAATGGGTAGCAGTAGTAAAACAAGGTCGCGTAATGTTTGAAGTCGCTGGTGTTGAAGAAGAAGTTGCAAGAGAAGCTTTAAGACTTGCATCTCACAAATTACCAATTAAATGTAAGATTATCGGAAGAGGTGAGTAATTGTGACAGTTCAAGATATTAGAGATACAGAAACTCAAGAATTACTTAACAAAGTAGAAGAGTACAAAAAAGAATTATTTGGATTAAGATTCCAACAAGCAACAGGACAATTAGAAAATACAGCTCGTGTAAGAGAAGTAAGAAAGTCAATAGCAAGAATTAAAACAATTATTAGAGAAAGAGAATTAAACAAATAATAGAAGGAGAGAAATATGGAAAGAAACAATCGTAAAGTTTATACTGGAACAGTTATTTCTACAAAAATGGATAAAACAATTACTGTTTTGGTAGAAACTCATGTTAAACACAAATTATACGGAAAACGTGTAAAATCTTCTAAAAAGTTTAAGGCTCATGATGAAGAAAATATTGCAAGAAATGGAGATGTTGTAAAAATTATGTCAACTCGTCCATTATCTGCAACTAAACGTTTCCGTTTAGTAGAAGTTGTTAAGAAAGCTGAAATTATTTAATATTTATACTCTGAAAGGAGGTCACTCGAATGATCCAAAACGAAAGCAGATTAAAAGTTGCTGACAATACAGGAGCAAAAGAAGTACTAGTTATTAGAAACCTAGGTGGTTCAAATAGAAAATTTAGTAACATCGGTGATGTAGTTGTAGCTACAGTAAAGCAAGCAACTCCAGGTGGTACAGTTAAAAAAGGTGAAGTTGTAAAAGCAGTTATTGTAAGAACTAAATATGGTGTAAATAGAGAAAATGGTTCATTAATCAAATTTGATGATAATGCTTGTGTTATTATTAAAGATGACAATTCACCTAGAGGAACTCGTATCTTTGGACCAGTTGCCAGAGAGTTAAGAGATGCAGATTTCATGAAAATCGTATCATTAGCTCCTGAGGTATTATAGGAGGAAACGAGAAGATGAAATTACATGTAGGTGATACTGTTCAAGTTATCGCTGGTAGCGATAAAGGAAAAACTGGAGAAGTTATCCAAATTCTTAGAAAAGAGAATAAAGTTATTGTTGAAGGTGTTAATATGGTAACAAAACATATCAAACCTTCACAAGCAGATCCAGAAGGTGGAATTGTAACAAGAGAAGCACCAATTCATGTTTCAAATGTTGCATACTATGATTCAAAAGCTAAAGAACCTGTAAAAGTTGGATATAGCGTTGAAGATGGTGTAAAAGTACGTATCAATAAAAAAACAGGTAAACCATTAGATAAAAAAGATAAGAAGAAAAAGTAATCGGAAGGAGGTTAAATAATGAACCGACTAAAGGAACGTTATGAAAATGAAGTATGTAAGTCATTAATGACTAAATTTAATTATAGTTCTGTAATGCAAGTTCCAAAGATGGAAAAAATTGTTATCAATATTGGTGTTGGTGATGCTGTAAGTAATTCTAAATTATTAGATGATGCTGTAGAAGAGTTAACATTAATTGCAGGACAAAAACCAGTGATTACTAAAGCTAAAAAATCAATTGCTGGATTTAAATTACGTGAAGGTATGCCAATTGGTTGTAAAGTTACTTTACGTGGAGAAAAAATGTATGAATTCTTAGATAAATTAGTAAATATCTCTTTACCACGTGTAAGAGACTTTAGAGGAGTACCAAAGAATTCATTTGATGGAAGAGGAAATTATACTTTAGGTATTAAAGAACAATTAATTTTCCCAGAAATCAATTTTGATAAAGTAAATAAATTAAGAGGAATGGATATTGTATTCGTAACAACTGCTAAAACTGATGAAGAAGGTCATGAATTATTAGCACAATTAGGAATGCCATTCCATAAATAAGGAGGACTTAATTAATGGCTAAAACATCAATGAAAGTTAAACAACAACGTCCTCAAAAATACAAAGTTCGTGAATATACAAGATGCGAACGTTGTGGACGTCCACATTCAGTAATTAGAAAATTTAAGTTATGCCGTATTTGTTTCAGAGAATTAGCTTATAAAGGCGAAATTCCTGGAGTAAAGAAAGCTAGTTGGTAAAAATTAGATCCCGAAATGGAAGGAGGACATTATAGTGGTAACAGATCCAATTGCAGATATGTTAACAAGAATTCGTAATGCTAACCAACAACGTCATGATGAAGTTGTTGTGCCATGCTCAAAATTAAAAGTAGATTTAGCTGAAATTTTGAAAAACGAAGGATTTATTAAAGATTATAAAGTTGAAGGCGAAGGTGTTGTTAAAAACATCATCATTACTTTAAAATATAAAGGAAATGATAGAGTAATAACAGGATTAAAGAGAGTATCAAAACCTGGATTACGTCAATATGCTAAAGTTAATGAAATTCCTAAAGTATTAAATGGATTAGGTATTGTTGTATTATCTACTTCTCAAGGATTAATGACTGATAAGGAAGCAAGAGCTAAACAAATCGGTGGAGAAGTATTAGCATATATTTGGTAATAAAAAAATTTAAACAGGAGGTGTAACTGATGTCTCGTGTAGGTAATAAAATTATCAATGTACCTGAAGGTGTTAAAGTAGAAATCGCTGCTGATAATACGGTTACAGTTACAGGTGCTAAAGGGACTTTAGTAAGACAATTTTCACCATTTATTAAAGTAGAAATGGATGGGAATGAAATTAAAGTAAGCAGATCAAGTGAACAAAAAGCACATAAACAATTACATGGTACAACAAGAGCATTACTTGCAAATATGATCGAAGGTGTTCATAACGGTTATAAAAAAGATTTAGAAATCGTTGGTATTGGGTACCGTGCTCAAATGAAAGGTGATAAATTAGTATTAAATGTTGGTTTCTCACATCCAGTAGAAATAGAAGGAGAAGAAGGTGTTAAGATTGAAACACCAACACAAACAACTATTACTGTTTCTGGAATTTCAAAAGAAAGAGTTGGAGAAATTGCTGCAAGAATTAGAAGCGTAAAGAAACCTGAACCATATAAAGGAAAAGGTATTAAATACGTTGGTGAAAGAATTATTAGAAAAGAAGGTAAAACTGCTGGTAAGAAGTAGTTAAGAAAAAAAGGAAGGAGCTATAAATCATGGCAAAAACTATGTCACGTAACGATGTACGTAAGAAACGTCATGCGAGAGTTCGTAATAAAATTAGTGGAACTCCAGAATGTCCACGTTTAAATGTATTCCGTTCAAGCTCTCATATCCATGCACAAATTATTGATGACGTTAATGGAGTAACTTTAGTTGCTGCATCATCAGTAGATATGAAATTAGCAAACGGAGGAAATGTTGAAGCTGCTGCACAAGTTGGTAAAGCAGTTGCTGAAAGAGCATTAGAAAAGAAAATTGAAAACGTAGTATTCGATCGTGGAGGATATATCTATCATGGTCGTGTGAAAGCACTAGCTGAGGCTGCTAGAGAAGCTGGATTAAAATTCTAATAGGAGGTTAAATAATGGAACAACGTAAACCAAGAGAAAATGGGCCAAGAAGAAATGGACCAAGAAGAAATGGACCAAGAAGAAACGGACCTAGAGCTGAAAAAGAATTTGAAGAACGTGTTGTTACAATTAACCGTGTTACTAAAGTAGTTAAAGGTGGACGTAAATTCCGTTTTGCTGCATTAGTAGTTATCGGTGATAAAAAAGGTCGTGTTGGATTCGGAACTGGTAAAGCAAACGAAGTACCTGATGCTATTAGAAAAGCATCTGAAGCAGCTAAAAGAAATATTATTAATGTGCCAAATATTCATGGAACAATTCCTCATGAAGTTGATGGTAAGTTTGGTTCAGGACATGTATTTATTAGACCTGCATCACAAGGTACAGGAATTATTGCAGGAGGACCTGTTCGTGCTGTTGTAGAATTAGCAGGATATTCTGATATTATTTCTAAATGTATTGGTTCAAGAACTCCAATTAACATGGTTAGAGCAACTATGGAAGGATTAGCATCTCTTAAAACTGTTCAACAAGTTGCTGAATTAAGAGATAAAAAAGTTGAAGAAATTTACGGATAGGAGGAGCGTAAGAAATGGCAAAAGAAAATAAAGTTATCATTACGCTTGTAAAAAGTCCAATTGGTTCTAAAAAGAATCAAAAGGCTACTCTTAAAGCGTTAGGTTTAACAAAAATGAACAAATCAGTGGAAAAAGTAAACAATGAATTTATTCAAGGTATGATTAATACTGTTGAACACCTAGTTAAAGTTGAAGAAAGTAAATAGGAGGTGTAATCATGAAGCTACACGAATTAAAATATACAGAAGGAGCACGTAAAGAAAGAAAACGTGTTGGTCGTGGAACTAGTTCTGGAACTGGTAAAACTGCTGGTAAAGGACAAAAAGGTCAAAAGGCAAGATCTGGTGGATTAAAGAAACCTGGTTTTGAAGGGGGACAAACACCTTTATTCATGCGTTTACCAAAACGTGGTTTCACAAACTTTAATAGAGTTGAATACGCTATTGTCAATGTTGAAGATTTAAATAAATTTGAAGCAGGTACTGTTGTAGATACTGCTAAATTAAAAGAATGCGGATTAATAAAAAAAGAATTAGATGGTGTAAAAGTGTTGGGTAATGGAAAATTAGAAGTTGCTCTAACAGTTAAAGCTAAAAAATTCTCTAAGTCAGCTGTTGCTGCAATTGAGGCTGCAGGTGGAAAAACTGAGGTGATCTAGGATGTTAGACTTTTTTAAGAGTGTTTTTAAAAAAGGTGAATTGCGTCATAGAATTATCTTTACATTAGGTATGTTGTTTGTCTTTCGTTTAGGAGCTGCTGTAACAATTCCTTCAATTAATGCTGATGCATTAACTGCAGGAGCAACTAACAATGGTATCTTAGGAATCATGAATATGTTAGGAGGAGGTATGCTTGAAAGATTTTCTATTTTTTCATTAGGAGTATCTCCATATATCACAGCATCAATTATTATTGAGTTATTATCAATGGATGTTATTCCAATTTTAACTCAATGGCAAAAAGAAGGAAACACTGGTAAAAAGAAGAAAGATAAAGTAACAAGATATGTAACTTTAGTTTTAGCTGCTATTCAAGGTGGTTCATTAACATATGCATTTGATAAAGGTTATAATATCTTATCATCATCTTCAATTTGGACATATGTATATGTTGTTATTGTTATGATGGCAGGAAGTATGTTTGCAATGTGGATAGGTGATCAAATTACTCAAAAAGGTATTGGTAATGGAACATCATTACTTATCTTTACAGGTATTGTTTCTAATTTACCAAGTAACTTTATCACAACATTTAATAATGTTGTAACATTAGATAAAGGAACACAAACTGCTACATTAGGAATTTTATGGTATATTTTATTTGTAATTGTATATCTTGCAATTGTTATATTTGTTGTCTTTAATGAAGGAGCAGTTCGAAAAATTCCAATTATGTATGCAACAAGTTCAAATACTAAAATGCGAACAAAAGATTCAACACATATGCCTATTAAGATTAATAGTTCAGGTGTAATACCTGTTATCTTTGCATCATCTGTATTGGCTGCACCAAGAACAATTATTAGTTTTATGAAAGCAACTAGTACAACTAAGATGATTGATACAATTTTAAACTATCAACAACCAGTTGGTTTTTGCTTATATCTTATTATGATTGTATTATTTGCATTTTTCTATTCTAATTTGCAAATAGATGCACATAAAATTAGTGATGATTTGAAGAAAAATGGTGGATCAATACCAGGTGTAAGAACTGGTAAAGATACTGAAAAATTTATTAGTACAGTATTAAATAGAGTTACAGTTGTCGGATCAATATTCTTATTGATTATTGCTGCTATTCCAATTATGACACCAGTTATTTGGGAACAAACATCTAATGCTGCAATTTCATTAGGTGGAACTGGTTTAATCATTGTTACAGGAGTTGCATTAGAAACAACAAAACAGATTAAGACATTGATTACTCGTAAAGAGTATCATGGATATATCAGAAAATAGTATAATATAAAGGAGTGTGTAAAAATGAACATTATTATAATGGGGCCTCCTGGTGCTGGTAAAGGAACTCAAGCTGATAAAATTGTAAATAAGTTTGGGTTGACACAAATATCTACTGGAGACTTATTCAGAAAGGCATTAAGTGAACAAACAAAATTTGGAGTAATCGCTAAATATTTTATGCAATTTGGGCACCTTGTACCAGACGATTATACGATTGAAATGGTAAGAGAATACTTAAAGGAAAATAAATTTGAAAATGGATTCATTTTAGATGGTTTTCCAAGAACAATAGTTCAAGCAAGAGAACTAGAAAGTATTGCTAAAGAGTTTAATTTTACAATTGACGCTATTGTCAATTTATCAATTCCAGAAGAAAAATTAATTAAAAGATTATCTGGAAGAAGAACTTGTAAGAATTGTGGATCAACTTTTCATATAGAATTTAATCCACCAAAGCTTGAAGGACAATGTGATAAATGTGGTGGAACTTTATATCAAAGAGAAGATGAAAGTGAAGAAGCAGTCAAAGTAAGATTAGATACTTATAACAAACAAACAAAACCTTTAATTGATTATTATACAATGAAAGGAACAATCATTAATATTAATGGTGACCAACCTATGGAAGACGTCTTTAAAGACATTGAAAAAAGCTTGGAGGGTAAATAATGATTGTAACAAAGGACCAAAGAGAGATTGAATTAATGAGAGAAGCAGGGCGTATTGTTGGTCTTGTACATGATAAACTTAAAAATTATATTAAACCAGGGCTAACAACTCAAGATATTAATATTTTTTGTGAAAAGATTATTCGTGATGCAAATGCAACTCCTTCATTCTTAAATCTTTATGGATTTCCTGGTTCTGTGTGTACCTCTATTAATGAGGTAGTTGTGCATGGAATACCAGATAATACAAAATTGAAAGAAGGAGACATTATTTCAGTTGATGTAGGTGCATGTTATAAAGGCTATCATGGCGATAGTGCTTGGACATATGCTGTTGGTCAAATTAGTGAAGAAGCTGCTCATCTGATGAAAGTAACAGAGGAATCACTATATGCAGGTTTAGAACAAGTTAAGCCTGGCAATCGCTTATCCGATATATCTCATGCTGTGCAGACTTATCTTGAAAGTCATGGTTGTTCCACTCCAAGAGATTATACTGGTCATGGAATAGGAACACAAGTTCATGAAGATCCTGCTGTTCCTAATTATGGAGCTGCTGGAAGAGGACCAAGACTTAAAGCAGGAATGACACTTGCAATTGAACCAATGGCGCATTTAGGACGTTGTGAAACTGAAGTTCTAGATGATGATTGGACAGTTGTAACTAAAGATCGATCTTTAGCTGCACACTTTGAACATACTATTGTTATTACTAATGATGGATATGAGATTTTGACAAAACTTTGAAAAGGGAGAGTTATCATCAATGGCAAAAAAAGATGACGTTATTGAAGTAGAAGCAACTGTACTAGAAACATTACCTAATGCAATGTTTAAAGTAGAGTTACAAAATGGAGCGGTTATTCTGGCTCACGTTTCTGGTAAAATCCGTATGAACTACATTCGCATTTTACCGGGGGATAAAGTAACCGTAGAAATTTCTCCATATGATTTAACACGTGGGCGTATTACATTTAGACACAAATAAGAAAATACCCGCAAGGAGGTAAGCAAGGATGAAAGTAAGACCATCTGTAAAACCAATCTGTGATAAATGCAGAGTAATTAAACGTAAGGGTAAAGTCATGGTAATCTGTGAAAACCCAAAACATAAACAAAGACAAGGTTAATAGGAGGAGAAACAATGGCTCGTATAGCAGGTGTTGATATCCCACGTGATAAGCGTGTGGTAGTTTCTTTAACTTATATTTATGGTATTGGTACAACTACTGCCAAGAATATATTAGCAGCTACTGGTATCAGTGAAGATGTAAGAGTTAAAGATTTAACTGAAGAAGAAGAAGGAAAAATTAGAAAAGAAGTTGAAAAATATAAAGTTGAAGGAGATCTTCGTAGAGAAGTTGCATTAAATATTAAACGTTTAATGGAAATCGGAAGCTACAGAGGAATCCGCCATCGTAAAGGACTTCCAGTTCGTGGACAAAAAACAAAAACAAATGCTCGTACTCGTAAGGGAAAAGCTCGTCCAATAGCTGGGAAGAAGAAATAGATAGGAGGTTGAACGGAAAATGGCAAGAACAAATACTCGTGGTAAAAAACGTGTTAAAAAGAATATAGCAAAAGGTGTTGCACATGTACATTCAACTTTCAATAACACTATTGTTACTATAACTGATGAACATGGTAATGTCTTAACTTGGTCTAGTGCTGGAGCACTTGGATTCAAAGGATCAAGAAAATCAACTCCATATGCTGCACAAATGGCTGCTGAAGCTGCCGCTAAAGCATCAATGGATCATGGTATGAAAACTGTAGATGTATGTGTTAAAGGTCCAGGACCAGGACGTGAAGCTGCAGTTAGAGCTTTACAAGCTGCTGGATTAGAAGTTACTTCTATTAATGATGTAACTCCAATTCCACATAACGGGTGTCGTCCACCAAAACGTCCTCGTGGATAATGAAGTAAACCAATTTTATTTCTAAGTGAGGAGGGAAATAATGCAAAAATTTGAAAAAGCAAATTTTAATGTTGTAGAATATGATGAAAATGATAACTATGGTAAATTTGTTGTAGAACCATTAGAAAGAGGTTTTGGAACAACTCTAGGAAATTCATTACGTAGAGTATTATTATCATCTATTCCAGGATGTGCAGTACATGCAATTAAAGTTCAAGGAGCAATCCATGAATTTTCTGCAGTAGACGGTGTAGTAGAAGATGTCACTTCTATTATTTTGAACATTAAGAAATTAGTGTTTGCAATTGATGGTGACGACGATGTAACAATGGTTATTGATGTAAAAGGACCTGCAGTTGTAACAGGTGCTGATATTCAATGTCCATCAAATATTACAATGATTTCAAATGACTTAGAAATCGCTCATGTTGCTGAAGGAGCACATTTCTATATGGAAATGTATGCTCATAAAGATAGAGGATACATGAGTGCTGATCAAAATAAGAAATTAATTAATACTATTGGTGTGATTGCAACTGACTCAATTTATTCTCCAGTTGTTAAAGTAGCATATGCAGTTGAACCTACTCGTGTAGGACAAAGTGCAAAATATGATCAATTAACTTTAGAAGTCACTACTGATGGTTCTATTAAACCACATGAAGCTTTAGCTGTTGCAGCTAAAATGTTAGTGGAACACTTAAATATGTTTGTAGAACTTACAGACATCGCAATGAATATGGAAGTTATGAGTGAAGCCCCTCAAGATACAGGAAACAAAGTATTAGATATGACTATTGAAGAGTTAGATTTATCAGTAAGATCTTATAATTGTTTAAAGAGAGCTGGAATTCAAACTGTCCAAGAACTTGCAGCTAAGAGTGAAGACGATATGATAAAAGTCAGAAACTTAGGTAAGAAATCTTTAAAAGAAGTTAAAGAAAAATTAGTGGAATTAGGATTAGGATTTAAACCTATGGATTAATTCCGAGGAATATATTGGAAGGAGCACTAATCTATGGCACAAAACAGAAAATTAGGGCGTGTATCATCTCATAGAAAAGCAATGTTACGTAACTTAGCAACAGATGTTATCATGTATGGAAAAATTGAAACAACAGCTACAAGAGCTAAAGAAGTTCGTTCAATTGTAGATGAATTAATTACTTTAGGTAAACGTGGTGATTTACATGCAAGAAGACAAGCTGCTGAAGTATTACAAGATGTTGTAGATCCTGCAACTGGTAAAACTGCACTTCAAAAATTATTTGATGAAGTTGCGCCAAAATATGCAGACAAAAATGGTGGATATACTCGTGTATTAAAAACTTATAACCGTAAAGGTGATAATGCACCAATGGCTATTATTGGTTTATTCTAATAGTAATAGTAAAGTGATGGAAAACTTATTCATCACTTTTTAATTTATTAAAAATAGATAAATATTTTATGTATAATAGAAATAATATCATATTATTCTTTATAGTTGACAAGACACCTTAATCATAATAAAATTGAACTACTTGGAGGAAATACCATGGAGAAAATAATTGAAGTGAAAGATTTACTTTTTGAATACGAAGAAGGGTTAAAAACAATTAATCAAATATCATTTTGTATTGAAAAAGGAACATATACAACTATTTTAGGACATAATGGCAGTGGAAAAAGTACGATAGCTAAACTTCTTATTGGTCTTTTAGGAAAGCAATCTGGTGAAATATGGGTTGGTGGAGTGCCTTTAAACGAAGAAACTCTTAATGAAATAAGAAGCCAAATAGGTATTGTGTTTCAAAATCCAGATAATCAATTTATTGGAGCTACTGTAAGAGATGATATAGCATTTGGTTTAGAAAATATGTGTGTTGATCCAAATGAGATGGATGAAATTATTAATGAATATGCTACGAAAGTTGATATGCTAGAGTTTTTAGATCATGAACCTACAAAATTATCTGGGGGACAAAAACAAAGGGTTGCTATTGCAGGAATATTAGCAATGTCTCCTTCTATCATTATTCTTGATGAAGCTACAAGTATGTTAGATCCAAAGGGAAAAACAGAGATAAATAGTTTAGTGCATCAATTGAATAAGGAAAAGAATATTACTATTTTATCTATTACACATGATATTGAAGAAGCAGCATTAAGTGATTATGTTATTTTATTAAATAATGGAGAAATTATAGATCAAGGTAAACCAGAAAAAGTGTTAAAGAATAAGGAACAATTAGAATCGTTATCTTTAGATGTACCATTTGCTTATAAGATATCTGAAGGATTGAAAAAACAAGGAATTCAAATTGAGACTTACATTAATCAAGAAAAGTTGGTGAAAAAATTATGTCAATTACATTCAAAGAAGTAGAACATATTTATAGTGAAAATACTCCATTTTCTTATCATGCTTTAAAAGGAGTTAATCTCAATATTAAAACAGGAAGTATGACAGCATTAATAGGTCATACAGGAAGTGGAAAATCAACATTAATTCAACATATTAATGCTTTATTATTACCAACCTCTGGAGAAATTCAGATAGAGGATATTATGATCACTGCAACAAATAAGCCAGAAACATTGAAACCCTTAAGGAAAAAAGCAGGATTAGTTTTTCAATTTCCTGAATATCAATTATTTGAAGAAACAATTTTAAAAGATATTATTTTTGGTCCTAAAAACTTTGGAATTTCCGAAGATGATGCAAGGAATATTGCAAAAGAGACATTAAACTTAGTTGGCTTAAATGAATCTTATTTAGAAAAATCCCCTTTTGACTTGTCAGGTGGACAAAAAAGAAGAGTGGCAATAGCAGGAATATTGGCTATGAATCCTGATATTTTAATATTAGATGAACCAACAGCAGGATTGGATCCCCAAGGTGCTAAAGAAATGCTTAATTTATTTAAAAGAATTAATAAAACTGGAAAAACAGTTATTATTGTTTCCCATGATATGAATCAAGTTCTAGAGTATTGTGATGATGTCATTGTTATGCGTAATGGCAGAGTTGAGCGTCATGAAACTGTTGATCAAATATTTAAAGAAACAGAATATTTATCTTCTTTAAGTATTGATTTACCAACAATAACATCTTTTATACTTCAATTAAATGAACAGGGATTTGAGATTGATTCATCAATTAAAGATGTCAGTCAATTGATTAAAGAGATAGGGGGTCAACTATGAATGGCATGATGTTAGGAAGATATATACCTTTGAATAGCTTTATTCATAAACTTGATCCTAGATTAAAGATAGGAGCTTTATTACTCTTATTAATCTCAGTCTTTTTTGATGCAGGTTTTATAGGTTATGGAATTTTAGGTATATTTGTTATTACATTAGTTCTTTTGTCTAAAATAAAAATATCACAGATTTTAAAGTCAATTAAACCTATGATTTTTATGATGATATTTTTAATGTTTTTCAATTTATTATTTATTCAAAAAGGAACTTTATTATTTTCATTAGGATTTCTTCATATTTATGATCAAGCTTTACTTCAAACAGCTTATATATTTATTCGTCTTATACTCATAATAATAATGACAACAGTGCTGACTGCAACAACAAAACCATTAGATTTAACATTAGGTATAGAACACTTATTAACACCGTTTAAGCGAATAGGGTTCCCAACTCATGAAGTAGCAATGATGATTTCTATTGCTTTAAGATTTATTCCTACTCTTTTAGAAGAAACACAAAGAATAATGAAAGCACAAGCAAGTAGAGGAGTAGAGTTCTCTGAGGGAAGTTTGAAAGAAAAAATTATGTCAATTGTTTCGTTGATTATTCCATTATTTATTTCAGCATTTCAAAGAGCAGAAGATTTAGCAAATGCAATGGAAAGTCGTAATTATAATCCTGAAGCAAAACGAACTCGTTATAAGCAACTCATTTGGAAATTTTCTGATACAGTTTCGTTTATTTGTGTTATTAGTGTTTGTACATGTATTATCACTTTGAGTATAGTATTATGAGAATAAAATGTATAGTAAGTTATGATGGAAGCCATTTTCATGGTTTTCAAATTCAAAATAAACAACGAACTGTTCAAGGAGAAATTCAGAAAGCATTAAAAAAAATAAATGAGGAAGATATTGTTATACATGCATCTGGAAGAACTGATGCAAAAGTTCATGCTGTTCATCAAGTCTTTCATTTTGATACAAGAAAAAAATTACCAGAAGAACAATGGAAAAGGGCAATTAATCATTTTATGCCAAATGATATTTATATTCTAGAAGCAAAATATGTTGATGATGAATTCCATTCACGATATAGTGCAAAGAAAAAGGAATATAGGTATTATTTGAATATGAATGAATATAATCCGTTTGAAACGAATTATATTTTTCAGTATGGAAGAAAGTTAGATATTGAATTAATGCAAAAGGCATCAGCTATCTTCTTAGGTGAGCATGATTTTGCTTCATTTTGTAGTTATGATCAGTATGGGAACACAATTCGTACATTATATTCGTTTGATATAGAGGAAAAAAATGGAGTAGTTACATTTATTTTGACAGGAAATGGATTTAGAAGATATATGGTAAGACATTTAGTTGGGGGACTAATACAAGTTGGAGCAAAACGTATTTCCAGGGAAATATTGTTAGAAATGCTCGAAAGTTGTGGAAAAAAGAAGTGCTTATTTAAAGCAAAGCCACAAGGATTATATTTACAAGAGGTATATTATGAAGAAAGTTAATTATCATACACATACATATCGTTGTGGACATGCAAATGGTTCAGAAGAAGATATGATTAAAGCTGCAATAAATTTAAAAATAGAAAAATTAGGAATATGTTGTCATGTTCCATTACCCAATTATCGTTGGCATCTTATAAAATCGATACCTTTTATTAGAAATATCAGAAGTATATATTCATTATGTAGGGCTTTTGTAACTGGAGGTCCTAATATGCGTATGCCATATAAGCAATTAGATGAACATTTACAACTAGTCAAAGAATATAAAGAAAAATATAAGGATGATATAGAAATATATCAAGGATTTGAAGCAGAAGGGATGAAAGAATATTTTCATTTTTATCAAACTTTATTAGATGAAAATAAGGTTGATTATTTAATTTTAGGACATCACTTCCATAAACATTGTATACATAGTGATTATTTTGGTAAGGATAAAATGACAAAAAAAGATATTTATCAATATTGTAATGATGTTGAACAAGCTATTGAAACAAAGTTATTTAGTTATATAGCACATCCAGATTTGTTCTTAACAGGATATCATGATTTTGGTATCGATATGCAAACAGTTTCTAGAAGAATTTGTGAAAAGGCTAAACTTTATAATATTCCTTTAGAAGTTAATGCTGGTGGAATGAGAAAAGGA
>OFGF01000961.1_pt1 | contig 20663 bp, 13 predicted proteins | sample 1521711 | NCBI WGS metagenome assembly OFGF01 (sample SAMEA3504092, study PRJEB24116) | mouse gut metagenome | biome: mouse gut; feature: mouse-associated habitat; material: faeces | place: Denmark | collected 2011 | reverse complement strand
CCTCCGGGGCCGGCGCCGACGGCTCCGACCCGGCGGCCCCATCCCCTGCCCCTACGGAAGCCGAAGCCACCTCCGAGGCCGAAGGTATGCGGATATATTGCCCTGCATTGTAATGCATCGGGTCAAGCCCCGGGTTGGCCTCAAGCACCGATTCCAGGGTGACACCATGGTTGTTTGAAATTGAAAACAGCGTGTCGCCGGGCTTTATTTCATAAATCTGATACCCGTCGGCATCAATCAGTCCTCCGGCGGGCTTGCCGGTACGTGCAGCCGTTGCAACCGGCGCATCTGCGCCCCCCTTGGCCTCAGCCACAGCACCGTCATCGGTGATTTTCAACACATCGCCAACCTTTATACCATCGGCAGCCTGGGGGTTCAGGCGGGCAAGATAATCGGGCGACATGCCATATTGACGTGCAATGCCGTAAACCGTCTCACCCTTCTTGACCACATGGGTGGATATCCCTGCGGCTGCGGCATACACAGCCTTGCGGGTACCCGGCTCGGCAGCGAAATCGCTGACAGGGAAATAAAGACGCATACGCGGCTTAAGCCCGTCGGCAGCCGAAGGATTATGCTCCGTAATCTGTTCGCGCGTCACTCCGAGCTTATGCGAAACCTGGTAAATCGACTCCTTTGGCTGCACCTCGTAGTAGTAGCACTTGACACCTTTCACGGTGGTTACAGGCAGCTCCGTAACCGCCCCATATACGCAAACACACATCACCGCGCCCGCAACGAACGCAGCCACAGCTGTCCCCAGCCTCTGTATCCTATTGATTTTCATTTGTTTTCCAATTATCCAACCGCAAAGCGATTGCCACAACAAAGATAGCACCTTTCCCGCATTCCCACAACATCCCTCCCCACAATCTCCCCCATCCTCTCAAGCAGCTCCTTCACATAAGGGTTCTCAAGCGGCGTCTTATATACTGCCTCATCCCCATACTTGTTTACAAACTCCTTCCCCTCTCCTTTAGGGATCATGACCCTTGGCCCGCCGACACAGCCCCCGCTGCACGCCATGCCTTCAAAAAAGTTTCCGTCTGTTTCCCCTTTCTGGATCTTTTCAATCAATTCCTTGCACGCCAAAACACCGTCCGCCTGTTCGGCCTTCACCTTGACTTTTTTGTCCGGATTTAGCTGCTCTACCGTAGACCTCACAGCTTCACTGACACCAGACGTCCTCGCATAAATGCGCCCGGCCCGCGAAGAATGCTCCCGCTCGTCGGAAGAAAGTTCACTTGGATTAATATTCATTGCACGAAAGAACTCCTCCACCTCCTGAAATGTCAGTACAAAATCCACTGCATCCGCCACATCCGGCTCCCTGGCCTCCTTTTTTTTCGCCATGCAAGGCCCGATAAATACCGTAACGGCATCCGGATGCAATTGCTTGACAACCCTCCCGGCTGCAACCATCGGAGAAACTGCCCCTGGCACATGCCCAACCAAATCCTGGTAAATATCGCGTATCATTGCAATCCAGACCGGACAGCAGCAGCTTGTCAGCTGAAAATCCCCCTGTCCGAGTACATGCTGGTCAAATTCAAGCGCTTCTTTTAGAGTAAGGATATCCGCAAATGTGGCTACCTCCACCATTCCGGTAAACCCTATCTTTTTAAACGCAGAGCGCAGCTGCCCCGCACTTACAGCTGCCCCGTACTGCCCGGCAAATGCCGGGGCAATCAGCGCATATACTTCCCTGCTGCGGTCGCACAGCGCCTCCATAACCGGATAAATCTCCCTGTTTTCAATTAGGCGCCCCATTTTACAGACATCTACGCATACTCCGCAGCCTGTACACTTTTGCGGATCAATATAGATCCGGCCGTCTATTTTTTTGATTGCGTCAAAAACACAGCCCTTCTGGCAGTCTGCTTCCCCTTCACAGGAATCGCAGCTTTTGGCCTGGATCACAGGCGCATAATCTTTTGGATGCAGCAGGCAGTCCATAGGGTAAGCGTCGAATTCCTCTGAAAGCTTCCTGCCGTTTTTTAACTCTTGTTCCATAATTTCCTGATACAGTTCTTCAAATGTTTTCATCCTGTCCCTACCTTCCTTTACATCATATGTAAAAGTATGGACAACATTCCGTTTTTTTAAACGGATCATCTGTAAGCTGCAGCATAGATCACCATTCCAAAATACGTGTTGCCACCTTTTCCCGGAACCGCACATCATGCTCCACTACAATCATAGTCGGGCAGTATTTTAATAATAGCTCTTCAATTTGCATACGCGAAAATACGTCAATATAATTTAACGGCTCATCCCAGATATATAAATGCGCCGGCGTAGCCAAGCTTGCCGCAATTAATACTTTTTTCTTCTGCCCTTCGGAAAAATCTTCCATTTTTTTGGAAAACTGCCCCCGCTCCATATCAAGCTGCCTAAGCAAGGAAAAAAACAACGGTTCCTCAAGCCCCTGTTTACTGCAAAATGCTTTTAGCCCGCCTTTCAAATATCCCGTATCCTGGCTGACATAAGAGACAATAAGCCCTGCCCCCAACTTTAGCTCCCCTTTGATATAAAACCGGTCCTCTTGCTTTATGCCATGCGCTAAAAGCAGCGCTTTCAAAAACGTTGACTTCCCACATCCGTTCGCCCCGTGCAAAAAAACACGTTCTCCCTGCAGCAGTTCAAACGAAATATTTTTTAACACTTCTTTATTGCCATCTTCGTACCCGGCTAAAACATCTTTCCCATATACCAGCCGTTTGCTGTGGTATACAAGCGGGTTTAACCTAAGCGGGGCGGGCCGCTCCAAATCGGAAAGCAGCCCTTCCTTTGCCAAAAGCTCCCTTTCTATCCGCTTTTCATAATTTTTTACACGCTTGTTCATCTTTTTTGTTTTTGCTCCGATAAAAGCCCTTGAACCAAACGGCCTGTCATGCTCTTTAACCGGATCCCGCCCGATTTTTACCTGTTCATTTTGAACCGCCCAGTGCCTGCTCTCACTGGCAGCTTTTTTTAATATGGAAATTTCTTTTAAATGCTTTTCGTTTTCCATTTCCGCAAAATGATCCCTGCGGCACTTGTTTTCCCACCAGGAAGAAAAATTTCCACATTGGACTTCTATAGACTTGCGGTTTAAAACCAATACATGGTCAATACAATTATCTAATATTTCCCTGTCATGGGATACCAGTATAAACCCCTTTTTTTCTTCCAGGTACTTTACAATTTGCCTTTTTGTTTCCCGGTCGAGATGGCTGGTCGGTTCATCCATCAGCAAAAACTCATTTTCCCCTGAAAATAAAATGGACAAAAGCACCCTTGTGCGCTCCCCCTGGCTTAAGGATGAAAACGGGCGGTATAAAAGTTCGGCAGGCGTATTTAATTTGGCAAGTTCGCAAAGCACCCGCCAATCTTCACATCCTGGCTTAATTTCCTGCATCCAGTCTGATGCACAGCTTTCCATCATCGTATCCGTAACCTGGTACGGAAAATAATCAAAGCGCACGGAAGATGTGATCTTGCCGGCATAATCGTATTTGCCTAGCAAAATATTTAAAAATGTCGTCTTCCCTTTCCCATTCCTGCCAATAAATCCTAATTTCCAGTTTGTATCTATGGAAAAAGAAACCCCTTCAAAAATACAATCAAAGCTGCCTTCATAACTGAAGGTAAGATCTGCAACATTTATCTGTGCCATTATGCATTCCTCCTATCACATACATTCCCTGCTGCCAAATAGGCGGATTTTGCATATTACCCCTTTTATTGCACACAAAAAAGAGAGGATATGGAATCCATAACCTACTTTTGGCAGCATGGATAACAACAGTGCATTGCGCACTGTCAGGCCAACATACCATGTTTCAAAAGCAGATTATTTTTCCATCTTTTCACCTCTCTCATTTTTCTGTATGCCAGTATAGCACAGACGGCCCATTATTGCAACAGGCAGTTAAAAATCCTTAGCCCTTTTATTTCTTGGCAGTTACTTGCTTTGCCTTCGACCAGTTGGAATAAATGCGGACGCCATCTACAGCCTTGTATGTCCGTATCCGGACATAATACTTTTTATCCGCTTTTAATTTTAAAACTGTGGCCTTCGTAACGCCTTCATATGTCCTTATCTTTGCGCCTTTAAAATTCTTTTTGGCAGCAAACTGGATTTGGTATCCTGACGTCTGTTTTTTATTCTTTTTCCATGAAACTGTAAAGCCTTTGGACACTGCCTTTAACTTAGAAACAGACGTGCCCTTCGGTTTGATTGTAAATGTCCTTGTGACTGTCCCTCTATATTCCCCTATAAACGTAATCTGGGCAGATGCCTTGCCTACATTTTTATGATTGCTGTAAGCTACGGTATAGCTGCTCTGTGGGATCACATTCCCCTTGCTGTCATAAACAATTACAGCTGGTTTTTGAGGCTTCCCATTGTAAATATAAGAAACAGCGGACAGTGTAACTGTCTTCGGGCAGCAGATAACCCTGGTGTCTGCTATAATGCCGCAGGAAACGCACCTGTTGTATGCCGCGCCGTTTTGAGCAGTGGTTGCAGGGACAATTACCGTTTCATACTGATGCTTTGCTTTTATGGAACCCTTAACCTCTGCCTCGCTTACCTCCTGCTCCCCATTTGCATCCAAATACAGCCTGCTGCAAATAGAACAGGTATAATATTCGATATTGCCATCTGATGTGCAGGTCGCTTCCTGTTTCTTAGTCTTTACCATATTATGCCCTGCGGCAGGGATGGGCTCTGCCCTGGTTTCACCACATACTGCGCATTGTACAGACTGCAGCCCCTCTGTTGTACAGGTGGGCAAATGGTCTATCGTGTAGGCATCTTCCCAGTTATGGCCTAAAGCTGCCATATTGCCGGTTTCTTCATAATCGCACACACTGCAGGTCCTGCGGCGGATTCCAGTCTGTGTACAGGCCTGCGGCGTAACAATAATCCACTCGCCGAATCTGTGGCCATATGCCGGTATTGCTTCTATATCCTTTACTTTGCCACAATCTTTACAGTGGATAGAACGCCTGCCCTCTGTTGCACAGGATGGCTCAATGTCTATGGTATACCCCTCTTCCCAGTTATGGCCTAATGCAGGGATTTCTTCGGCTTCTTCAAAACCACATACGCCACATTCCCTTTGGCGCAGCCCGGCTTCTTCCGTATCCGGCTCCTTGACAATTACCCACTCGCCATATGTATGGCCAATCACAGCGACTACCGTATCTTCAGCCAAAATCTCTACTGCCCCTTCTTTATCGCAATAAACCTTATCGCATCTAATACAGGTATAATATTCAATATTCCCTGTTTGGGTACAGGTCGCAGAGACGGCTTCTGTTTTGCGCATCGTATGGCCAAGCGCTTCTATTTCCTCTGTCCGTACATCCTGGCAGGCACTACAGGTGCCCTCCCTCAGTCCATTTCTGGTACAGCCAGGCTCTTCTACGGTTATCCATTCCCCATAATTATGCCTTGCAGTAATAATGGTATCTTCAATGGAGATACTCTCGTTCCCCTGTATATCTCTATAAATCCCACCGCATGCAGTACAGGTATAATATTCGATATTACCTGGCTTTGTGCAGGTTGGGTCATTGGCATTTATTTTATTTGTATTATGCGCAGCCATTGGAATTTCAAGATCCTGCAGGCTTGCAGCAACCCGTCCTTCACTATCCAAAAATAACCCGCCGCAGCCGCTGCATTCCCAGTGCCGCTTTTGCCCTGCCCTTTGACAGGTTGCTTCTATTTCTTTTATTTCTGTTAGATTATGGCAAAGGCCTGTAACCCTGATATCCTCATAACGGCATTGCAAACAGCTTCTGGACTCTGTTTGCTGTACGAAACAGCTTCCTTCTGTTTTGACTGACCAGGCTCCAAAGCTGTGCGGCACTTTTTCTGATTCTGCCTGGCATTCTGTGCATACCTGCCAATGACAGGATGGATCAGATTCATAATCGTCTCCATAAGTATGTACATGCCCCCCTAGCGGCGGCAGCGCCTCTTCCCTTCCTCTGCTCCTGCACACCGTACATTCTTCATACCGCTTTCCTTCGGTTAACGCTGTTGGCTGAATTTCAACGATCCACACAAACGTATGCCCAAGCGCAGTCTCGACTGTTTCTTCCTCTGTGATCTCTTCTGTGCCAAATACGTCCAAATAATATGTATTGCATCCACGGCATACAAAGTGTGCTTTGATCCCATCCTCCGTGCAGGTTGCGGGCTTTGCCACTACCGTCTCTATTGCATGGACAGAACAATACTCTTCACCTGTAATACCATCCCCTAATGTTTCTGTTTTAAAAAAATCCTGCCAGCTTTGCTTATTGGCAATAGGATAAAGTATTTTAAAGGGGCCAGTCCACCCGCCATTTTCCATACCTTGAGGGCACGCGCCTAAAAACTTCACTTGTTTTAATGAACTGCATCCCAAAAAAGCGTCTCTGCCTATCTCTACAACAGACGCCGGGATCGTTAATTCCTGAATACCGCTGCAGCCATCGAACGCATTATCACCAATTAATGTAATACTTTCCGGCAAATCCACACGATTTAAGCCCGTACAGCCAGAGAATGCCGACTTGCCAATGCTTGTAATACTGCCTGTAAACAAGATTTCAGTAATTTTATCTTTATGGGCGTTCCATGGGATTTGATCTGCAGAGTCCACATTGGGCATATCCTCGGTCCCTACCAAATGTAATTTTCCATCCAGATCCACTGACCAGTCTATTGTATCGCCAAATTTGCCATAAAGCCCGTGATCCCCATCGTCTTCCTGCGGTTCGTACCCTGTATCAGAAATATTTAAAATATCCCCATACATTCCGGGCATTTCGCTATCATATGCATATGTAACTGTATATCCTTCCGCATTAGGCGCCCCTGTCAAAACTATAACAGCATATCCTCCTGTGGCACTGCCCCGTGCGCCTGCCAAAAATAATTTATCCGGTGAGCCAACCGAGCCCTCGTCACAATTAGTAACGTCTACAATATAATTGTTATTATCTTCCATTGTAACAATATTCCACATATGCCCGCCAAAGCCCGTTCCGCCACCCATCGTTCCGTTAACAGTATAACACTTTACATCCCCACTGCGAAATACAGACATATCGCACAAATATTGGAATGCTTTTGCATATCCTTCACATACAACTCCTGTATCCGGATTTTCGTCAAATACCCATATCAGCTGCCAGGGGTTGCCATATGCCGAATTATTCTCTACAGCCCCATGGTTATAGGAAACAAGCCCGCAAATACTATCCTTGTATGCCTCTAGCTTTTCATAGTCGTTCAGCCCTGCATTTGCGGCAACAATAGCTGAAGCCTTACCAGCCGCATCCTTTGCAGACTGGGCTAAACGTACATCGGTTTTATACAAGGTATTTTCTGATTCCCTGTATTCTCCTGCTACAGCAAATGAATACTTCATTTCAAATTCTGATACATGTAAAACATAATAACTGGTATTATCTTCCGGATTCACCTCTTGCGCCACGGCATACCTTATCCCAGCCTCAGAACGCACTCCGGCTGTCTTATCATACCAATACAGCTCCCATGGGCAGTCTGCCAAGAGATAACTCAAAACCTCCCTCAAATCAGGCTGAAGCTTTGGCATCAGGGCGTCCATTACCTCCTGCGATACATTTCCATCTTCGTTTACACTAATCTGCGGCACCCCAAGCTCTTCTGCCGTCCAAACCTGCTTCGTTATGCCAAGATCCGCTAAATTCAAGGTTATTATTGAATCTGCAGCTTCCCCTGATGCAATTTGCCCAATCCTGCCTTTTAGAACCTCATAAGCTTTTAAATTAATACCATCAAGCTTCTCTTTTCCAAAATCTGCATACAAAGAAGCAGAATGATCCCCCAAAAAAAGCCCGTCTACATAAGCTGCAAATAATTCATCATGATCGGGCAGCTCCCCAAAAACATCTTGGGATAATTCGGTTGCCTGCATATAGATCATACTGCCCTGGCTTTTGCCGTTTTCTTGCCTGGTATCTGCCGTTTCACTTACGATGCCTGCCTGTGCGCCCGCCACAGCTGATGGCAGCACACCTGTCATTACCAAAGCCGCGGACAAAACTAATGATAAACACTTTTTTATCTTCATAAAGCTCCTCCTGTTATAATAGAATTCGTTTAAGGCTTTAACATTCTGGTTAATTGCATCTGAATAAATTTTATATGAATTTACCATAAAAATCAAGATGATGGAAACTACAAACGCCATCCGTGTAAGGCTCAGTTATGCCTTTGCCTGTGCGGCCTAGCCTGGAACATACGCAAAAAGGCGATACATACAGACACAGCTGATGTTTGTGCCATAACCAAAAATACGGCTATTATTTTCCCTGGGGTAATTTCATATGCTAAATGCCCGCCTTTTGCCGGCAGCCTGTCAACCTCCAGCGCCTGTGTACCCTGTTGAAAAGTAACCTCATACGCATCCGGGCTGCTTTTTGACGATAAATATGCCTGGAGTCCATTTCCCATCATTTCAGACACTGGGCCCGCTAATAATACTGCCGCCAAAAATGCTAGCAAGCCGATGCAAAAGCATTCCAACATACACTGCAGCAGCATATTTTTTTTCGTAATCCCAACCGATGAAAAAATGTCCATTTCATATCTGCGGCTGCGCATCCACATTGTAAAAATCAGAAAAAGAATCACAAGCGCCCCCGACGTTATGACGGCTATAAGCACGCCTGAAAGCTTTTTTACCGTAAACAGCGGCTTCAAAGCGTCTTTATAATCTTTGTCATAGGACCCTATATTATAATACTTCCAGTCAACCGCATCAAAGGCAAGCAATTTTTCTTTTACAGAATCCAGCAGCATAGGATCTTCCACAAACAATACCATAGAGCCTATATTGTATTCCGACTCCTCTGCAATAATGTCCGCCCCCGTATAAATCTGGTTTTCATACCTGGACCAATACTCAATGCCAGGGGCGCAAAACAGTGTGTTGGCCAAAATGTCATCCTCATATGTCCATTTTGTTATTTCCTGTTCAAAATTAACATGGTAAATTCCTACAATCTCCGTTTCATAAATGCTCCCGTACAGCTCCCCCGTAAAAATATCAGAATTCTGCGCCTTCACCTTATCCCCTGGTTTTAAGCCATTTGCTTGTGCCACCACATCCGATATAACAGCCTTCCCTTCATCGCCAAGCCTCACATGCCTCCCTTCCACAAGCTCTAAGGCGCCATTAACAAATGCAGGGTGCCACTCGCTGTCATAAACTGGAATAAAACGGTTATAATGCGCCTCTGTCTCTGAAGGACCGCGAAATTCTTCTAAAGATTCCCGTTCCCCCTCATATTCTTCTGAATATTTCCCGTCCAAAAAGTCCAAAAGCCACGCGTGATGCCCCGGCTTTACAGTAAGGCCCGTATATGCCTCTACCTGCTGTGTCTTTGCATAAAACCCAGTAACCCCGTCAATTGCAAGAAGCTCTTTAATATGCTCTTTCTTAACAAACGGAAGCTTGATTTTCATTACCAGCTCGCCTTTTTCGTTGATGTGCTCATCCAAAAAATCATATGCATTCGGCATCATAATCCAGTCAATCGTAAGCCCTGTAGTAAATGTATGCCGCGTGTCATCTACTGCCTTTTTTGCGCCCTCCCTCATCATAAGGCCTGTCAAAAGGAACAGCTCCATCACCAAAAAAACAACGAACAAAAGGATACTGCGTACCCATTTGCGCGTTACATAAAGGCACGCCCGTTTCCATACGCCCATAAATCCCCCTTTTCTAAGCGTTACTCACCGCCTGCTTTAAAATTATAAACCGGCTTTATTACCTTTATAATCTCTGCTGTATCCCCAATATTTGCCACAATATCATCCATACTCTTATAAGCCATCGGACATTCGTCAAGCGTATCTTTATTGACCGACGTCGTATAAATCCCATCCATCTGTTTTTTAAATTCAGAAACTGTAAATGATTCTTTTGCCGCCGAACGGCTCATCAGCCTTCCTGCGCCATGTGGGGCAGACTGGTTCCAGTCCTCCTCCCCTTTGCCAATACAAATCAAAGAACCGTCCCGCATATTGATCGGAATCAAAAGCTTTTCCCCTTTTTTTGCCGAAACAGCGCCTTTCCTTAAAATCATCTCATCCACGTCAATATAATTGTGAACGGTAGTAAACTGCTCTGTCACATGCAATTTCATTCCCTTTATAATCTCATCCATCATCGCACGCCTGTTAAAGTCCGCGTATTGCTGTACAATTTTCATATCGTGGATATACTGGTGAAACAAATCTAAAGACACATAAGCAAGCTGTTTTGGAATATCCGTCTGCTTCGTATTTTTTAATGATGTAATACTCTTTTGAATTTGCTTTTCTTTGCCTTGCTCCTTTAATCTGGCAATCAAATCTTCAATATCCTTCTTTGCACACCCATTTAGGGCCTTATACCCCTCTTCCTGGTAATACTCCGCCACCTCTAACCCTAAGTGCCTGCTGCCGGAATGCACCACAACATAAATCCCGCCTTCATCATCCCGGTTGGCTTCAATAAAATGGTTGCCGCCGCCTAAAGTCCCTAAGCTTTTCTCTGCCCTTGCCGGATTAATATGGCGGTAACAGTACAAATCCTCCAAATTGATTTTATCAAAATACCGGTGCGTTTTTTCCCTCACATGAAACCCTGACGGTATTTTTTCGTAAATCAGCTTGTCAAGCTTCATAAGCTCTAAATGCTTTTCTTTAATTTTAATGGTTTCCATGCCGCAGCCGATATCTACGCCGACTAAATTGGGGACAATCTTATCGGTAATCGTCATCGTCGTACCAATCGTGCAGCCTGCGCCGGCATGGATATCAGGCATTAGCCGGATTTTGCTGCCAGAAACAAATTCCTGGTTTAGCAAAAGCATTACCTGTGAAATAGACGATTCGTCCACAATATCCGTAAAAATTTTGGCTTCGTTATATTTTCCTTTTAATACTATCATCGTCATCCCTTCTCTTAAAAAGCTGCCGCCACATCCGCCGCAAATTCCCCTTTAATATAATCTAGTCTTTTTGACCATTTGCAAATATTCCCTGTTATTCCTCGTCCTTGCAAACATATTTAATACAGATTCCACTGCATCCCCCTGCTTTGCCCCGTTAAACGCCTTACGCATCACATCCACCGCTTCCTGTTCATCATGATCCAGCAGCAGATCTTCACGCCTTGTCCCTGATTTTACAATATCAATCGCCGGGAACACGCGCTTTTCGGAAAGCTTGCGGTCTAACACCAGCTCCATATTGCCTGTACCCTTAAATTCCTCAAATATTACATCATCCATTTTGCTCCCAGTATCCACCAGCGCGGATGCCAGTATTGTTAAGCTGCCCCCTTCCCGCATATTCCTTGCCGCGCCAAAAAAGCGCTTTGGCATATGCAAGGCTGCCGGATCAAGGCCGCCAGATAATGTACGCCCGCTCGGGGGCACGGTAAGATTATACGCCCTGGCAAGCCGGGTAATGCTGTCTAAAAGGATCGTCACATCTTTGTGGTGTTCTACCAGTCGCTTAGCCCTCTCAATTACCATCTCAGAAACGCGTTTATGGTGTTCTGGAAGCTCATCGAAAGTGGAATAAATCACCTCAACGTTTTTTCCTTCAATCGCTTCTTTGATATCGGTTACTTCTTCAGGCCGTTCGTCAATAAGCAAAATAATCAAATGCATATCTGGATTGCCCTTGGTAACCGCCTTTGCAATTTGCTTTAGCAGAGTTGTCTTACCTGCTTTGGGCTGTGAAACAATCATGCCCCTCTGCCCCTTGCCAATAGGCGAAACAAGATCTACAATCCGCATGGCAATGGATGCCCCAGGCTGCTCAAGGCGTATCCTTTCGTTAGGGAAAATAGGGGTCAAATCCTCAAAGGGCTTACGGCGCTGGGCTACCCCAGGATGAAATCCGTTAATACTGTTTACATACAGCAAGGCGCTAAACTTCTCCTGCTGTGTCTTAATCCTCGTATTTCCACTAATCATATCTCCCGTCTTTAAGTTAAACTTACGGATCTGCGACGGAGATACATAAACATCCTTTTCCCCTGGAAGATAATTTTCACACCGGATAAACCCATAGCCGTCTGGCATCACTTCCAAAATACCATATGCCGCAATCCCGCTGTCTAATTCATCTTTTCCCACGGGGACTGTACTGTCTGCTGAATTTACTTTTTCATCTGCTTCTTGCGGCTCCTCTTTTGCTTCCTCCTGCTCCTCTTTTGTTTTCTTCAAATCCTTTTCGTCTTCTGCCAGCATTAATTCCACCAGCTGGCTTTTTTTTAAGCCAGACAGGTTTTTTAATCCCCTTGCTTTTGCCACGCCCCGAAGCTCTGTAACGGGGAGGCTTTCATATTTTTGTCTCATTTCTTATTTATCTCCTATCCATTTATTCCGTTTTATTTTTGAGATATTTGTCTGATATGACAAAGACCGGTTTTTACCACTGATTTTCTCATTATACAATACCTTTAATAAAATAGAAAGTATTTTTTTTAGTAATAGATACGGAACAACCACAAAAAAGCAGGAAGCCAAATCCACTTCCTGCCCTTTCATCAATCCCTATGCTCGAAATCCATTATTACTGCTGCTCCGTAGTATCTTCTAAAATTTCTGTAGTAGGTTCCAGGCTTTCCGAAGAAGCCTCAGGCTCCACCTCAGTTGGAGCTTCATCCTCTGCAGATCCCGTACCGTCGTCAATATCGGCATACATAAAATACCAATACCCGTTCGTCCCGTGCCAAGAACCCTTAAGCTCTTTCCTCTGCAGCCAGAAATCATTATAATATGCCAGAGGGATACATCCCATTTCTTCCAGTAAAACATCTTCCGCTTTATGCAATGCCTCCGAACGCTCCGCTGCGTCTAACGTCGTCCTGGAAATGTCCATAGCCGCGTCATAATCAGGGCTGCTGAATTTACCATCGTTATTCCCGTTTGAAGAGTAGAACAAATCCAGCATATTGGAAGCGTCGCTGTAATCCCCTACCCATCCGTTACGGGAAGAGTCAAAATCGCCGTTCCGCCGTATTGGTGTAAAGCTCGCCCACTCCACAATATCAACCTGGCAGTCTACGCCAATTTCCGCCCATGCCTGCTGTAAATACTCAGCGACCACCTTGTGGTAGCTTGCATCATTGGTAGAATAGGTAATCGTAGGAAGGCCCTGTCCATCCGGATACCCTGCATCCGAAAGCAGCTTTTTGGCTTCTTCTATGTTTGCATCATGATCGGAGCTGATATAAGGCTGCCCGCCATTGGCTTTGCTAATAAACTCAGTGCCATCTGTATCTAACCAGCCCGGCCCAATAAAGTTATAAGCAGGTGTATATGTCCCCTGCATTAAGGTATTCGCAACATAGTCACGGTCAATGGCAAGGCTTAACGCTTTGCGGACATTGACGTCGTTAAACGGCTCCTTCTGAGTATTTAAGCTCAGATAATAAGTGCCGATAATCGGATCTATATAAAATTCGTCACTGCCGGACAAGGAAGGGATCTCCTCCGTTGGAACATCCTTAATCATCATAATCTCTTCCGTCTGGTACGCACTGTAGGATGCATTTGGATCTTCGATCAGGTTCCATTTGATGGCATCCAGCTTAATTGCGTCTGCATTCCAGTAATTCGGGTTCTTGCTCATCATAATATAAGCGCCTGGCCTCCATTCAGAAATATAGAACGGCCCGTTGCAAATATAGGTGCCTGCGTCAATCGCCCAGGCATCGCCGTTTGTATCAATTGTACCCTGCTGAACCGGGCTTAAGGTAGCAAATGCCGCAAGGCTGCCAAAATACGGGCATGGGCTTGTTAACTTCACCACAAACGTCTTGTCATCCGGCGCTTCGACTTTTAATGCATCCAGATTGCCTTCGACCGCGTCCGCATAGCCTTCTACCATGCCGAGCACCGTTTCTGCGTAAGGCGCTGCCACCTCTGGGTCGCACACCCTTTTCCAGCTATATACAAAATCATTGGCAGTCAAATCTGTACCATCTGACCATTTTAACCCGTCCCTTAAATGGAAGGTCCAGGTTAAGCCTTCCTCGTCTGTCTCCCAGCTCTCGGCCTGCCCTTCTGCCAGGTTGCCGCCCTCGTCAAGCGTCAAAAGGCCTTCAAACGCATGAAGGATCATATTACCGCCATCCACCGCGCTGTTTAATGCAGGATCAATTGTCTCTGGGTCGGAGCCCACCTGTACGGAAAGTACTTTTCCCCCTGCTGCCTGCGGCGTACCAGCCGCCTGATCCCCGTCATCCGCTGAACTGCCATTATCTGACTGCACATTGTCTGCAACATTGTCTCCGCCACCGCCGCAGGCTGCAAGCCCGAACGCCATAGTGGCCGCTAAGAAGAGTGTAATAACCCTCTTTTTCATATTGTATTTCCTCCTGTAAAATTATTTATAAACTCTGCAGCAATAGCTGCAGCTGTTTATCAAATAGCGCTAATTACACTTATCAATGTGGTGGCACGCTGCAAAATGGCCTGCTTCTACCTCTCTCCATTCGGGTACCTTTTCGGCGCAGGCCGTATCCGCATATGGGCACCTTGTCCGGAACCGGCATCCGGACGGGGGATTTAATGGGCTTGGCACATCGCCTTCCAAGATAATCCGTTTATTTGCCTTCGCCGCCTTGGGATCAGCAATTGGAATCGCCGATATTAAGCTTTTGGTATACGGGTGCAGCGGACGCGTAATCAGCTCGTAGCTATCCGCAAGCTCTACCATCCGCCCCAGGTACATCACGCCAATCCGGTTGGAGATATGCTTCACCGCCGAAAGATCGTGGGCAATGAACAGATATGTCAGCCCCATCTCCTGCTGTAAATCCTCAAACATATTGATAACCTGTGCCTGGATAGACACGTCCAGCGCAGAAATTGGCTCGTCGCAGATAATAAACTCTGGCCTTACTGCGAGCGCACGCGCAATCCCGACCCTCTGGCGCTGCCCGCCGGAAAACTCATGCGGATAGCGGTTGGCATGTTCGGAATTTAATCCCACGCGCCTTAACATCTCTATAATAATATTATAACGTTCCTGCTTATTTGCCGCCATCTTGTGTACGTCAATGGCTTCGCCCACAATATCCCCAATCGTCATGCGGGGATCCAGGCTAGCGTAGGGATCCTGGAACACAATCTGCATCTTCTTACGGTAAGGGAGCATATCTGCAAACTGCTTTTGCGCCACATCAAAAATCACCTGATCGCCGTATACAAAACGTCCCCCGGTAGGCTCATACAGACGCAAAAGCGTACGCCCGGTCGTCGTCTTTCCGCAGCCGGACTCCCCAACCAGCCCAAGTGTTTCCCCTTTGTATATGAAAAACGATACATCGTCTACCGCCTGGACATATTTCTTATTCTTCCCGAACCCGCCGGCAGGAAAGTACTGTTGTAAATGCTCCACCTGTACTAACTTCTTACTCATTTGCGGCTCCTCCCTCTAATTGCTCTTTCTGGTTCAGCCAGCACTGGGTATGATGGATTTCCCCGAAATTCGTAACCGGCGGCATTTCCCTTAAACAGATCTTCATACACGCGTCGCACCGGGGTGCAAACGGGCAGCCCGCAGGTGGATTTAACAAATCCACAGGCGTCCCTTCAATCGGCACCAGGCGCTCATGCCCCTTACTGTCTAACCTTGGGATTGAACGGATTAGCCCTTTCGTATACTGGTGCTTTGGATGGTAGAAAATATCCTCTGTGGTACCATATTCAATAATCCGCCCCGCATACATGACAGCAATTCGCTCGCACATGCTTGCCACCACGCCAAGGTCATGCGTAATCATAATAATCGCCATGCCAAGCCGTTCCTTAAGCTCCATCATCAGATCCAGAATCTGCGCCTGGATAGTCACATCGAGCGCCGTCGTCGGCTCGTCCGCAATCAGAAGCTTCGGCTCACAGGCAAGCGCAATTGCAATCATCACCCTCTGGCGCATCCCGCCGGACAATTCATGCGGATACTGCTTTAAGCGCTTCTCCGGCTCATTGATCCCGACTAGCTCCAAAAGCTCCTTCGCACGTTCCTTTGCCTCCGCCTTATTTTTATCCGTATGGAGCAAAATGGCTTCCATAATCTGATTCCCTACCGTATAAACGGGGTTTAAACTCGTCATAGGATCCTGGAAAATAATTGATACCTCATTCCCCCGGATCGCGCGCATTTCTTTTTCGGACATTTGCTCAATCTGATGCCCGTTAAAGAAGAGGCTCCCTCCGGTCAGCCTGCCCGGGTGCGCCGTAAGGCCCATCAGGCTGTAGGCCGTAACGGACTTACCCGAACCGCTCTCTCCTACAATCCCTAAAACCTCTCCTTTTTTCAATTGGATCGATACATCGTTTAACGCTTTTACTTCTCCCGCCGGAGTGAAAAAAGAAAGCCGTTCGTTTTTTATATCAACCAGATATTCTGACATGTTAAAACTGCCTCCTTTAATGTTTTAATTTGGGGTCAAACGCATCCCGCAGCCCGTCGCCAAGCAGGTTGAAGCTTAAAATAATCAAGCTGATCAGCACAGCAGGGATAAACAGCAGGTACGGGTATGTATTTAACCCGTTTAACGCGTCATTTGCCAAGCTTCCAAGGGACGGCAACGGAACCGCAACGCCCATGCCAAGGAAACTTAAAAAGCTTTCCGTAAAAATAGAGGAAGGAATCTGCAGTGTCGTAGTAACGATCAGCGTACCAATACAGTTCGTCAGCAGATGCTTGCGGATAATCTTACCGCTGCTAACGCCAAGCGCCCTGGCTGCCGTCACGTATTCGCCCTCTTTTAACGTCAGAATCTGGCTTCGCACCATACGCGCCATGCCTACCCAGTAAAGCAGTGCAAATACGATAAAGATACTGATCAGATTGTCGCCTACTATGCCAACCCATCCAAACCCCGGCACATCCTTTAAATGCGCCAAAGGCTCTTTTAATGCAAATTTTAAAAGTACAATCAAAAGGATATCTGGTATAGTGTATATAATATCCACCAGACGCATCATAGCCAGATCAACCCACCCGCCGAAAAAAGCGGCCACAGAGCCATAAAGCGATCCGATTACCAGAATAATACAAGTAGCAATCAAGCCTACCAGCAAAGAAATACGGCTCCCCATCATGACACGTATCGCATAATCACGCCCCATCCGGTCTGTACCGAAAATATGTGGGAATACCTTTTCCCCCGCTTCGATCCTAGCCTGCTCCTCCGCCGAATACTCCATCGGGGCCAGATGGTTTGCCCCTTTCATCTGCTCCTTATAAGAGTATGGATAAAATGCCGGGACAATAAACGAAAAAATCATCACAAGCACAATTACTACTAAACTTACCATAGCGACTTTATTCTTCACCAGGCGTCGGAAGCCGTCCTTCCAAAAGCCAACGCTCTCTCGCATTATGACCTGGCTTTGCTTTTCCTCATCAGTAGCCGGAAGAAAGTCCTCCGGATTTAACTTCATCTGAAAACTCAATGGATTTGGTTTCATCATCTGCTTACTCCTTATTTCAATTTGATACGCGGGTCTACCAGCTTATATACAATGTCCACAACTACATTCATAATGATAATGAGCGTTGCCAGAAAAATGGTAGTCCCCATAATCAGCGTATAGTCACGCCCGCTGATTGCCCCGATAAACTCTCCTCCAAGCCCCGGGATAACGAAGATCTTCTCCACAACAAAGCTGCCCGTCACCGTATAGGCAAGCATCGGCCCGACATAGGTAACGACTGGAAGTATAGCATTCCTTAAGGCATGCTTAAACAGAATCCAAAACCCCGCCACGCCCTTTGCCTTTGCCGTGCGCATATAATCCTGCCCAAGCACATCCAGCATGGACGAGCGCATCAGGCGCATAATATATGCCATTGGATAAAACGACAGCGCCGCAACCGGCATAATATAGTGCTTCCAGGTGGTAATCCCCATTGTAGGCAAAAGCCTTAGATTCACTCCGAAGAAATACATCAGAAGCGTGCAGATTACAAAGCTGGGGACTGCTATCCCACAGGTGGAAACGACGCTAATCAGGCTGTCCAAAAACTTGCCCCGGTTTAACGCCGCAATACAGCCAAGCGGGATTCCAAAGCACAGTGCAACCAATACGGAAATCCCCCCAAGCCTGGCAGAAACCGGGAACTTTGACGAAATAATGCCCGCCACGGTACGTCCCCTCTGTTTTAAGCTGTCGCCAAAATCGCCGTGTGCAGCGTCCGACATATACGTTAAATATCTTTGCCCTAAGGGCTTGTCCAATCCGTATTTTGCCTCAAGCGCCGCCGTCGCCTGGGGGCTTATGGCTTTCTCAGAAAGGAACGGCCCGCCGGGAACCATGTTCATTAGGAAAAATGTCAGGGTAGCAACTGCCCAAATCGTCACTACCGCAAGTACCAGTCGTTTTGCTACATATTTTAACATGTGAATGCCTCCTAAAAAAAGGACTATAGTGTCTTGTGTATTCAGCCAACCCTATCGTCCTTGTAAATCTTTATAATTATACAAAAAAAGAAGTTATTTTGTCAATATTTTTGTGCATTTTCTAAAATTAGCTTATAGAAACACTAAATGGAAAAGCTGGAATATTTAATCCAGCCAATAGCGCCTGGCGGTTTTTGCCAGCTATGCCTTTTTCAAATAATAAAACCCATACCCAGGCACCTTCACCCCATTTGCCTGCACGTTACTGCCGGACACCAAATCCAGATACACTCCATCCTCCACCTCAATCCATGCCGTCTTTTCCGTCTCACTGAAATTAAACAACGCAACCATTTTCTCCCCACCAAAGCTGCGTTCCACACAAAGCACCGATGCATCCCACGTTTCCACTGTCCGCACCGACGCGCTAGACACGAACACTTTTTGGCGCCTGCGGATTTCTTCTAACTGCCCCAGCCTTTCAAACAGCTTCCCTTGTACACTGCTTCTGTCCGAAATGTTTGCCGCCAAATCCCAGTCAAACCTTCCACGGTGAAGGAACCTTGAATCCCCCGCCTTGTCCTTATCCTCCTTATATCCATAATCATTTACCTGCCCGATTTCATCCCCGCTGTAAAGCACCGGGATACCTGACTGTACAAACATATAAGCATGAAGCATCACATCCAGCTGCACTGCCCGTTCCATCGCCGTGCTATCCTGCTCAAAGCCCGCCTTTTCAATCCCGCACATAGAAGCTGTTGTCCCGCAAAACCTGGCATCCCCGGTTACTGGATCATAATTGTAAAGCTCCCCACGGCTATTGCTCTCCCCTGCATACCCCTGAAAATAATCATTTAAGTATTTTTTATGGGCGCGCTCTTCCATTCCTTTTTGTGCAAGCGCCCCATAATCCAGCCCCCAGCCAATATCATCATGGCAGCGCAGGTAATTTAAAAATAAATATTCCCCTGGCAGCCCAAATACCGTATCAAGCTGTTTTTTTAAGAGGCTTACATCCCTCGTGGCAACTGTATGCCAGGTCGTTGCCATTGTCGTCACATTATAAAGCATATGGCACTCGGGTTTTTGTGGGGTTCCAAAATACGGCGTTACTTTTTCTGGTTCCATAACAACCTCCCCAAGCAGCAAAATACCCGGGCAGACAATTTCACTGATTAACCGCATCAGGCGTACAATGGTATGTACCTGTGGCAGGTTCCTGCACTGTGTATTTAACTCTTTCCAAATATAAGGGACAGCGTCAATCCGCATAACATCAATCCCACGGTTTGCCAGATATAAAAAATTGTACATCATTTCATTAAACACCCTCGGATTTTTATAATTTAAATCCCACTGGTACGGGTAAAATGATGTCATGACAAAATGCTTCTGTTCAGGCAGCCATGTAAAATTGCCCGGCGCAGTTGTCGGAAACACCTGTGGCACGGTATTTTCATATAAGGACGGGATATAGGAATTTTCAAAGAAGAAATAACGGCTCATATATTCCCCATCCCCTTCGCGTGCCTTTATAGCCCACTCGTGATCCTCTGAAGTATGGTTCATAACAAAATCCATACAGACATTGACGCCCTTTTCATGGCAGGCTGCCGTAAAGCTTTCCAAATCTTCCATTGTGCCAAGGCCCTTTTGTACCTTTCTGAAATCAGATACTGCATACCCGCCGTCAGACCTGCCTTTGGGTGTTTCTAAAAACGGCATTAAATGAATGTAATTGACCTTGCACTGCTCAATGTAGGACAACTTTTCTTTTACGCCATTAATAGTACCGGCAAAATTATCAATATAAAACATCATGCCCAGCATATCGTTTTGCTTATACCAATCCGGATCTGCTTCACGCTTCCGGTCCAGCGCCTTTAACGCGCTGCCCCGCTCTTCATAAAACTGGGCCAGCCTGCCGCACAGCTCAGCAAACATAGAGCCATTATCATATAATTCCATATAAAGCCAGCGCAGCTCATCGTGATGTTTTTCAAAACGCCCCTTGAATTCCATGGTATCCTCCGCCGCGGGCGAACGGAGCAGGGCCCCTTTTATTATATCCTTTTTCTTTTTTTTCTTTTTACCCATATACTAAACCTCCTGATATGCTTTTTTCATCTGCGTGGCCCCCTTTGCCACCATCCCCTAGTACTCCATCCGGATAGGAATTGAAGTTTGGAGACACCTGCTTTGTGCCAG
>OFGF01000959.1_pt1 | contig 20670 bp, 22 predicted proteins | sample 1521711 | NCBI WGS metagenome assembly OFGF01 (sample SAMEA3504092, study PRJEB24116) | mouse gut metagenome | biome: mouse gut; feature: mouse-associated habitat; material: faeces | place: Denmark | collected 2011 | reverse complement strand
CGGGACCAACGTGCAGGATTTGCTGGTGGCCCTTCACGATCTGGACTGCCCCTGGAGGCCCGGAGATCTGGCCCAGCGAAAAGGGCGGATCGAGCGCCAGGGCAACCAGAACCCGCTGGTCCATGTTTACCGCTATGTGACCGAAGGGACCTTCGACGCATACCTCTGGCAGACGGTGGAGAACAAGCAGAAATTCATCTCCCAGATCATGACCTCAAAATCCCCGGTCCGCAGCTGTGACGATGTGGACGAAACCGCCCTGTCCTTTGCGGAGATCAAGGCCCTGTGTGCCGGGGACCCCCGCATCAAGGAGCGTATGGATTTGGATGTGGAGGTATCCCGCTTAAAGCTGATGAAGGCCGACCACCAGAGCAAGCAGTACCGGCTGGAAGATCAGCTGTTAAAGCACTTCCCGGAGGAAATCGAGAAACACAAAGGCTTTATCCAGGGACTGGAAACGGATATGGAAACCCTGGCGGCACACCCCCACCCGACAGACGGATTTACCGGCATGGAAGTCCGGGGCGATACGCTCACCGACAAAGAGAACGCCGGAGCCGCCCTTCTGGACGCCTGCAAGGAGGTTAAAGGCTCCGAGCCGGTGCAGGTCGGCAGCTACCGGGGATTTGCTATGTTTGTAACCTTTGACGCTTTTCAGAAGGAATATATGCTCCAACTGAAAGGCCGCATGACCCACCGTACCGCCCTGGGCGCGGACCCGCGCGGCAACCTGACCCGGATTGACAACGCGCTTTCCCAGATGCCCCAGCGGTTGGAAAGCGTCAAAGTCCAGCTGGATAACCTTTACCAGCAGCAGGCCGCCGCGAAGGAGGAAGTGGGCAAAGCCTTCCCCTATGAGGAGGAATTGCGGGTCAAGAACGCCCGTCTGGTGGAGCTGGATATGGAGCTGAACATGGACAGCAAGGGGCAGTCCCGTCCAGAAGCGGCGATTGCCAAGCGCGAAAGGCCCTCGGTGCTGGAAGGGCTGAAACGCCCCATCCCGCCCCGCAGCATGGAAAAGAAACCCAGACAACAGGAACAGGAGGCAAGATAATATGAACAGCAACGAAAAGAATACGGCCCTTTATGAGAAGATGGCCGCTGAACAGGATACCTTCCGGGATTGGCTGAAAAGCCAGTCCCCGGAGGAGGTCTTAAACCATGCCTATGAGTACACCGTCCGGGAGGACATTGTGATGGCGATGGAGGAACTGGAACTCTCCGATGCACAGGCACAGGCGCTTCTGGATTCCCCCTCCCCGCTGGCTGATGTGTACCGCCATTTTGAAAAGCTGGAAACCGGCTATATGGATGTGATCCGGGAAAGCATTGAGGAACGGGCGAATGAGATGCACAGGGCAAAAGAGGAACAGAGAGCCGCCCCGGTCTATCCCCACTCCGCCGCCTATGCGTCCGAGCATGGGGAGATGGCACAGTACCGCGCCTCCCTGCAAGTCAGTCTTGCCTGCAAAGAAGCCATTGAGCAGGCCATTAACGCCCACTATGGGGATAACCGCCTGAATACCGAGGCCGCTGTCAAAGAGGTGCTGGAACAGTTCGGGCCGGAGCGTATGCAGTACATCCTTGCCAATACGGTGCTGAAAAAGGAGCATGACGGGCGTATCTCCCGCGATAACAAAGCCTGGGCGAAAACAATCCCCATGCCGGAGGATGGCGGCGATCCCCGCCACAGTTATGCCCTGGTGGTGGATAAGGTCAACCCCGGTCTGACCGACCTGTTTTTGAAGCAGGCGCGGAAAGTCCTTCAAGCCCCGGAGAAAGGCTCCGTCCTGGAAAAACTCAAACAGGAGCCGCCGGAACGCAGACCCGCCGCCCCTAAGAAACGGGAACCGGAACGATGAGCGCGGCAAAGCGGAAACGGGAGGTACAGGTGAATTTCCGGGTTTCCCCGGAGGAGCTGGCCCTGATTGAGCAGAAAATGTCCCAGCTTGGAACCGTCAACCGGGAAGCCTATCTGCGGAAAATGGCGCTGGACGGGTATGTGGTAAAGCTGGATTTGCCGGAGCTGAAGGAGCTGGTGTCCCTGATGCGCTATTCCAGCAACAACTTAAACCAGCTGACCCGTAAAGTGCATGAAACCGGGCGGGTTTATGACGCTGATTTGGAGGATATATCCCAGCGGCAGGAACAGCTTTGGGAGGGTGTGCAGAAGATACTGGCCCAGCTTTCCAAGCTCTCCTGACCGGACAATCTGCCCCATCTGCGGAGGGAGGAACGGCGTTCTTCGCCGCGCCTTCCTCCGCTTTTTCTTTTTGCCGGAATATCGGCTGATTCCAGCCACAACCCGGATTGGCCTATTGCTCTTTTGCTGTAATATATTTTTGGCTCCGGCTCTTAGGCTTATCAGGAATGGTCATTTTAAGTTTCCCAGATGCCAACAGCGGTTTCAAATAAGCCTTACTAAAATGAGAACGGTTTGTAATCCCAACAAATGACTGCATCTCATCCCTGCTTCTGGCCTCGGTGCAGAAGTCCAATAAAAGAGCCTGTTTTTGCGTCAAAGCAAGGTCATGTATGGTATCATGTGTGGTTTCATGTGTGGAACTACCACTCATGATGTAGTTCACATTTTTCAAAATCACCTTGAAATCCGATGGTGTTGAGAAAAACTCCGGTTTTAGATATTCTTCATACCCTGGCAGTTTTTCTGTTTCACTTACGATCTTACGCAGACCGCTTCCCCGCCGTTCCATATATTTCATACGGTGAAACAAGTCTGCAATGACTGGATTCCGGCGTACAGAGCGAATGGTATTGATGTCACATTCCTGAACAGGCGCACCCTCGAACATTCCACCTGGCGATACAATCTCTACCCGGTCATCGTACATATCAATATGAATCTCGCTGCCCAAAACGATATAATCCCGATGGATCAGGGCATTGACCACAGCCTCGGTTACTGCCCGCTCTGCGTAATCAGGTTTATCCACACGATACTGCGCTTCTTTTGCGAAACGGACTTTGGAGTTGTTTCGGATAAATTCACAGCCGCTTTGCAGGAGATAAATCAGACTGCCCTCATACTCCTTGTCATCCAGCGCATCATCAAAGATAGAGCCTTTCTCCAAACCATTCCAGCGGGTGCAGAATATCCGGGAGTTAAAAACAGTGCGCTGATCCGTCAGCAGCCTTCCGGCATTTGTGAGCATCCCATTTTTATCCGCAAGGCCAAAAGAACAGTAGTCCGGCAGTTCCATCCGCAGTCCTGTACGCTCCAGGTAGGTTGCTTCCAACAGTGTAAAGCTATAATCTTTCCTGGGGGCATCTGTCACCAGCGCGTCAAAGGACCGGTGTGTTCCTTTCAAAATCAGTTCGTTGACGATGTAATCAGGCGCAGCCACGCTTTCATTCCCAACCCGGATGTAGGCTTCCATAATACCGTCTGCCTTATAGTAATAGGGTGTAGAGGTCCCAGCTGGAATTTTTAAGGCAAGCATATCCTTTCCATCTTCCTGAAACGGGGTCAGCACAAATTGAGGGATGGGTGTAATCCGCTCCTTAATAAAGCGGCTGATGGCCTCGGCATCACCTTGAATGTCGGGCAGGCCGACCGTATTCTGATTATCGTCAATGCCAAAGAACAGCGTCCCTCCAATACCGTTAGAAAAGGCACTGACGCTTTTCAGCCAGCTTTTTGGTTTTTTAATTTCAACGGCAACTTTGAAATCACATTCCGTTGCCTCTGCTATCCATTTTTCTATCATAAAAGGCACTCCTTTGAGGTGCAGAAAAATTTTTATTTTATTATACCCGCCAAAAGGATTTATTGCAATAAAAGAAACGAGTAGGTGATTGCGAAACTCGCCAAGCTCGTTCGCAATTCTGATTCCAGACAAAGAAGAAAACCTGCAAAGCAGGATTTCGGGGATAAAAACAAAATATGGATGATTCAGGCGCACTTTAATAAAGCATTGCCCTATTTACGAAGTGGTAAGTCCTATGAGATCAGCGGCTTTAAACTGCGGATATATTCATGATGATGGATTCTGTCTGCAAGCAATACGGTGATCAACTGTGTGATGCCCGCCAGAACCAGATCTGCATGTAAGGTTTTTTGATTCTGTGTACGCCGGCCGGCAAGACAGAGATTTTCTTTCATATGATTGATGTTTCTTTCAACAACAGTCCGTATTTTGTAAGTACTGTCCCATTCTTCGGAACCCCGGATGGCACCAGGATATGCACGGAGATCTTTTTCAGGATAGATATAAACCATGCGGCCGCATTTAGAGGAAGTGCAGGGGGCAGCACACAGGCATTGCCTGTGATTTTTCCCGGAGGATTTATCGGATACCCATTTGACCTTGGGACAGACGAACTTGTATCTGGTCACACCGCTGCGGAGTCTGGAAATTCCCTCATATTTCATGGGAAGGGATGGATCATGGGGACAGCAGGGGATGCCATTTTGATTGACTGTATAATCCACATTTTCGAGATGAGCCCTTGCATTAAGCGGTATGTATGCTTTAGAAAAATGGCGTCCATCGCCAAAGGTATCACCAGAAAGAAGATCTTTATAAAGCTGCAGGGTATCAAAAGCAGCATCACCAAGAAAGATTTTCGGATTGATGAGGGGATGCTTAGAGAAGAAATCTTTCAGGGTAGGGATAAGGAGCTTTGAATCATGGGCAGATTTATCTTCATCTGGGGAGTCCGATTTTTTGGTGACAATGATATCAGGGTGGGAAAGCATGAAATCCTTGTTGTAAAAAGCAATATGGCGGACGATGCCTAAACCGTTGGTGACGATGCCAAACTTAAAGACATAGCAGAAATGACCATTGATAAAAAGCTGCCTGATCTGTGGATTAGCGAGGGCATGGGAAGGCATGGAACGGTAAGCAGCGGTATAAGGATTATAATTTTTATCGAATCCCATGGATTTCGCATAAGCTTTTAACTGTCTGATAATGCGGTTTGCGTATTTCGGATTATTTTCAGTGACAAAGGCTTCAATCCCGGAGGAATCAAAGACAGTCATACCGGCTTTGGCAGAGTCAATGGCCTGACAGATCGGTTCGGTAAGGTCAACAAGGCTGTCAAAAACGGACTGCAGATCAACAAGGAAGTCCTGTTTAAAACGGGTGATTTTGGAGGGATCGGGAATTTTGGAAAAACCGCAGAATTCCCGTAAATATCTGGAGTAATGGAGAAAAGTGAGCAAAAGCCGGTCGGTGGGAATAGAAAAAATGCGTTGGATGATCAAAGCCCAAAGTAAAGCTTTGAGAGGGTATTTACGGGATCTGCCCGTTGACGCATAGAAATGATTACGGAAAGTAATAGGAATAATTTCATCAAGATCGATATGTTGTTCTAATAGAGACAGAAACGCAGGTTTGTCATGATCAAATTTATCCTGACAGTCCTGAAAAATATCTGCCAAAGAAAGCTGTTTGTATGGTATCATAGGTATCAGAATAACTCCTTTCCTGATGCATGGTTTATAGTTTCTGGACAACTCTATTATACCATATCCGGTGAGGAGTTATTTTAATTTATAACAAAAAGAATCCCGTAAATAAAAAGGGGCTGTTGCGAAATAACCGTTATACGCCATATCTGGGATACTATTTGTGATCATATGATCCATATATTGTGTATAAACTGCATTTCACAACAACTCTTTGTTTTATTTGCCCAGATAGATGGGCTTTTTCTCACTTTTTCTATTTCGCAAAGCCCCTTATGCGTTTTCCCACTTATTTACTCTTTACTTTTACCGATTTCGGGAGCTTTGCTTTCTTCAACAGAAATTTATATCTTTTAAGTTTCTTTTTCGGCACAATAATTTGCGCATTTTTCTTAATGCCTTTAAACGCGTTTTTGTAAATTTTAGTAATCTTATCGGATACGATCACTATTTTTTTCAATTTGGAACAATTTGCAAAAGCGTTTTTGCCAATTTTTGTTACGTTTGATCCAATCGTCACCTGCGTCATTTTCTTGTCTTTTTGGAATGCTTTTTCTCCAATTACCGTAATTTTATAATCCTGTCCTTCAATCGAAACGCTTGGTTTTATGGAAACTTTTTTCTTCGTATTCTTCAAAGATTTTAAAAGCATTGCCGTTTTTTCCGTCGCAGAAGAAACAATAATTTTATAGTTTCTGTTCTCTATAGGGAAAATTTCTCCGGCTTCCGGCAGTCCTTGTTCCACTTTTAGCGTAATGCTGCCCTTCACATTGCTTCCATCTAATGCTTTTGCCGTAATCACCACAGCCCCTATTGCTTTCGCTTTTACATTGCCGTTTGCATCTACGGATGCAATATTTGAATTGCCGCTGCTCCATGACACTTTTTTATTTGCCGCATCCGTTGGCTTCACCGATGCCGTAAGTTTTACGGTTTCATTTACGGTCAAGGTTTTTCGGTTTCCCGCCGCAATGACTGTAATGCCTGTTACTTTTCTTGGCAGCGCTTCAATCCCTATACTTCCCGAAACGCCTCCTTTTCCATCGGCAGGTCTTGCAGTTATCGTTGTTTTGCCTGCCCGAAGCGCTTTTACATTGCCATTTGTATCTACCGATGCAATATTCGGTTTACTGCTGGCCCAAACCACTTTTTTATTTGTGGCATCCCAAGGCATAACGACAGCCGTCAATTTTACTTGTTCCTGAATTTGAAGTTTGGTTTTATTGCCTGCTGCTGTAATTCTTACGCTTTCGACTGGCTTTTCTGGGTTTTCCTCCTGCTTCGCTTGAATTTTCAGCGTAATGTTTCCCGTTATCCCGCTTCCATCTTTCGCTTCCGCTGTAATGGTTACGTCCCCTTCTTCGATTGCCGTCACCAGACCGTTTTCGTCTACTGACGCTTTTTTAGGATCGCCGCTGTTCCAATCCACTTCTTGATTGGCTGCATCTTCCGGTTCTATTTCAGCCGATAATTGTAACTGGCTGCCTGCTTCAAGCTCCCTCACATCATCTTTTGACAAAACCGTTATGTGTTCCACAAGCACCACATTTAGTTTTACCAGATTTTTCTCTGCTTCTTTCAAATTTAAAAACAGTTTCAGTTTTTCTTCCAACGCTGTTTCCCCAGACAGGTTTTCCACTGCTTCACATGCCTTACGGTAAGCTGCCCATGAGGTGATATTGTACTCCTCAGGAACCTTCGCATTCTTATCTGCGATTGCGGCCGCTATATCGTCGTCAATCGTTTGGAAAGACTGTGTTTTCGCCGTCTGTAGAGCTCCAAATGCCGCATCTAACTGTTGCTGGCTGACAGATGAATCCTCCAACAATTCCTTTGCCGTTCCCACCGCTTCTGAAAACTCTGGATACAGTTCCGAAAACATATCCGTTTTGTCACCGTAATTTAAAACTTCCTGCGCTAACTCTAAACGGTTTACAGCCCCTGAATCCTGCGCTTTTCCGATCATCCGGATCTCCGCCGCTGATGCAAAATCATCTTTTGTCTCTAACGCCCGCAGTCTCACATGTGTAGCTGCAGCCGCCGCAAACGTAAAGTATACTGTTTTTACTGCGCTGTCTTTCTTCCACTCACCCCGCTCATATGGATAGAACGTTTCTCCGTCCGTACTGATCTCAATTTGATATTCCGTAATCGTCCCATTTGGATTGGCCGTTTTCCTCGGCGTATATTGTAAACCGCTTACAAGATAAGAACCGCCCAAATCTATCGTAATCCAATGCTTCGGCCTCCCGCCGTTACTTGCCTTATCCTCGTCGTTGCCATAATTCGTATGCCAAAGCGAATTAATGTCTCCATCTAATACGTTTTGCGCGGCTCCGTCACTATGCGCGCTCCCTGCCGTCGCCGTCATGCCAGCCGTTGGCAACTCTGCAAAACCTTCCGCGCTGATTTTGCCTACTCTCACTGTTTTAGTCACAAAAGGTTTGTCAGTCAGGCGCGCATTATAGATTGTTTCCGCCACGCCGCCCTCCTTGACGTTCACTTCTGTAAATTCCCGTTAAAGACGGTTTTTACAGCTAAATTGTTTTTAACTGGATTTTTTATTGAATTGTTTCCCCATTCCCGCTGTCGGTCAGATTTCCGATGAAACGGTAATGGATTTCGATAGACTGAACTTTCTCACCATTTACCCGGCGTTTGTCGCCCACTAAAATCTTTGTGATAAGTTCATTGATGATACAAGAATTTAATTCCTTCAGGTCACTGTACTGCCGGATCAGGCTTATCCACTTTTCCGCATTCTGCTCTGTGCTGTCATGCTCTGCCGACTGTTCCTGCAATGCGGAAAGCTGTTTTTTAAGTTCTTCCTGCTCCTTCTGGTACTTTGGCAGAAGATTGTCTATGCTTGTGCCTGCAAGCCTGCCGAGTGCGTAATCCTCATACAGCCTGCTTATGACTTTATCAATCTCCTCAAGCCTTTTCCCTATGGTTCGCTTCTTCCCCTCAATCAAACCATAATCAACGGTACTGTTTAACTGCTGTTGTTCCATAACCCTGCCAAGGACTGCCTGCTCGTCCGCAAGTGCCATTGCTGCCCATTCCCTTATGCAACGTGTACAAAGCCGATGTAGAGGAAGTGAAAAAGCTGATGAAACAAGTGTGGGATACACAGAAGTCCATGCTTGCAAAACAGCCCTCCATGAGGCAGTGAAAATACTCACCAACACAGTACAATGACAATCATTTTTGCAAAAAACATATAACAGCAAAATACAAAATCAGTCAAAAATCGACATAAAAAATACACTGTAATTCAGTTTCAATCTGATTTACAGTGCACCTTGATGTGTACAGTGTGTCATTACTTTTAATAGACATTCTCATCCTGTTCCCATGTATTTTTCGTTTTATCTTCATTAGCCCGCATCTCCTTGCCTTTAAAGCATTTGCCGTTTTTATCTTATAAACATACAAACTAAAAAACAGCAGAATTGATTTCTCAAAACCGCTGTATTAAAGTACCAAAAAATATCCACTGTGCAACGGTTTTTTTCTTTTACCGCCGCACGGCAGATTTCTTGTTTTTAACTGATTATGAATGCCTTTTGTTGTTATTGTGCTGTCGCTAACTTACATTCTACATTATCATACTATTCGTGCGTCTGCTAATTCCATAAACAAGGATAATTCCTGTTATGACATTAACAGCAATTCCTAATACAATCATTTTGCCTGTTAATTCCATTCCGTTATACCCGGAAAAAACATACAGATAATACATAAAGTCTACAAACGATATGTAACTGCCAAAAAACTGGCTAAATAAATTATTGACTAATAAAATTATCAAAGAAGCGCACATCATACTGGATATATTCGACATATACAAGGATAAAAGCACTAAAAACAGAACCATTGTTATCTGCGGAAAAGCTAATAACAACATTTGTAACAAATATTCCTGTGCATGATCGAAGATATGACTGCCCCATAAAAAGAAACCTGTTATAATGCTGACGATTACCACAAACAAAAAACAGATCAGTGCAACTGTGGAAATACTGATAGTTTTTGCGATTAAAAGCTGTTTTTTGGAAACGCCATTCAACAAAGGCTGCCTGAACATACCGCTTGCCTTTTCTCCGCAAATCAATACTGCGCTGATAAAACTAAGGAATAGTGTACCGACAATATCAATATAGGACTGCATACACATTGTTGGAAATTTACCGCCTGCATAATATCCCATGCCATTATCTTCTTGAAGCGCATTGGAAATGATAATCACTGCCATTACAACAAAGAATAAGTATAATATCTTTTGCCTTTTCAGTCGTGCAAATTGTATATTTAGTAATCTTATAATCATTTTTTACCTCTCTCAAAAATCTATTTTTTTTGTTCTGTATAGGGTTATTTGAAAAAAAGCAATTCCGTACAGTATCATAATGGATATTCCTATAAGCAGTTCGCTAAATGGTATTTTCTGATACTCATATGCAAACGTCCAAAGATTAAAGTAATATCCAACCCATATTTTTTGTAATAAAGCAATATTGGAACTATATATAAACTGGTCAATCAATAGATAAATAATCACAAAAAATATTGTTTTCCATGCGTTGCGGGTACAAATACAAAGTGCAACTATACCAAGCGTTATAACTGACATATAGATACCCGATAACAGATATTTTATAATGGTTCTGATAAAGGCTGCCTGTTCAAAGATTTCATAGCCCCAACGCATAAAGGCTGTTATGTAATTGATAAAAGCCACCAACAAAACAAAAATCATTGACATACTAACAGCAACATAGATTTTTGAACGTATCATTCTGTTGCGGTTTTCCCCATGCAATAAAGGCTGGTAAAGCATTTTGTTCCTATCTTCTTCACAAACAAACAGCGTCAACAGAAATACATTAAAAAGAATACCTACTGTACCGACATAAAACCGCATCATAAATTCGGGGAAATTTTTTCTCCCGACAATTCCAATATTGATATTCAGCATTTCTTCCATTTGCGGTGTCGAAATAAGAAAAGCGTAAAAGAAAGAAGCTGTAAAAAAGCAGGCAAAAAAAATGTAAATCAATTTTTGTCTGTATAATTTTCTTGCATATAATCTTGTTAATGGATACATGGCTCTGCTCCCCCTGTCAGTTTTAGAAAAAGATCCTGCAATGAGTGTTTCCGCATGGAAAGATAGTGAATATGCAAATGGTTTGCTACAAGGTTTTTAACAAATTCATCAAAACAGATATTTTCAAGTCTGATTGTAAACTGATTTCCTTTCTGTGAAATCAGACTTATTCCTTTACACCCAGAGAGGACACTCTGTGCAGCGATTGTTTCTTCCAGTATGCAGTCAACGATATTTGTTGTTTCGGATAAAATGTTTTCTGTTTTTCCCTGCAAGATACTTTTTCCCTTATCCAAAATTAAAATATCGGTACAGAATTTTTCCATATCATGCAGTTGGTGTGATGAAACAATAAATGTTGTGTTTCGTTCTTTTGCCATATCGCAAATCAGACGGTATAGGTTAATCTGTCCCTGCGGGTCTAATCCGTTTACCGGTTCATCTAAAATAATCAGTTTTGGCTGTCCTAACATAGCCCTTGCCAATGCCAGTCTTTGTTTCATTCCAAGAGAAAACTTTTTCACTTTCTTTTCTGCCTGTGAACTAAGTCCGACATAATCAAGCAATTCCATAACTTGCCCGTTTGGGATATTTTCATATAGATGTGCAAAACATTCTATATTTTCTCTTGCAGTCAGTTCTTGATAAAAACTAGGGGTGTCAAGTGCCGCCCCAACCTTTGATAATGCCAGTCCGGGATTTTCGTCTAATGATACGTTGTCTATGACGATTTTCCCATTATCTTTGGAACACAAATTTGTAATCATCTTTAATGTCGTAGTTTTACCCGCCCCGTTTCTCCCTTGCTACCTACTGAGTTTTTATTTACTTCTATCCCCTTGCCTAATAACGGTATTATAACCACTACCTTATCTGGGTACACTTCCACCTTTTCCAGCCTCTCTAAGATAAAATCTATTTTGAGATGATCATTATTATCAATGTATGAGGCTATTTCCTCATCAATATTTGCCAGTGTTCTATCTATCTCTGCAATATCCTCTATGCTACTTTTATTAGAGGCTATCTCTGCTTTTATCTCCTCAATTTTAGTATCTATGCTTTCTGCCTTTTTGCTGTATTCCTCTTTTGTGAGTAAACCATCTAAGAGGGCATCCAGTAATTTATCTTTCCGTTTCTCTTCTTTTATGAGGTCTGCATCTGTGTAACTTCCATTCTTTCTAATCAACTGATTTTTGAGGGAGTTTAACCAGCTAATCATATCCTGCTTTAAAATCTCTGGGTTAGTTTGCAATTTTTCAGCCACTACTCCCATGATCTCCATAAGAAAATTATAAGAGATATTATCATTATCGCAACCGCTCTCATTTATATCTCCCTTTTTCCCATTTGCTGTATCTCTTTTTCTGGTTTTCCTGCCCTTAGTCTGTTTTGTAGAGCATACCCAATACTCCTCTTTGGTAGTACGCTGTTTTCTCCAGTAAGTAGCTCCACATACACCACAATAGATTTTACCACTAAAAGAAAAACCGCTTACACGTCTACCGCTCCTCTGATCTACCCCATGTTCTACTACCCTCTCTTTATGTATTCTGCAAATTAGATCCCACTCCTCCTCTGTTATGATAGCTGGTAAAGCATTTTTCACATACACCCACTCACTTTCTGGGAGTTTAATAGTCTGCTTACTCTCAAAATCCTGTTTCTCTTTATTTATTATCATTGTACCTACATTTTTGCAATCATACACAAATTTAGGAATATCCATAGGTTTCCACTCTTTCCCTACTGTATTCCTGTACCCGGCCTCATTAAGTTCTCTGGCAATCTGTGTAGAGCCTTTTCTTGCCATAATGCCCTCACACATAAGCCTCCTTATTTTAGCCTGTTCTGGATTTATCACATATTTTCCATTCACTTTATCCCAGCCAAATACATTACCGCTCCCCTGCAAAGGGATCTCCTGTCCTTGTCTGGCTTTCTCAATCCTGCCTTTATGATAATTATGGAGCTTTTTAGAGAGATTTCTGCTGTAATCCTCAGCAATAATAGCTTTTATCCCTGTTATGAGGGCATCATCTGGAGTATAAAATTTCCCATCCAGATACATATAAAGTATCTTTCCTGTAGTTACCAGCCTGTTTACAAATAAATACCAGTCTAAGGCATTTCTCATAAGCCTCTCTATATCCTTTATCACGATAATATCAAATTTATCCTCCAGCAAATCCTCATAAAGCCTCTGGTACTCATCTCTGCCCTTTACCATTGTACCAGATTTACTCCTGTCAATATACTCATCTACCAGTTTCCACTTGTTTTTAGTAATACACTCCTTATTTTCCTCTATCTGTAATTCTATAGCGTTAAGCTGTGCCTCCTCTGCTGTAGATACTCTCGCATAAAATACCGCCCTCATACCGATAGTATCTACCAGATCTTTTACTCTCCTGTATGCCATCCCATATTCCTCCTTTATATTTTCCTGTAGAAATGCCCCTGTGAGTTCTTGCCTTATACTGGCAAGCCATTTTAATATTATAAGTGTAGAAATTATAGCCTAAAAAAATAAAATGTCTGTATGAGGCTATTTGAGGGCTTATTTCAGTTTCTAGTAATTATACACCACCTATATAAAGATAGCAACTAAAAAATAGGGGCTACCGATTTATACACCGATAGCCCCAAACATAGTAAAAAATTATGGAGTTAGCTTATTTGAGTTTCAATTTCTGCCCTACACAGATCTTATTCTTATCTTTGATACCATTAAGAGCTACCAGCTTTGCTACAGTAGTTCCATATTTCTTAGCAATCGCTGAGAGAGTATCTCCTTTTTGTACAGTATATGTAGAGGAGCTGGAGCTTACCGCCTTAACCTTATCAGCATCCACCCAGCCATAAACTGTAGATCCTCCTCCAGATACCGCCTTTAAGTGATATGGATGGGCTGAGCCAGTACTTACCGCTGTAACTTTTGCCTTTCCAGATTTACAACTATGCCCTGTAGCATTTTTGCTGGAGCTGGTATAATGCACATTTCCAGTAAACTTAACCTTATCCCCTACTGAGAATTTTAAGGAGGGCTTATTTTCTTTCGGGGTATCTGCCTCCTTTTTAGGAGTTTCTTTCTCTGTAGCAAGGCTGGCATAGTTAGGAGTAATAAAGCCTCTAATATACTTACCATTTATCGTCATTTCCCTATAGCCTACCGCATTATTTTTATTGCCCTCAATCACCTTAAAGGTATTTTCAGATACTGATACAACCGCTCCTACATGGTCTGGAGTGCCTGTATTATCTCCTTTACCGCTATCATCCCAATCATACAGGACAAGATCGCCCATGTTGGGCTTATAGCTGTCTTTTTCCTGCCAGCATCCCATTTTTTTAGCCTGTTCAATCAGATAATAACAACTGCACTCTACAGGGATAATAGCTGTAAGTCCTGCTTTAATAGCTCCTGCACTGGTAGTAGTAGCACACCAAGCATCTGTATATTTCACTTTGTACCCTCTGGGGAGAGGGGTATTTTTATTGTAGGTATCAATGATCTTTTTATGAGATCCGTCACTCTCTTTACAGCCCTCCCAGCCATTAAGAGTATCAATATATTTCTGTCTTAACTGTTTTTCTGTCATCTCTTTCGCCCCCTTATTTCCTAAGTGTGAGGTAATCATGGAATAGACTTTCTTTTGCCTTGTAACATAATCCCCCACTTGATTATTACTGCTTTTATCCGCTGGATCTGTACAAAGAGCTGTATAAATGCTCTTTGCTGTATAAGGCTTTTTAGTCTTTGCTAAAATCCTTTTGAGTGCCTTATCTCCCCCTTGATGCTTGATATTGATACACTCAGCAATAGCCCCTACATCCATCTCTCCATACTTTTTACAGATTTCCTCTGCATAACTGGAGATCTGGCTCTCCATGAGCTTATTCTGTGATTTAATCCCCACCTCTGAGCTGATAATCGCCACAATACACTTAGCCTTTTTAGAGCTTGTGGAAAGATTGTATGTAGCCCAGCTCTTAGAAAAATCTTTTGATATTCCAGCTATATCAAGTTCTTTAAACTGAGTAGGATAATCTTTCTGGATCAATTTTAAGAGAGTAAGAGCCTCCCCAGCGTACCATTGCCCTGCACCTATTGTAATAGCCTTTTCGTTATCACAATTTGCCCCAGCCCCGATTAAAGAGCTGTAATTTTGCTTTCCGTAAACTTGCCCTCCAGTTTCCACCGCATAAATAATTTTTCTGATTACTTCTTTTTGTGTTGCTGTCAATGTAGCCATAAAAATACCTCCTACACAACATAATTAAAGGAGGGCTGTTACACCCTCCTAAATAATCCTCTTACTGAGGATCTGTATATCGCATTGCTCTCTCACTATCGGTAATCCCTTTTGTAGTGGGATCGTTTAATGTATTCCACACCGATACCAGCACCAGAGCCAGCACATAAGGATTAGTGATAGCCAGCAACAAAATCTCTCCTACTTTAACCCACGTTGTAAGATCCTGTGCTGTAATTCCAGCATAAGCCAGTATAGGAGTTAAGATGCTAAGCACAATCTGTACCCAGAAAACAGGGTTTTTAATTCTAACTTTGATATTCATACTAAAAAATCCTCCTTATAATTTGATTACGATACCTCAAAATAAGGTAAAGAGATAAAACGGATCACCTCCTACTTAATCCCAATTTGTACCGCCAGATACCCTAAAACGATTGTTACCAGCCCAGCAACGATAAGCCACTTGAATTTTTCCCACTTATCACCGCCCCTGTTTTCCAGCGTATTGAGCCTCTGGATAGTTTCATTGAGATCTGATCTCATATATCGAATTTCCACTACAAGCTCTTTTATATCAGCCATAAGATCACTGTTTTTCTGTATTGCTTTTTCTGCATCATCCAGCCTGTGAGTATTGGATTTTGTTCTTTGCTCCAACTCTGTAAGCCTATGTTCAACTTCTTTCAGCTCCTCTACCGTCATGTTAGTACCCTCCTTTCTGACATAATAAAAGGAGGGTATTTAGCCCTCCTCTGCCAGCTCTGGAATTTCCAGATCATTCAAAATCTGTTTTACCTGTTCCTTTAAAACCACTGGAACATCTGTAAACCGCTTTTTCCCCTTAACAATTAGGGTAGCATAAATTACCGCCATAGTAGCAACCTCCTTTCTTAAAAATGTTCTTAGGAAAAACTTGATAATCATACCAATTACTCCTCATTTTCTAAGAGCGTTTTTACCTCTGCCCTACTCTTCTCTGGTACATCCTCCAGAGTTTTCAAGCCCTTTTTAATCAACTCTGCATATATCTTAACCATTTTTTCTCCTTTCTGCTTTACAGCATCATCTCATAAACTTCTGTTAAAGCTATCTGCATATCTGTAGCCTGTGCCTCTAAAGAGCTGTTTTTCTCTGCTATCACTTTGATGTACTCATCCTTTTCATAGATAAGTTGCTCCTTAATTTCCCAGCCATCAAATCCACCGCCCAGCTCACCCTCAGTAGCCTCCTCATGGATTTCTGTAATACCTTTGTTAATGGTAACACGATACTCATCAATCTCCAGAGGATCTACCTTTGGGGCTGTACTCCTTACGTTTACAAATTTCTGCATTGCCTTTTACCTCCATTTCATAATAATTTTTCATATATTCCTCATTAGGAGCTATATATTTTTGATAAAGCCTGTAACTATCACACCATTTTAACCACCCCTTATAAGAATTAAATGAACACCACTCGCTATAAGTGGGTTTCATATTGTTTTCTCTTTTTGCGGATATAGCCAGCATTTTTCTTTTAAAAGTTTTACAGGTAGATTTTCTCAGTAGTGTATATTCTCCAAAAAACCGATAACCAACAAAATCAATCCCTCTTACTTTTGAGGGAAACACTTGCCAGTTGCTTTTCAATACCTGTTTTAAATTTACTGCCATAAACTCATCAATCTCTCTTTTGAGTTTATGTAATTCTTCCTTTGAGCCTCCTAAAATCACAATATCATCCATGTAAAAATACAGGTACTTAACTTTTTTCTCCTCTTTCAGCCAATGACCTAAAGGAGATAAATTGTAATTTCCGCTATACTGTGATAAATAATTCCCTATAGGTATTCCTACACCATCTACATACTCTCTCCCATCATCTGAGATAAGAACATTTGCATATACTCCTAACCGCTGTAATATCTCCAGATTTTCCTCTGTTGCTGGACAAGTGCTGATACTATCAATAATCTCATCTAGTAACCAGATAAGCTCCTTATCCTTAAAGAGTTCCCTATACCTCTGTTTGAGTATATCGTGTAGGATGCTGGGGTAATATTTTCTCACATCCATTTTTAAGCAATACTTTGTATTCTCTGGATCTGATACTAAAATACTTTTTACCCACCGCTTACCGATTACTTCTCCATTTTTCTTAATTACTTTGGTATAGCCTCTTAAATCATTGATAATAGGCTGTATTCCTCTTTTCGGTATGGCACTGTAAGTATCTGTTATCATGGTTTTTAACAGATAAGGCTCTATTACTTGCAATATCGCCCACTGGCATATCCTGTCTGGATAATACGGTAATTTGTAAATTTCCCTCTCTTTCTTGCCCTCTTTTTTATAAAAGATTTTATACTTAGAGGTTTTATATGTATGCTCAATAAGGCTATCCTGTAAATGTAACAAGGCTTTTTCCAAATTCTGATCCACCTGTTTAACCTCTTGATACCAACCCTTGCCCTTTTTAGCGTTTTTGTGGGCTTTTTTGAGATTATCCATATCACAGATTTTAGAAAATAAATCTCCTGTATTTTTCATGGATCTACTCCTAACCTTAAAAATGTTCGTATGTGCATAAAGGAGAGCCAGCTATCTACCATAGCACCCTCTGTACTCACCTCCGAGTAATCAGAAAACGGTTTACAGTATTTCCCCTGCATATAGGCACTCCTCTATACTTTTTTACCAGCCCCTAATTTAAGAGGCTTTTATGTTCTGCCAAGAGGCAAGGTAACTATTGCTCACTTAGGTATTTCCAAGTGTGGGTACACACATATTTTCATAAAATGCACATACAGTAAGTGACTGCCGATATTCCGATTACGATTAGAGGAGGTATTATTCACATTCAAGTACCAAGCTCCACAATTAGAGCCATTATTCCATTTACCCCCTAATTTAGCAATTAAGAAATTTTTCATAGTTACCTCTGACAGAACATTATCACAAACATCATTAAGTTTTAGAGAGGTTTTTGTAAGTTTTTCTTTTTTATGTGTGAGGGAATTAAAAAAGAGCCTTTTACAGCTCCCCCTTAGCACCCTCACAATATTTACTTTTCCTCATTCAAAGGGTTATGCTACCTTTGTTTGTGGCACATACAGCAAGCGACCGCCGATAACCCGATAACGATAAGAGGAGGCATTATTCACAATCAAGTACCAAGCCCCACAATAAGAGCCACTATTCCACCTACCCCCCAATATAGCAATAAAGAAACCGCCATAGGAATTATTTTGCCAGTAGTAATCTCCGTTAGTATCTGAGCTATCTGCCCCTGCACACGCTGTAGGTAAAAATAACTCTGGATATTCCTCACTATAACCTACAGCACTTTGATAACCGTTACTATGAGATAACTGTGTACCAAAGTTTTCATAACCTGTTATTGTATCATCTGCCATCGCTTGCCCCACCTTACGGATGTAAGCATCATTTACACCTTTGGCTAAAATGTTGATACCGTCTAACCAAGTCCAAATATTTCCCCAGAGATTTTCCTCTCCCCTGTATGATACAGAGCCTTTACCGTTATCCTTATTCGGATCAATGCCAGAGCCATTACCTAACACTGAGGTAGCTCCTGTTGCCAATGACATATTAGTAGCACCGTCATCCGTATAATCACATACTCCTCTGCCAATAGCCTTTTGACTGTTCATAGTAGCATACTCTATCAATATGAGCCACTGAGTAACAGAGAGAGCCAGAATATCATGTAATCTCCATCCTGTACCCCTGTTATTGCATAATTTTCTTACATTTGCTCTTGTTAAATTCTGAGTTAATCCGCTGGCTGGTTTTGCCCCTGCAATACTACACAATTTATCAGAGGCAAAATCCGCTACTTGCTCATCATTTTTCAAATAAGCACTAGCGGATGTATCATAAACAGATCCCTCAAAAGCTGAGAGGTATATTTTATCCTGTAAAATGCCCTTTTCATCCTTAAAAGCCTCTGGAGCTTTAAATCCCACCTTTGGAGTAGGGCTGATATAGTATCTGGCTTTTACAATCTCAATACCCTTACCGCTGGTAGCTGGCTTAGTTTTTATCGGTACTACCTTAGTATAAAAAATCGGCTGTTCCACCATTACCATACCATTAGAACCATCCTCTTTATAACTGCTATCTCCACGATAAGCATTTACTGTACCATTATCAGCCAGATTACACCGCTTACGCATCCAAGGCTTTAAATTGTCAAAATCTGCCCCTGCTGTCAGATTTTCATTACCAGCAATCCTTACTACTCTCTTGTTAGAAAAATCAACTTCTACACCGTAAATATCTGCATCATCATATCCTACAAAGGATTTCAGTGTATTTACCTCTCCAATTACAGCATTAAGCTGAGTAACCGTAGCCACCGCACTAGGATCGACTGTTACGGTAACATTTGAGGCATTACCAATAGCTGTAGTGAGATCTACTAACAGGCTGGATGATCCAACCCCATTAAAAGGAGGCATCCATTCTGCTGTTTTTTCGCTCTCATCTGCCACTGAAATACTATAAAGAATTTCTCCCTCTTGTGGATCTGTAGCATACAAGCCGATATTCCTTACATAATACCCAGAGGCAAGAGAGGTATTTACAAAACTTGTACCAACCTTTACATAGCTGTTATTCTGCCTCTCCACATATGATACTGCCTGTGATTGTCTAATTGTGCCTATGCCTGTTAAGCTGGCTAAATCATTACTCAGCTCACTATCAGATACCGCTATCCTAGTAAAATTCAGCTTTGTAGTGCCAGCCACAACCTTAGCCATCAACGCTTGCCCTTTTTTTGTGATTACTGCACTATTAAAGTTTCCCATTTTCTATTTCCTCCTTTTCATTCCATTGTAACTATTGTAGCTGTAGTAGTGGGGATAACCACTGTAGCATTACCTGTTAAAGTTTCTTTGAATATTGCATCGTGCGATACAGATACCCCCTCTGTATCTGATACTCCTATCCCATTGTATAAACTCATATTGAGATTTTCTGTAGTGTGTATATCATGCGTTATCTCTGCTTTTCCGCTTACACTTACTCCTATAGGGTTATACATATTCATGGAGCTGTTAGCCCCTGTATGAATATCGTGAGATATGTTTTTTACACTTCCCTCAGAAAGTCCGATACCCTCATACAAACTCATATTGAGGCTATTGGAAATATTTATGTCATGGGATATTGTGTGTTTCATAGCCACGCTTACTCCTATCCCATAATACAATCTCATAGAAAGATAATCTGAGAGTGTATTGTGTACTGCCAGCACTAAATTACAGGGGATCATTTTTACTAAAGCATTGCAAATCTCCTCAAATATTCCTGCCCCTCCCAGAGTAGTATTTATTGTGATTTTATAGTTTAAATAATCCCTCACGATCTCATAATACTCTGAACCACCACACATAGAAGATAACCACTCCTCCAGAGTTTTATCTGTATAGGGGATCTTTTCTGTCATTTTAACAAATAGCCTATACCGCCTTGCCTCTAAATCTTCTCCTGTTATAGAAGTAATGCCAGCAATTTTTTCTAATCTGGATAACCCATACTCTGAGGCTGTTTCTATAAACCAGTTATCAAGCACAAAGTCTATTGCTATCAGTAATTTCTCCAGCTCTGGAGTTTGTACATTTGCTATCTGTTGATATTCGTATATTCTTCTATGATATACAGGTAGCTTTTTCAGTAACTCTACCTCATAATCATCATTAAGCATTTGTTATCACCCCCAGCACTGGAATAGCCCCAAAATCACAAGTAAAATTTTCCGCTTTATTATTCAGCCTTGTATTTTGTACATCAATTACTCCCTCGGATATTGTCAATATTGGTTGACACTTTTTTTGCAAGGATATCAATGCCTAAGCA
>OFGF01000955.1_pt1 | contig 20723 bp, 19 predicted proteins | sample 1521711 | NCBI WGS metagenome assembly OFGF01 (sample SAMEA3504092, study PRJEB24116) | mouse gut metagenome | biome: mouse gut; feature: mouse-associated habitat; material: faeces | place: Denmark | collected 2011 | reverse complement strand
ATTCATCGTAAGCTTTCTCCAGAATCTGCTTTTCATTGGAAAATTTCAGCAGATGGTAAGCCTCGTGAAACTTATAGAAACCTGAATCCAGGAAGAACTCCTCTCTCTGAGGCCTGCTGTAATAACTGTCCGCCATCATCAGATACCAGTGGACTTCTTTTTCCACCACATCCTCCGGCACATTAAACGTGTATTCGCTCTTTCCGATATATTTTATGATTGTGGCCTTGGCCCCGGATTCCTCCAGCACCTCCCGCAGGGCGGTCTCCTTGAACTCCTCTCCCTCTTCCACTGTGCCTTTCGGCAGCACCCATCCCTCGTACTTGTTTTTATAATTCTTGTACAGAAGAAGGATTTTTCCACGGAAAATCACCACACCACCACAGCTCGTCGCCTCTAACATTGAAACCCCTCCCTGACCGGTGTGCCGTTTTCCTGGCCCCCAGGCCTTACCATTGCGCTTCATCACATACATTTGTCCCAGGGAACCGTCCCCTGGCATAAAGACAGTATAGTCCAATCATCCCAGAAGTGCAACACCTTTTTGGCTCATTCCACCCCACGTTTTTCATGTCCGCTGGTGTATTCCTGCCAGGGAAAGGGTCTTCCCCTGAAAAATGTATCCAAAAGCGCCCGGACTTCCTCCCCTGTCTCAAAAGTGAAATCCATGCGAGTGTCCATCCCTGTGCCTTTTTCCTTTCGGCCCGGCTGCCTCTGGTGCAGGGACAGGGGAACGCTGTTGTAGATGACATTCAGGCAGTGGCGGCAGTTCACATCCACAGGAAACTCTTTGTTGTACCTGTCCCTGAGGGCAGTGCTTCCGACTTTGCTCTCCCCTGTCTTTTTACAGCAGCCTGCGGTGCGAAGCAGGCAGTTTGCCGTGAGCATCATGGGAATCCGGCCGTACACAATCTTTTCCGCAGGAAGTCCCATGGCGGGCTGCACCTCTTTTTCAGAGGGTGCGGCGAAATCGGGATCCATGTCCAAATTTTGAAGCAGGAACCGCTGCTCTTTGGCATTCAGCTCATAGGGCAGGCAGAATCCGTCCAGAAACGGTCTCAGTTCCTGAAATGCATACCTGTTCCAGAGATACACTCCTGCATCCGCCCTGCAGGTAAAAGATTTCCCGTCCTGCCTGCACTCCTGCACAAAGCCCAGTCCGTCCATGGAGCGGACTAAAAATCCGCCAAAAAGGCGGCTCTCTTCCACTGCCCCGGCCAGCTGCCGCAGATATTCCCTGTCCGTCTCCCGCAGGATATAAGGGAGCGCCGCATAAAACTCCCACCGGGCATTCTGCAGCTGCCTGCACAGATCTGTCACCTTCTTTTTTTCTTTCAGAAACAGGTCCCCTTCCACATAGAGTCTCAGCGTCCCCTCCATGGGATTGTGATCCATCCAACTGACAAGTGCCTCCAACTGCTGTTCTGTGCGGGTAAAAAAACTGCGGCAGATTTCCTGCTGTGGGAGTTTATTTTGGAGTTTATTTTGGATTCTATTTTGGACTTTATTTTGCGCTTTTTTGGGGACTCTCTCTCGGACAGACGGGGCTGCTGCCAGGATTTTCTCCTCCAGCGCGGCCACCGCCTCCCGCCGCAACTCATTGATGCGCTTCAGAGGATAAAAGCAGTCCTCTCCCACCACAATATCCATATTTTCTGCGCAGAAAATGCTGTCCCCCAGTTTTCCCAGCTGTCTTTTTACTTCCTCCTGGGAGATCGGACGATTTTTGGCCCTGTCCACGATTTCTCCCATGGCGCAGGCCCTTATGCCCTGTCGTTCCAGAACCACACAGGCGGGCTTCCCCGGCAGGAACTCCGCCCGGATGGTCACTGGCAGCTTCAGGGGCGTCTCCAGGTGCCTTTCCCTTATCTCCCTACGCACTTCCTCCCGGGTTTCGCTGTAGGCCGGAGAAGAAACCGTCACCATGGATCGCCCTCCGTGACGGAAATAATAGCCGTCCTGGGTTTCGCTCCGAATATAAAGGGAGTGCAGAAGTTCCCTGTCCTCTTTTTCCACCTGGAATGTCTCCGCTGCCTTCTGGGGTCCTGACTGGGCGCACAGCTTGAAGTATCTGTCAATGCAGCGCCTGTATACTTCCGTCACCCCGGCGGTATACTCCGGCTTTTTCATGCGTCCTTCAATCTTAAAGGAGTCAATGCCTGCCTGGATCAGCCTGGGAATGTGCTCCGCCGTACACATATCCTTCAGGCTCAGGGGATAGCACTGTCCCCGGTCCCTGCCGTCTGTAAGAATGGAGTAGGGCAGACGGCAGGGCTGGGCACAGCGCCCTCTGTTGCCGCTTCTTCCTCCCAGAATGCTGCTGAACAGGCACTGGCCGGAATAGCTGTAACACATGGCCCCATGAACAAAAGTTTCTATCTCCAGATCCACGCTCTTCCGCAGGATCGCAAGTTCTTCCAGGCTCAGCTCCCTGGAGGGAACAATGCGTTCCGCCCCCAGTGCCGCCAGCAGGGAAGCTCCCATACTGCTGCACAGGGTCATCTGGGTGCTGACATGAATACCGCACTCTGGAAAATGCTCTCTCACAAAGCGAAGTACCCCCAGATCCTGCACAATCACTGCATCCAGCCCCGCCTGGCAGAAAGGGAGCAGATAGTCGTACAGCTCTGAGATTTCACGTTCCTTAAAAAGGGTGTTGACAGCCAGGTAGACTTTCCGCCCCAGAAGATGGGCATAGCGGATACACTCCACAAGTTCCTGGGTGGTAAAATTTTCCGCATAGGCCCGTGCTCCGAACCTGTCCCCGGCCAGATACACGGCATCCGCCCCAGCATGAACTGCGCCGTAAAATCCCTCTGCATTTCCCGCAGGGGACAGAAGCTCCACTTTTTGCACCATTCCGATTTCCTTTCTTTATTTTAGTTCCGTTTCTGTACTCCAATGCCCTTGTGGGGAAGGAATTTTCATCTGCACAGTTCGCAGCTGAAACTTCCTTCCGGGCATTTCCGTTCCGAAACTGTTTAGTTTGTTTACTAAAAAAGAATCCCGCGTGGCGAGATTCTTCTGCAGTGTTACTTTTTCTTCAGCTCTGCCTCCAGGGGGGTCACTTCTTTGGCCCGTTTGGCCTGCTCTTTCTGCATGGATTTAACCTGTTCCTCCGCACCTTCCAGTTTGATCTGGGTAGAGATCAGTTCATGCTTCAGGTCATAGAGCTCTTTATCCCTGGCCTGGAGTTCTTCTTCCAGGGCAGAAATCTGCTTTTTAGCCTTAAAGTAGTCGTCAGCAATATTCAGCTGCAGCAGAACCGCCTGCCTGTCCACAGGCTGCCTGCGAAAACTGTCGATTTTGCTGTATTCAGTCACTTTATTGTTGATGTAGGATGCCACCTTCTGCAGGTACTCCTCACTCTCATATCCGCTGAGCGTCAATATCTTGCCGCCTATGAGTACGCTTGTGTCTGTCTTGGAAGATGCCGCCATATGCCCGCTCCTTTTGTATACTGCCTGTTTTTTCCATTCACAGACAACATTATATAGCATATTTCGTCATCAGGCAAGCATATTTAAAATTTTCTTTCTGTATCCTGCTCCTGGTCTGGGTTGCAAGAGTTTTTCCGGCGTCAGCTTTGTGAAAGCCGGATCCCAGGCAAGCACCAGCCGCTGTTTTGAACCCCAGCAGGATGTAATTGCCGCCTCTTCTGCCTATGTGGCATTTTTCTTATATGGCTGGATTGAAGTCTACTTCCTGTTCCTCAGTTCCTCTCCCCCAGATACAGCCCAATGCGGTTCTCCAGATGCTCAATCATCGCATCCTTTGTAATACTTCCGGACAAATACAGGTCCAGTTCTTCATATATAATATTGTTCAGTTCCCCTGGAAAAGATTTTTGGGGCTTTGCCCTTTCAATCAGATCCAGCAGTGTCGCCCTGTCCCGTTCTATATCCATACTGCCTATACTAACCTCGCCAAAGGAAGGCATGTTTATTGGCGATCTCATAGAAGCAATCTGCTCCTCCAGCACATCCCTGCGCACGCTTAACTCAAAATTGCCCTCCTTTGCCCCATGAATCTGCCCCTCATAGGATAAGTACAGGGCAAGAAATGCAGCTGCAGCCTCCTTTTCCTCCTTTGTAGCCGTTGTACGGATGGAGAGTATGTCGGAAGGTCTCATATAGTGTGTTCCCCCATCCTTTGTGGGATATCCAATAAAATTCACATCCTCTCCGTAAATTTTGCGGTACGCTGCAATATACTCCGGTCTCTGGATAGGGAGAGTATTGCACAGCGTTTTCCCCTCCAGCAGGGAACTGCCGGGCGCCACTATCTCCGTATGGCGGCCGTGCTTCTCCGCCACATCCAGAAATTGAAGGAACCTGCCGCTGTCAAAATGCAACTCCCCGGTTTCCTCACTCGGGATAATATAATAGTTATCATCCAGTCCATGGTTCAATAATCCGGAAAAATAACTAATGTGTGCGTCATCATAATAGTTACAAATCGCCTCTAACTCCGGCCTGTCCTGAATACACTGGAAAAACGTGTCATAATCCCAGTCCTTGAGATCCGTACTGGCGACCACTGTATACAGTCCAAAATTCCCCACTACTCCATACAAGGTTCCATTGATCTTCCCCATCTCCATGACAGCGGAATGCAGCTCTTCCGCAATGCCCAGCTGCTCCATAACGGTATCCAGGGGCTCCCACAGTTCTTCCAGTTCCTCAAAGCCCAACAGGGACGGATCAAGCAGTACCGGCCCCTTCCCCGCCGTCAGCTGGGTCAGTAGTGCAGTTTTATCTTCAAAAGTATACCCGCTTAATTCAATATGACAGCTGGGATAGCGTTTGTTAAACTCCGCAACCACCCATTTGTAAGAATCCATAGCACTATCATGTACTTTCAGGGTGATTTCACAGACAGGCACCTTTTCCGTGGTGGGTTCCAGGCAGAGATAGTTATCATTTTCGGAGTCCCTGTAAATAAGCGTAATCCGCCCTTTTTCATCCGCCTGCAGGGCAGATACTCCGTGAGCTATGACACCATGGTTGCTCCAACGGTAAATCATCTCTGGATTCTCTCCTGACAGCCCGCTGCGGTACACCCCTTCCCTGTCCGCATACAGCAGGGTGTCTTCATCAAAGAGCGTAAGGCAAAAAACATTCTCTTTCAGAGCCGCCAGCGTCACCGGACTGCCGGTCTCCCCATCCATATACTGCAGGGCCATCCCCCCGTCCTTCCCTTCCTTCGCAACCTCAAAGGCAATACGGCCGTCATAAAGGGGCACCAGTCTTTTGATATGACCTCCTTCAGGAGTGCATTCCCCCAAGACCTCCCCCTCCTGGGACACAATCATGTACTTATCCCGTACCAGGTGGACCCTTCCGGACTGATCCACCAAAAATTTTGAAAGGCTTGAAGTTACTTCACTCACTTCTCCACTCAGGAAATTCAGGGGAAACTCCCGGATGTACTCATGGTCTTCGTCTCTCTCGGCAAGGAAGTACTGATATTCCCCATCTTCCTGTACTCTAACGCTGAAAACTACGTAATGGTCCGTTCCCACTACCTGTCCTATACCCCACAGCTGGTCTTTCACCTCGTAGCGTTCCGAATTTGCTTTCCCCTCTCCAGTTACAAATAAAACCTCATCCCAGGATTCAGCTGCTGTTGAAAGGACATGTTTTTTGAAATGATAGGCTCCTGTGACTCCCAGAACAGAATTCGCCATGCCCCCTCCCTCATTCTCCAGCTTTTCCGGTTGCAGCGCCGCCCGCCCCGCCGCAGAATAGGCATCCAGGGAATTGTCTTTCAGGGAAAGATTCATAACTGCAAAAGGGTCCAATATGTTCCCTGCGCCCGCAGATATCTCCTGGCTCTCCACCTTGGAGATGTCCTGTACCGCGTCTGAAGCGCCTGACCCTTCGCCGCACCCGCATAACAGCCCTGCAAACAGCACGATTAGAATAATGTTGTTGATTGCCTTCTTCATAAAAACTTCTCCTTTTTTCAAAGTTTAAGAATTCTGTGTCAAAAAACGGCATAACAGAGTCGGAACCCCGCCACAAAAATAATATCTGTCCCATATTACATCAATTATCAACAGGAGTGCTCTGTCGCTTCATTGCCTGATAACTCCATTATATCAGAAAAATCTCTTTTTGCAATAATATATTTCAGTTATTACAAAATACAGATAGTACAGATAAAGGAGGTTTCGGAGCTGCCGAAAATGTTAAAAGATATCCATTAGTTAGCAGGATATCTGGGGGAAAGGATAGAGAAGGACAGTTATTTTTAGGAGAAGCCACAGGAAACAAAATATCAAAGTAATATCTCATATAAGTAATCTTCCATGACAATGTCGGTGCCTCTTTTTTTATAAGTGCTCTCACCGGCAATTTTGCCGCCGCATTTCACCGCAACACGATTTGATGGGATATTTCCTTTGCTGACAATAATTGTTACCTTTTCTGCCCCCTGGATACGTGCGTAATCAATCATTCCCTGCGCTATTTCAGTGGCATATCCCTGGTTCCAGAAGTCTTTGTGTACACAGTATGCAATATCATAGACCTTTTTGTCCTCACTGGGAATAAAGCTGCAGGTTCCCACACGCTGGCCAGAATTTTTAAATACCGGAATCAAATAACAGCACTCCTCATCTTCCCCCAGCCCCTCCAACATTTTTATATATTCCGGGTCAATATCCTCTTTTGCCTCGTCAGGCAGATACTCACCCATTTCAGGATCGTTCCATATACTGTAAGCCCACAGCGCATCCTCTTTTGTAAAACCCCGCAATGTAAGTCTCAAAGTTTCAATCGGTTTTATCTTCACTTCAGGTTTCCTCCCCAGTTAAACCGCCCATTTCCTGTCTGAATATCCATGGCCTCATCTCTTGCCTTTATTGACATTTTACCATACACCACACTAACAGGCCACTATATTTTCAGTCTTTCAGAAGAAATTTGCTTCTGCCTTTATGGGAAATAAAACCTGTTTCCGGTAACAGACATAAATATTGCAGAAAATTTGCCGATACTACATTAGAAGTATGCCGTGTGTAGGAAAAAACTTGACAAAACTACCAGCAAAAAAGAAAAAAATCTGCGCAAATCGGATCTACAGGAGGAAAAAGTATGGATGTGAACGACTTGGTATGTGATACCCTGGAAGAATTTCTTATGGAATGTGTTGGCAGCAAAATCGAGGAGGTTTCGGAGCTGCCGAAAATGTTAAAAGATATCTATTACTTAGCTGACAAGCAGGAACTCATCGAACAGACTACCGGCTGCGAAATGATAGATATTGATGATTCTTTTGTTGAAAAATGTGATTTGTCGGGCAATGAGATACATATTCAATATAAAATAGATTTCATCCTGCAGACGTTTACAGATTCTGAAGCAATCTGGCGGGTACAGGGCTCCGCAGAGGTTGAATTCTCCATTCCGGATACCAGCCAGGCTGACTGGTCTGTTTTTGACGATCCTGATAGTGATTTCTTTGAGCAGTATGAAAAATATAAAACCCTGGTTCACTTTCACCAGATTACATACACGGATATAGAATGTGATACCCTGTGAATGTACGCTGACTGACCGCAAGGATGCAGATGGAAATTGAACCAGGAGAAACTTGTGTTTTACTGGTGGGAGTTATGCTTGGCAGCAGGAAAACACAGAGTGATCCGCAGATTCCCTGCCTCCAGTTCCACATGGACGTCTCCTCCCATTCTGTGGGTCAGTTCTCTGACAATGTACAGCCCAAGCCCGGAGGATCCCTTCCTCCGGGCTGTGTCGCCCTTATAAAACCGCTCAAAAATCAGATCCAGGTTCAGCCCTTCTGTATTTTCCACCGGATTCTCAAATATCAGACAATCTCCCCTCTGGGTAATGGCAATTCCCCCCGTGCCGTGAACCAGGGCATTCTGTATCAGATTTAAAAACACCCGCCGAAGGGCCTCCGCATCTCCCTGTATGGTGAAGCCTTCCATCTCAAAATCCACCTGGGGCGATACCCCTTTTTCCTGAAATGCCCCATACATCCCCAGAAGGCAGTCCCCCAGAAGGGGCGATACCTGCAGACGCTTCCGGGAGAGCGTAAATTCCTCACTGGTAAGCTTGGTGTACAGGAACATCTTTTCCAGCATTTCCTCCAGCTCCTTGAGCCTGGAACCGGCACACTGGAGATAATGGTCCTGTTTTTCAGGCTCCGGGCACTCCTGAGCCAACTGCAGATATCCGCAGGCGCCGGTAAGGGGCGTGCGGATATCATGGGCCAGACTGGTGATGTTGCGCTGCATCTGCTTCTGGGAAGCTTCATACTGTACATGGGTTCTATCCCTGAAAGCCAGCACGCGGTTCATTGCCCTGCACAGAGTCAGGAGGGTCTTCTGACGGCTCAGTACCGTCAGTTCCATATGGCTCCCCTGCTCCAGTTCCGCCAGCTGCAGACACAGGCTGCGGATCTCCTGTCTCATCCGTACATTTATAAATCCTGTCCACAGGCAGGCCACACAGACTGCCACAAGGCAAACAAACATACTTTTACCCCTCCTTCTTCCCAGTGCTCTGTACCAAAAATCAGGCAAATAAAATCAGATCTGCTTTTAGATATCCTGCATTGTCAGAGCCACCGCCGCTGCTGTTCCATACACCGCCAGAAATCCCAGTCCCACTGCCGCTCCAAGCAGATCGGCGGCCGTGCTGTAGGTTGACGGGCCGTAAGCCATATTATAATACAGGGTATACTTCATCCATCCTCCCAGATTAAAATGCTCCATAAGAGCCGAGAGAGGGAGCATCAAAAGGCCGCTGCACATGAATACTGCTGTCAGGACTCCCGCCACAGTGCTGCGGGTAAAGACACTGACCATAATGGTCATTGCCCCAAAGGCCATGGTGACAAGCCAGATCCACATCAGATAAAAAGGAAATGCGGACAGCGGCACCGAGGGAACCAGGCCCTTCCACAGCAGATTCAGGAGGTAATTCGCTCCTACGCTCAGAAGAAGATATATCAGATTCAGAGATCCTAAAGCTATCAGCTTGCTGCCGATGTATTTCCACCTCTGCCTGTGCTGGGTCATGATATTTTTCAGAAACCCTCCCTGAAAGTCGGAACACAGAAAGAGGACTGAGGCGATTCCAAAAATCGTGGCATAGGCGCCGCCGTCCATTAAGGCCTGCCTGTACATCACCAGGCTGTCCACTCCTTCCAGAACAATCTCTTCTTCTCCGTCCACTGTGACAATCATGCCCGCCTGGGTGGCAGCCTCCCGTCCTTCCTCCGTTCCCACCATGTAGATCATCAGGTAGCTCAAAGCCTGCATGCCTATGATAAGTGCCAGACATACATAGACAAATCTGCTCCTTATAAGCCTGTAAATATCCATCCGAAACATGTTAAACATTTTTCCTTCCCCCTTCCTCAGCAGTCCTGGCTCCGTCCATTCGGTTCAGGAAATATTCTTCCAGATCCATGTGATGGAATCCCGATGAGAAGACCTGAATGTGTCTTTCTATGAGAAGCTGATTCAGCCACGCTCCTTCCTTGATGCCGTACAGGCGCAGGCATCGTCTGTCGCAAACTTCCGCCTGAATGCCTGGCGCAGCTTCTGTCACCAGCGCCAGAGTCCTGTTGACGTCATCAACTTCAATCTGGAAGTAGTCATTACACTTTTTCGCCAGTTCTTCCCTGCTGATCTGCTCCACCAGAGAACCTTCTTTGATAATGCCGTAGTGGGTGGCAATCTTGCTCAGTTCCCCCAGAATGTGGGAGCTGATAATCAGCGTCTTGCCCTGCTCATTCAGTCCCTGCAGAAGCTGGCGCACCTCCCGGATCCCTTCGGGGTCCAGTCCATTGATGGGCTCATCCAGGATCAGCAGATCAGGATTGCCCAGAAGGGCCAGAGCAATGCCCAGGCGCTGTTTCATACCCATGGAAAAATGTACTGTCTTTTTTCTGCCCGTGTCCGAAAGCCCTGTGATCTCCAGGGCCTGGTCCACGCTCCTGGTGTCGGTAAGCCCCATACACTTGGCTTTCAGAATCAGATTCTCCCTGGCCGACATTCGGGGGTACAGACCGGTGGACTCAATAAGGCACCCCATGCGCCGGGCTGTGCAGGGATGGTCCACAGCTTTTCCGTAGATCCGGATATCTCCCGAGGTGGGGGCCGCAAGCCCGCAGACCATCTTCAGAGTGGTGGACTTGCCCGCTCCATTTCTGCCGATAAAGCCGTAGATGGCGCCCTCCCGGACTTTCATATCCAGGTTCTTTACGGCCGCCTTCCCTTTGAAAGTCTTGGTCAGCGCCATGGTTTCCACAGCATACTTTCCTTCCTGATTTCCTTCTTTATCCATATTTTCTGAAGTCTCCTTTCCTCTCCTCTATGATGATATCATTCTAAATCCGAAAGGTTTAATAATCGCTCAGAAAACTTTAAGAAAGGGTAAAGAAAGTTTCAGGCAAGTTTAAACCCCATGCCCCACACTGTCTGAATGTAGGAATCCGTCCCGCTGTCTTTCAGTTTTGCCCGGATGTTGCTGATGTGGACATTGATGGTTTTATCCTCCGCCAGATATTCTTCTCCCCAGGCATACTCATAAATCATCTGCTTGGAAAATACTCTTTTGGGATTTCGGATGAAAAGTTCCAGAATCATAAACTCATGCTTTGTCAGGGCCACCGCTTCCCCTGCCGCTGTCATCTCCTGGGTGGCAGGGTTTAATTCCCAATCCCTGTACCGGTACAGCGTTCCCTCCGGGGCCGTCGTTCCCCCTGCTGTCCCTTCCCGCCGGCGCAGCTGCACCTGGATCCGCACCAAAAGTTCCGGCAGGTCAAAGGGTTTGCAGATATAATCCTCCGCCCCTGCCGAGAGAACCGATACCTTGCTGTCCAGGCTGCTTCTGGCTGAGAGCACGATCACCGGGGCCTTCTCTGAAAAAAGGCCCACCAGCTCTTCCCCGGAAATCCCCGGAAGCATCAGGTCAAGGAGAACCAGGTCAAATTTCTCCATGGAAAAAAGCAGTTTTCCCTCGCTGCCGGAATAGGCCTGGGCACAGGAAAAGCCCTGGGTCTCCAGGTACTCCCGGATCATCTGGTTATTCTGGGCGTCATCCTCCACAATCAACAGACGTCTTGTCATCTTGCTCTCTCCCTTCCCGGCACTGTTCCAGCCGCCAGGTCCTTTACCACTTCTCCCGCCAGAAGCAGCCCTGCCACCGGCGGCACAAAGGCCACGCTCCCGGGAACACTGCGCCTTGCGTCGTCCCTGGAACCGCCGTCTGCACAGGGCTTTTCGATGTTCTGAACCTCTTCCTGGGAAATACCACCGTTTCGGAAGGCGGACGGGTTTACCGGCGCCTCCTCCGAGTAGACTACTTTCAATTTCTCTATGCCTCTCTTTTTCAGTTCTCTGCGCATAACCCTGGCCAGGGGGCAGACTTTTGTGTCATAGACATCCGCCACCTGAAAACGCCCCGGATCCAGCTTGTTCCCTGCCCCCATACTGCTGATCACAGGAATATTCGACGCCGCTCCCTTCTCTGCCAGTGCAAGTTTGGCCGTGACCATATCCACAGCGTCAACAATATAATCATACTCTTGAAAAGGAAAATCCTGTTCATTCTCAGGCAGGAAAAAACACCTGTATGTTCTCACAGAGGCCTCCGGGTTGATATCCAGGATCCGCTCTTTCATCACATCCACCTTATATCGGCCAAGGGTATTTCTGGTGGCGATAATCTGGCGGTTGATATTGGTAAGCCCCACCCTGTCCCCGTCGATCAGATCCAGGGCGCCTATGCCGCTTCTGGCCAGAGCCTCACACACATAGCCGCCCACGCCCCCAATGCCAAACACCGCCACTCTGGCCCTGTCAAGCCTGTCCATTGCTTCTTGCCCCAGAAGCAGCTCCGTCCTGGAAAACTCTTCCGCTGTCATGTCATTCTCATTCCTTTCCCATTCCTATCCGGCTTCTTTCCCTGGGGTACAGGGCAGGAGCAGCTTCCCGTGGCGCCTGAATCAGGACTCCACAGGTTGGAGCTTCCCGTCCCGGTACGCTTCCTTACTCTATACAGTGGCCCATATAGTAGAAGCCCCGGCACTGGTCCAGAGAAACATTCACCAGACGGCCCACCAGGGAGGAATCCCCGGGCAGGTGTACAATGGTATTGTTGGACAGCCTGCCAGTGACCATGGAAGGGTCCTTCTCGTCCACGCCCTCCACCAGAGCTTCCATGCACTGGCCCTGGAACCTGGCGGCCTGGCTGCGTGCCGTCTCCTGCACTACTTTCAAAAGCCGGTCAAATCCCTTCTTTGCCTCTTCCTCCGGCACCTGGTCTTCCATGGCCGCAGCCGGGGTGCCTGTGCGCTTGGAATAGAGGAAAGTGAAGGCATTGTCAAATTTTACTCTGCGGACTACGTCAATGGTCTCATCCACATCCTCCGGTGTTTCCCCGGGAAACCCCACAATAATATCCGTGGTGATGGCCATATCCGGGATCTCCCTGCGGATTCTCAGGGCAAGGTCCAGATACTGCTCCCTGGTGTAGCGCCGGTTCATTCTCTCCAGGATCCGGGTGGAACCGGACTGCAGAGGAAGGTGCAGGTGGCGGCAGATTTTTTTGGACTCTTTCATCACCTGTATCAGTTCCTCCGACAGGTCTTTGGGGTGGGAAGTCATAAAACGGATGCGCTGAATCCCCTCTATCTTCTCCACTTCCCGCAGAAGTCCGGCAAAAGTGACAGGACATTCAGCATTCCCGTAAGAATTGACGTTTTGGCCCAGAAGCATCACTTCCACCACGCCTTCCGCTGCAAGCTGCCGAATCTCCCTCAGAATCTCTTCCGGCTCCCTGCTGCGCTCCCGCCCTCTCACATAGGGCACAATGCAGTAGCTGCAGAAATTGTTGCAGCCAAACATAATGTTGACACCGGATTTAAAAGGGTACTTTCGGTTCAGGGGAAGATTTTCTACAATCTTATCCGTTCCCTCCCAGATATCCAGGATCATCCCCTTAGAAGTAAGGCTTGTCCACAGCAGCTCGGCAAACTTGAAAATATTGTGGGTGCCAAAGATCAGATCCACAAAGGAATAACTTTTTTTCAGCTTTTCAATCACCGATTCCTCCTGCATCATGCAGCCGCAGAGAGCAATCTTCATACCAGGTCTGCGCCTTTTCAATCCATTCAGCTCCCCAAGCCTTCCATAGACGCGCTGATTTGCGTTGTCCCGCACTGTGCAGGTGTTGAGAATGACAAAATCCGCATTCTCGTTTTCCGAGGGCAGAAATCCTGCCTCCCTTAAAATGCCCTCCAGCTTCTCCGAATCCCGGGCGTTCATCTGACAGCCCATATTGAGAACAAAAGATTTGGGTAATCGCCCGTTTTTTTGTTCAAAATCTTTCACCCACCTGCGACATTTAGCCATAAAGTAATACTGCCTAAACGGTTCTTCTGTCGGAGGCTCTGAATTTATATCTATTATATCTAAATCAATTTCATTATACATTTCTCTTGACTTTTTTCCCTTTCCAACATATACTATACAAAAAGAAGCGGGTTTTTTACCGTACAGCTTTATGGCTCAAGCGGGGTGCTCGTTTCTTTTTTTATGTTTATGATATCATATAAATATAGTTTTCTATTCTCAGAATGTCTTATCACCAGTTCTGCATGAAATATATTATACCGCAAAACATCATTATTTTCATCAAAAACTGGTATTGCAAATCTGGAATCATATCGATACCAGCCATATTTCGCATTTTTATCATGTTTTCTTTCCAGATTTTCTCGAAATCTTTTATTTTGGGCAATTTCTATCATCTCTGGGATTCCTTGTGCAGCATTTGCTTTTGCCTTTGCCAATGTTCCTTTTAATTTTGCAGTATAATTTGAACCAGAATATTCATCAGGGAGATCACTGCCAATATATATGATTTCTTTACTTTCTGCGATTTCTATAAATTCTCCAACATACTGTCTTAAATATTGTTCAACCTCATCCCAGTCTATGTTTCTTTTCCCTTTAAATCGAATATCATTCACAATAACAATCTGGTTCCCGTTCACATCCTTGATAACGCTTATGTTTCTTTCCATAATCCTCCCTTGTACGCTGCCCTGCAATAACTTTTCAGAATCTTGTTTACTCACACGAACGGGAAAACAAAATCTGGCATTGGTATCCACACTAAAATATCCCCGAAAGTACCACTGGATGATACCTTCGGGGTTCCTGTATCCGCTTCTTGTTCGGCACAATCCATGGGAATGAGATCCTGGAATTTGAAAGCACATTCTCTCTCAGCTCTGGCTCTGTCCGTATCTCGTCGCCAGCCTCACCAGAAGTTCTGTCACCTGTTCCATGGACTGTACACAGGCAAATTCAAAACGACTGTGGACATTGGCGCCGCCGGTGCAGAGATTCGGGCAGGGAAGCCCCATGCAGGAAAGCCTTGCGCCGTCCGTTCCTCCTCTGATGGCGCAGACCTTAGGCTCCGTGCCCATCTCCCGGAAGATCTCACAGGCATTTTCCACCAGATGCCTGTGGTTTTTCAGGGATTCCTTCATATTATAGTAGCTGTCTTTAACCTGAACCTCCACCGTCCCCTGGCCATACTTTATATTCAGAAATTCTGCAGTCTGGACAAAAAGCCTCTTTTTCTCCTCAAATTTCTCCCTGTCATGATCCCTGATAATGTAATCGGCCACGGTGGACTCCACGTCCCCTGAGATCCGCTCCAGGTGGAAAAAGCCCTCATGCCCCTCTGTGTACATGGGATTCTGGAACACCGGCAGAGCACTGTGGAATTCCTGGGCTATCAGTATGGAATTCACCATGGCCCCCTTGCCGCTGCCTGGATGGGCGCTCCTGCCCCGCACATGCAGCCTGGCCCCGGCAGCGTTGAAGGTCTCGTCCTGGAGAACCCCAAACTGTTCCCCGTCCACGGTGTATGCAAAATCCGCTCCAAAAAGCTTTATGTCAAAATGTTTCGTTCCCTCGCCGATCTCTTCGTCCGGGGTAAATCCCAGCCGGATTTTGCCATGCTTTACTTCCGGATGGGTCAGCAGATACTGGGCCGCCGCCATAATCTCCGCCACTCCCGCCTTGTCGTCCGCCCCAAGCAGAGTGGTTCCGTCTGTGACAATCAGATCCTTCCCCTTGTACAGGGCCAGCTCTTCAAATTCCGACGGCCGGAAAAGAATATTCTCCTCCTCGTTCAGCACAATGTCCCCACCGTCATAATTCTCTACAATCCTGGGCCGCACATTGGATCCGGACACCACAGGGGCAGTGTCCATGTGGGCGATCAGACCCAGAACAGGGGCATCCTGACACTCCACGGAGGCAGGGACGGAGGCATATACATAGCAGTGTTCCTGATCATAAGTGACCTCCGACGCCCCCATCTCCTCCAGCTGTCTCACCAGAAGTCCTGCCAGGTTGTGCTGCTTTTTTGTGCTGGGGGAAGTACCCGTACTCTCGTCCGACTGAGTGTCAATTTTCACATACTGCAGAAATAAATCTATGGTCTTGGACATATGGATTACCTCTTTTTTTCGTCTTTTTCTCCTCCATCATACCACGGCAGGGGCCTTATCTCAATTCTTTTTTCGCATATTTTAAAAGATGCACGCTTCCCCCGGTACAGTAAGCCCGGATCTCCCTGCAGGCGGAACCCGAAAGGGCCAGCACACAGATCAGATTGGGCACGGCCATAAGGCCGTTGCAGATATCCGAAAAGTTCCACACCACCTCCAGAGGACAGACACAACCCACAAATGCCGTAAGGCCATAGATAAAACGATACCAGATATTGTATTTTGTGCTGCCTCCCAGAAGGTATTCAAAAGCCCGCTCTCCCTGGTAGGCCCAGCCGATGACGGTGGCAAAGGCAAAGAGCACAATGCAGGCGCTTACAAAGCTGTTCCCCCAGTCCCCCAGAACTGTGCTGAAAGCCGCCAGGGTCAGGGCAGTCCCGGTGAGAGGCGCACCATTGGCATCCGTCAGGCTTAAAACTCCCGAGACCGCGAAAGCCAGCCCTGTAATGGTACACACCACCGCCGTGTCCAGGAATACCCCTGTCATACTGATACATCCACTGATCACTTCATCCCCTGCTTTTGCCTCCCTCGGCAGGCTTTCCCCGGTCAATGCACTGGTATTCAGACTGGAAGCACCCTCAACGATAATCCCGTCAATCGGCACTTTCTCTCCCGGCTGAACAACAATCACGCTGCCAATCCCTACTTCATCCGGATCAATCTGCTCTAATTTTCCATTTCTCTCAACATTTGCATAATCAGGACGAATGTCCATTAGGTTGCTGATATTCCGGCGGCTCTTACCAACCGCATATCCCTGAAACCACTCCCCAATCTGATAAAACAGCATAACAGCAATGGCTTCCAGATATTCTCCATTTTCATAAATAGCCAGTGCCATTGCCCCAATCGTAGCCACAGCCATCAGAAAGCTCTCATCAAATACCTGACGGTTTTTAATACCCTTTATCGCTTTCCGTAAAATGTCATAACCGATAATCAGATAATTAATCAAATAGCACGCAAAACGAAACCATCTTCCGGCAGACGGGAATAAATACCCGCAGGCTGTATCGAACATCTCTGCGGAAATAAACTGGAGCGCCAGTAAGATACTGGCACTGAGTAAAATCCGAACCATCATAACCCTTTGCTTTTTTGTCATGCCATCTTTGCGGCTGCCAACAAAAATAAGAAGCGACACAGCCATTATAATGACAACCATAAGTAATATACTTATTACTAATTCCTCCATAATAAAACTCCTTTCAAAATATGCTTAATTATTTAATCGTTATTGGTAAAATTAACACCCCTAAATTGCAGCGGCGCATTTTAAGGGTGTCACTCTGTCACAGGCACCTACCGCTTAAAGAAAAATCTCGCAGTCCGGCTCCACTTTCTTACAGGCATCCAGCACGTTCTTCATGACATCTTTCGGCTCCTGCCCCTCATCAAACTCCACAATCATTTTCTGTGTCATGAAATTAACCGTTGCGCTCTGCACACCAGCAGTCTTGCGAGCCGCATCCTCCATCAAATTTGCGCAGTTGGCACAGTCTACCTCGATCTTGTAAGTTTTCTTCATTGTAAAGTCCTCCTTGTTATTTTTAAATTCAGCGATTAAGTACTTGTTTAATCATCATAGCCGTAGTATAATACGGAAAAAGACACACGTCAATATACCCAAAGCATTCCCTCCCAAACGGGCGAAAAGTATTTCCGTTTGGGCGAAATGCAAATAAAAGAAAGGAAAATAATATGGATAATATGAAATTGCCACATCAACATGGAGAAGGACAACAGACTGTACTGATCCAGAAACAGTTAGACCATGTAGATTATTTTCAAACCGTAGCGGAAGTTTTCAAACAGCTTGGAGATACCACCAGAATCCGAATTTTCTGGCTTCTCTGCCACCAGGAGGAATGTGTCCTCAATATCTCAGATATGCTTCATATGTCAAGTCCGGCAGTGTCACATCATCTCAGACCATTGAAAAACAGCGGTCTTATTGTTTGCCGGCGTGAAGGAAAAGAGGTTTACTATCGTGCCGCAGATACGCCACAGGGACGTCTGCTGCATCAGATGATTGAGCAGGTTATGGAAATCACCTGTCCTGAATTATGAGGTCTGCCCTATGAATGAGGAATTGAAAAAAATACAAAAAAATGTGGAGAAATTTCATCAAGAGGTATCACAGACTCTCATTCCGCTTTATTCCGGTATTGAGTTATGCTATCTTACATTTTCAACTGATTCTTTTTCTGTGCGGCATAAGGCTATATCACATATTATTCAGATTAACTACTGCAAATCCGGACAGCTTATGTGGGAGATGAAAAACGGAAACCGTATATATCTGAATCCGGGAGATTTTTCTCTCCATACCATGAAAGCCTGTACGGATTCTGTACTTACTTTTCCAAACAATAGGTATCAGGGACTTAGTATTTATATTGATCTGCCAAAAGCCTCTGGAAATCCACCTGACCTGCTGGAAAACAGTACTATTTTTGAAACCGTATTACCTAAAAAATTTTGCCAAAATGATAGTCCTGTCTTTCTTGCCGGAAATGAACAGACGGAAAGTATCTTTTCTGCATTTTATGACCAACCTGAAACACTTACGCTTCCATACCAGAAAATCAAAGTTTTAGAATTGTTGTTATACCTTACCAAAATGGAATTTACTCCCCAAAGCAAATTGGTTGAATATCAATTCGAGCTAACAGAAACTATCCGAAAAATTCATGACCAGCTTTTGCAACACATGGAGCAAAGAATTACCATAGAGGAACTTTCAAAACAATATCTCATCAATCAAACAACTTTGAAAAATGTTTTCAAGTCTGTTTATGGAACTTCCATTGCAGCACATATCAAGGAACACCGAATGCGGCAAGCTGCCTATATGTTAATAGAATCAAATATGAATATAGCGGAGATTGCACAGGCTGTTGGCTATGATAGCCAAAGTAAGTTTACAACTGCATTTAAAGCATATTTTAAAGTCCTTCCTAGAGAATATCGAAAAAATAAAACCAAACAAAATATCTAATATGTGTTCCAAACAGATTGCCTAAGCAATCGGAACACCGACACACCCTCCGGGAGTGTCGAAAGACAAGAATAGCAAGAATAGCAAGAATAGCAAGAATAGCAAGCACTGCCTATGTACGGACACATAGGCAAAATTCCCCATACTTCCCTACCGTCCGTATGATGAAATTTCCATAGGGAAGTATCCCTAACCCTCTTTGCTTTTCTTTCCTCTTTTTCTCTGCAAGTCCTTGACCTTCTTCCGCAGATTTGCTACAATAACACATGGATAATTCTATCCAAAACAACTGAACAGACACGAAACCAGACTGTTGTAAACCGGACAAGTTACAGCAGTTTTTTTATGCCCAAATTTAGAAAGGACGATGTAAAAATGGCAAACAGGACACGCACCAACCGGAATGAATTTCACTTAGATGACAAGGAGCAATATATCCTTGACGAGAAGTTTAAGCCGTCCGGCATGAAAAGCAAATCGGCTTTTATCCGGAAACTGATTCTATACGGATATGTCTATGACGTGGATTACAGTTTTTTACGGGAATACAATACGGAGTTGGGGCGGATCAGCTCTAACCTGAACCAGATTGCAAAGAGGATTAACAGCACAAACCACGTCTATCAGGAAGATATGGACGAAGTAAAGGAGTTGATGAAACAGGTATGGCATACACAAAAATCCATGCTATCACAGCAACCGTTGATAAAGCGGTAGCCTACATCTGTAACCCGGATAAGACTGATGAAAGCATCTATATTTCCTCTTATGCCTGTGCGCCGGAAACCGCAGCGATTGACTTCAAATATACCTTAGACCACTGCCGGGAAAACAGCCCCAATAAAGCCTATCATCTGATACAGGCTTTCGCTCCCGGTGAGGTCAGTTTTGAGGAAGCGCACCAGATCGGGAAAGAGCTTGCGGACAAAGTTTTAGAGGGGAAATATTCTTATGTTGTCACCACACATATTGATAAAGGTCACGTCCATAACCATATCATTTTCTGTGCCGCCGACAACATAGAGCATGATAAATATCACGACTGTAAGCAGAGCTATTACCGTATCCGAAAATTAAGTGACGAGCTGTGCAGCGAGCATAATCTTTCTGTCATTATCCCCGGTGGGGAGCGTGGGAAAAAATACAACGAATGGCAGGCAGATAAGAACAGTGCCGCATGGAAAACACAGATAAGGAAAGACATCAACGCCGCCATAAAATCATCCTCCACCTATGAAGAATTTCTGCTCCTGATGCGGGCAAAAGGCTATGAGATAAAAGGAGAAACTTTTGGGGAAGATGCCCTCAAATTTATCTCCTTCCGTCCACTCGGCAAAGACCGTTTTGTGCGTGGCAGCATCAAGTCACTCGGAAAGGAATACACAAAGGAGCGCATCAAAGAACGGATTGAACTAAAACGGGAACGGAAGGCAGTTATCCCGAAAAGGGATTACGCAAATAAGAGATTGATTGACACCTCTGATGAGAAATTCCAGAACAGTCCGGGGCTGCAGAGGTGGGCGGCGGTAGAGAATTTAAAGATTGCGGCACAGGCATATAATGAAGCTGGCTCTATAAAAGAACTGGAACAGAAAATCGCCACCACAGCCGCCACCGGGAAGGAAGCAAAGCAGACTGTCCGCAAGCTGGAGAACCGCATCAAAGACCTTGCGGAAATCATCAAATATGCGGAGCAGTACAAGGCAAATAAAGCGTATCATACCGCCTATAAGAAGTCCAAAAACCCTGACGCTTATTTCCGTAAGCATGAGAGCCAGATCATCCTTTATGGCGGCGCAAGGCGTATGCTGGAGCAGGCGGGCATCCCCTTAAAAGGCTTGAACATCGACAAGCTGAAAGCGGAGTATCAGGAGCTGACCGCACAGAAAAAAGAACTGACCGCCACATACAAAAACTGTGAAAAAGAGCTGAAATCGCTGAACCGGAAACTGGAGAACCTGAACCAGTATTTAGGGCGCACAGAGCCGCCTAAAAAGTCACAGGAACAGCCAGATCGGGATAACAAACCCTCCCGGTAATTCCCTGTCTGAAAAGGGCTTTAAAAGCAAAAAATAGCATCATGGAAATGTGCATAACTCCCCATTCCGCTATGGACAACACCATTCACAGCATATGGAAAAGCAAA
>OFGF01000953.1_pt1 | contig 20788 bp, 19 predicted proteins | sample 1521711 | NCBI WGS metagenome assembly OFGF01 (sample SAMEA3504092, study PRJEB24116) | mouse gut metagenome | biome: mouse gut; feature: mouse-associated habitat; material: faeces | place: Denmark | collected 2011 | reverse complement strand
CATGGTCAACAGCATTATTGCCACCAATAATGCAGAAAGTCGTTGTTTCAATTTATTCATATCAATCGCTCCTTTAGGATTTCGTTAAATTACCGCGAAATAAATATTAGCCAATCATGAAAACCACTGGCTTTCATTCTTTTGCAAATCTCGTTTGAGCAAACTTATTTTGATACTAACTTAAGCCATTTTATAATTGCATGAGCTAAAATTTTCACCATTCGTCAAGGATTTAATTCAAGTCCTTTGACCCAATTAACGACGTCTTCAGCGCTAGCATTGCTGGGAAAACGCTGTCCTTCTAACCACTCAGCATCTGGCGCCAGCGCGGCTAGCGTTTCACCACTAGAGCCCAAACCGCTGGAAGATGACGTACAAAACGGAATCATCGTTTTGCCAGAAAAATCGTAGCTTTCTACGAAGTTCCAAACAATATTAGGCGCTTCTCCCCACCAAATGGGATAGCCAAGAAAAATGATATGATATTGCTCCATATTTTCCACCGATCCAGAAATTGCTGGACGGGCAGTGGAATCCTTCATCTCGATCGTGCTGCGGCTGTTTTCCTGATCATAATTAAGGTCCTCCTCTGTGTACGGCTCCTCTGGCACAATCTCATAAAGGGAAGCATGCATCGCGTCGGCAATAGACTCTGCCACACCCTCAGTTACGTTGGTTGCGGAAAAGTATGCAACCAGTACCCTATTCTCATCTTCACGCTCTGTAGCAGTAACATTTTTTTCTGCAGTTTCTTGTGCCGCTTCCGCCGTTGGGGAATCCACCGCATTCCCACCACAGCCTGCAAGCAACAGTACCATACAAAGTAGCAACAAGTACATCACAATTTTTTTCATCAGCCTCTTCTCCTAACATATGAAAATAAGTGCTGCCAGAAACATTTTCTTTCCTGACAACACTTACATCATAAACAAAAAGACGGAGCCAATCAAATACTTACTTTCTCTGCCCCACCCATGCCTAAAAGGTATTTTGCGTGCCTGATAAATTTGGTGGCTGCAGAACTGAACGGCTGTCCCCGTTTCCACGCCAGTACGCTGGTGGACTGCAAGGTTGGCGTGAGGGGCCGATAGGTCATCTTTGTCTGATCCCATAGGGAAATCGCTCCCTCAATCACGATGGAATAAGCAAGACCGTTGTATACCATAATAGCGCCATTCGTGTTCAAATTGCTGGTAAACACCACATCCAGCTTTTCATAACAATCTCCAAACCAGCTGGCCAGTTCATTCTGCACACCCATCCGACGGGGCAAAATGAGCGGCAGCGCCGCCAGATCCTCGGCAGTCACAGCAGACTTCTCCGCCAGAGGATCATCAGGACGCAGCAGCACTACCCAATTTTCCTTCATCGGCAGCCGAATAAAATCATATTTTTCCATATCAATAGGCTCCAACAACAAGCCAAGGTCCAATAACCCTCTGTCCATCTGCTCTTTTACAACATCCGCCGTGGCGGTAAACAAATCAAAGCTGACCCGAGGATACTTCTCGCGAAAAGATTGAAACAGTTCCGACAAAATTTGTACCGATGCCATTTCCCCGCAGCCGATGGAAACTTTTCCTTCCACTTGTTCCTCCTGTTCCGTAAGCTCTCGCTCTGTCTTTTCCACAAGCTGTAGAATTTCCTCTGCCCGTCTGCGCAAAAGAACGCCTTCATTGGTCAGACTGATCTTGCGCGTTCCCCGATGAAAGAGCGTTACACCCATGTCCTCCTCCATTTTCGCCAGTTGACGGCTTAACGTAGGCTGGGTAATATGTAATACCTCCGCTGCCTTTGTAATGCTCTCTTCCCGCACCACCGTTAAAAAATAACGCAGAACCCGTAGCTCCACGATGCTCCCTCCAATCAAACTGTTTTTCTTCATTATACTGCAAGCCATGTCGGAAGAGCAATATAAGTGCAAATTATAAGATATCAAAAAGAATGCATTTTCACCGCCAAATCCTAGTATCCTGCACACATCTATTGTATAAATAAAAATATTGTATCTTTTCCACATGCCACACAAAATTCCTTGCTTCTTTCTGAGGAAAGCCGTACAATAAAAATATTATGAACAACTCCACTTCATTTTATATTTCACATTTTATGAATTTTTCGGAGGACGATTATGAAATTATACACTTATAAAACAGCGGACAGCGACAAGGAGCAGTTGGCCGTAGGCTGTGAAAAAGAACCGGATAAGCTCTATCCTCTGCAGCAGTTTGACATGCATTTTTCTGACATGACAGATTTGATCACCCATATCACACCGGCAGAGCTGGAAATTCTCAAACTCTCCAGCCGCAAAGAGGAGCTTCGTTTTTTCTATAAGGAAGGCGTCACTGCCTGTGCGCCCATTCCCCATCCCCGCCAGGATATTATTTGCCTAGGGATTAACTATGCAGCGCACGCAGAGGAATCCGCCCGCTATAAAAAAGAAGCCTTCGGCGGCGAGCGCCCTTACCCCATTTATTTTTCTAAACGGGTTCATGAGGCAGTAGCAGACGGCGGTATCATCCCCGCCTATGAAAATCTGGTAGACAGCCTGGACTATGAAGTCGAGCTTGCCGTTGTCATCGGCAAGGATGCCAAAAATGTACGCCGGGAAGACGCCTACAACTATGTGTTTGGTTATACCATCTTAAACGACGTCAGCGCACGCAATCTGCAAACACGCCACAAACAATGGTATTTCGGCAAAAGCTTAGATGGCTTTACCCCTATCGGGCCTTGCATTGTTACCGCAGATGAATTTGAAAATCCCCCTGTTCTGGCTATCAAAAGCTATGTCAACGGCGAATTGCGGCAAAACAGTAGCACAGAGCTGTTGCTATTTGATATTGCCCATATTATCTCGGAACTTTCTCAAGGGATGACATTGAAAGCAGGCACCATTATCGCCACAGGCACGCCAGCCGGCGTGGGCATGGGCTTTGAACCGCCCAACTTCCTAAAAAGCGGCGATACCGTAACCTGTGAAATTGAAAAAATCGGTACACTGACCAATCGAATTCTATAGCAACTCCGATAAAGCCAAACAGCGCAAATTCCCTGGACCTATACGCTCTAGAGAATTTGCGCTGTTCTGTTTTTTCTAAAGAATCCTTCTATCCTTTACCCCACTGAAATATAGCAATCCTCCGTTGTCGGGAGTTGTCATCCGACCCGTTCCTCCAGAATCTGCTTCAACGCGGCAGCACTGCTGGTATGGCAGCGCACAATCTGAATATTTTTCCGCTTCGCTTCATTCACGGCACAGTTCACCATACGATGGGACACGGTATTGGTAAACAATACCATCATATCAGGATTACCGATTTGCTGCTTCAGATTGCCGGGGACTTGCGTAAAAACCTTAGCCTTACAGTCATATTGCTTGCAAACCTCTTTATATTTACATACCATGCAGTCATGGCCCCCTATAATAACTAACTTGCTCATAAAAATTCTCCTTTCAAATTTTTATTCTTTCCTCAACTTCTTATGTATTTCTAAATTTTTATTTCTATATGCTAACTAATTGGTAAAATTTTTTCTGGCCAGATTTCCATCTGACCAGAAAAAATGGGGGGAACTGTTTTTGCTGCCTATTTCATGGTTTGGTTCTGATAACGACTGCAGCTGCAACTACAGCTTCCGCCACATCCATGGCAACCGCTGCAACCGCCGGTATGCAAATCGTGCCGTACACTACGCGCAGCGAAATAAATCACTGTCAGCAGAATCAAACCAACCACAAGGGTGCCAATATTATCCAAAATCCATTCCATATATTACACTCCTCATTGCTATTTGTTTCTTATCAGGCCGCGCTCTGCACACCCAACACTGTATCTTTCTTTGCATTTTTCATCGGTCGGAAAAGTAGATAGAGCATGATTGCTAATAAAATCACTGCAACAATCGTACCGAGACCAAATCCGCCGCCGGTCAAAAATGTTCCAAACTGATAAATCATCATTGACACAACATAAGCCAAGCTGCACTGATAGCCAATGGCAAAGAGAAACCATTTTGTATTATTCATTTCCCGTTTAATGGCTCCCATTGCTGCAAAGCAAGGCGCACACAACAGATTGAATACCAGGAACCCGTAAGCGGCAATAGGTGTCATTACACTAGCCAAATTGCCCCATACCTCTGCGCCGTCTTCAGCAACCTCTGCAAAACCATATAAGATTCCAAATGTAGCAACAACATTTTCCTTAGCAATCAAGCCTGTGATGGCAGCCACAGCCATCTTCCAACCTTCACCGCCCTGTGTCCAACCCAGCGGTGCAAAAATCCAGGCAATGGCGCTTCCCACTGCAGCCAGTACAGAATGATCCAATTCCTCTGCTTCCAGCATGCCGAAGCTGCCGTCTACCCAACCGAAGCTCATCATAAACCAAAGTACAATTGTGGAGAGCAAGATAATAGTCCCTGCTTTTTTAATAAAGGACCATCCCCGTTCCCAAGTGCTGCGCAGCACATTGCCCACTGTAGGCATATGATATGCAGGCAGCTCCATCACAAAAGGAGCAGGATCACCGGCAAACATCGCTGTTTTTTTCAAAATAATTCCCGAACAAATAATTGCTGCTACGCCTACAAAATAAGCGCTCCAGGCTACCCAACCGGCATTGCCGAAAAAAGCACCAGCAATCAGCGCGATAATGGGCAGCTTTGCTCCGCAGGGTACAAAAGTCGTTGTCATAATTGTCATACGGCGATCCCGTTCATTTTCAATGGTACGGGAGGCCATAATGCCCGGCACCCCGCAGCCGGAGCCAATCAACATAGGAATAAAAGATTTTCCAGATAATCCGAATTTGCGGAAAATTCTATCCATGATAAAAGCGACACGAGCCATATAGCCGCATGCTTCTAAGAAGCCTAAAAACACGAAGAGCACCAACATTTGCGGTACGAAACCTAATACAGCACCGACACCTGCCACAATCCCATCTAAAATCAAACCCTGCAGCCAATCTGCACAGCCCACTGCCAATAATAGGCCTTCAATTGCCGGAGGAATGATTTCACCGAATAACACATCATTAGTCCAATCAGTCATAATGCCGCCTACCGTTGTAATTGATATATAATAAACTAAAAACATTATTGCGGCAAAAATAGGTAATGCCAAAATACGATTGGTCACAATCTGGTCAATCTTATCGGAAACAGATAATCCTTTTCGTTTTGCTTTCTTACTGCACTTGCCGATGATAGAAGAAATATAAGAATAGCGTTCATTGGTAATGATGCTTTCCGCATCATCGTCCAATTCTTCTTCCAATGCTGTGATGAAAGACTCTACTGCTGGCATAGTTTTCATCATGCCGCCTATTTTCTCATCCCGTTCAAATAATTTGATGGCGAAAAAACGTTTTTGTGTTTCTGCTACATCTGTGCCCAACTGGTCTTCAATTTTTTGCAGCGTCGTCTCCACCTGTGGTGCAAAATTGTGCACAATGGCAGAGGATTGTCCCTCAGAAGCTGCCTTGACAGCCAGTTTTGCTGCTTCTTTAATCCCTGTTCCCTTCAACGCAGAAATTTCCACAACTTCGCAGCCCAACACTTTGGATAACGCACTGACGCTGATTTGATCGCCATTTTTTTCTACGATATCCATCATATTGACTGCCATGACTACTGGAATGCCCAATTCTAACAGTTGGGTGGACAAATATAGATTTCTTTCCAAATTTGTACCGTCAACAATATTCAAAATGGCATCGGGACGTTCATTGATCAAATAATTTCTGGCTACCACTTCTTCTAATGTATATGGAGAGAGGGAGTAAATTCCCGGTAAATCCATAACCACAACATCCGTATACCCTTTCAGCTTTCCTTCTTTTTTCTCCACCGTGACTCCCGGCCAGTTTCCCACAAACTGATTGGAACCTGTCAATGCATTGAACAGCGTCGTTTTTCCACAGTTTGGATTTCCCGCCAGTGCAATCTTATAAGTCATTTTCGATAAACCTCCTTAAAAATTTTCTTTTCCGCTTTACTCTATTTCAATCATCTGTGCGTCTGCTTTCCGAATGGACATCTCATATCCGCGCACTGTAATCTCAATGGGATCTCCCAACGGTGCTACTTTACGCACATACACATTGCAACCCTTAGTAATTCCCATATCCATGATGCGCCTTCTTACACTGCCATCACCATGTACTTTCACTACCTTCGCACTCTTACCACAAGGTACCTCACGCAAGCTATTCATTCCTTTTGCCTCCTTATGCTTTCATTAATAAGTTATAGCTAACCCATGGGCAAAGTCAATGCCCTCACTAGACCAAAATACGATTCACCATCGTTTTATCTAATGCCACCCTTGTTTCTTTTACTTTGAGAATCATATTCCCGCCTATCTCTGAAATCACGGTAACAGATTGCCCCACTGTAAAACCCAGGTTTGCTAAATGTTTTTGCACATGATCTCGTCCTGTAATTTTTACAATCACTTTTTCCTGCCCATAAGGCACCATCGACAACGGCATAGCAGCCACCACCCTTTACATGTCATACATTATATTGATATGTTATATATTTCTTTAATCATTCTTCGCATATATTACTTTACTACAACTAACTAATATTGTCAATGAAAATTTTCAAAAAAATTATAACATTTCTAAAATAACGCCCCACGTTTCATACGCTACCGCGAATTAATCCGTGAAAAGATACTGGAAATCTCATTTTTCAAACATGAAAGAGAATTTTCCCATGTGGTTTTTCTATCTGTTTTTCGATATCGAAACAGAAAAAGCTGTGTGATTCGGTCATTTTCCTAATCACACAGCTTTCATGGTATCTTGTACTTTCATATCTATTAATTCTTTAGACGATTTGCAGCATGGTTCTTTCTTTGGGCAGCTCGGGTTGTGGCGCGTTGACAAAGGTCTGCACAGAGAAATACTGCAGAATGTCCTTCCGCGTCACTATCCCGATGAATATATTATGGGCATCGACAACAGGCACAAAATTTTGCTGCATCGCCAGTTGAAGCAAATCTTCTATATCCGCATCCAAAGATACCGACTGATTATCCCGCAAACGGGGCAGTGTACTGAGTTGTTTTCCCTCAGCTTCCTTCCAAGTCAAACACTCCTGCTCCAACAGTCCCCACAAAAAGTCGCCTTCCGTTACAGTTCCTACATAATGCCCCTCCCTGTCAATAATGGGAATAGCTGTATAGTGATAATATTTCATTTTTTCCAACGCTTGACGCACTGTCACATCACTGTAAATATATGCTACATTTTCTTTCGGAGTCAAGAAAAATAAAACGTTCATCAAAATTCCTCCCTCGTATATGCCATCACATTTACAATAACAGTATACCTTTTTTCTCCAACGCTTTGGTTCTATTTGTATCCCAAATATATCAAGATTTTGTCAAGAAACCAATTTCCACTACAATTTACTTCTCCCTATCTTCACCTTTTCCTTTTAGTTTATGCGAAAAGAAAAGGACCTGCGCGAAATGGTTTCCCATTTCACGCAAGCCCTCAAACGCTCATAATTTAATATTTTCCATTACATCCGTATGGAGGCACCGTAACGCTCTGCCAAAGCACCGAAAATTTTATCATACACGACGTTGACTTCCTCTACCGTCAAGGTACGGTCAGCCTGGAAAGTCAACGCAAAGGCAATGCTTTTACTGCCAGATACAATCTGTCCGCCTTGATATACGTCAAAAATCCGTACATCGCTAAGCAATTCTGAGCCGACTTCCCAGATTGTCTTTTCCAAATCAGCAGCAGCGACAGTTTCTGATACGACCACAGCCATATCACGGGTAGCTGCAGGGAATTTAGGCAGCGGTTTCACCACAATAGCACCAGTGCCAGCCGCAATCAGAATATCGACATCTATTTCTGCAATATAAACGCGATCATCAATGCCGTAATTGTCCGCAATAGTCGGATGCAATTCACCAAACACACCGGCCTCTTGACCCTGCACATATATATAAGCAGCACGGCCAGGATGATAAATGCTGTTGTCTTTGCAAGCTTTATACTCTACATCCGCAATTTTCAGTTCCGCCATCAATTCTTCAATGACACCCTTCAAATAGTAGAAATCATAATCTACGCCGCTCTGCCTCCAGGTCTGCACAGATTTCCCTTTCATCGCAATCCCCAGCATCCATTTTTCATGGGCAAGACGCTCCGGCGTCAATTCCTCTTCCAATAAAAATATTTTGCCCAATTCAAAAACAGCAATATCATCGTTACGGCGATTGTGATTGAAAAGGATGGTTTTCAATAAACCAGGCACCATGCTGGTACGCATATGTCCCTGTTCCTCTGACAACGGATTCATAATCGGAATGCTCTGCCGGCGAACATCCCCCTCCGGATAATTCAACTTTTCATCGTGATTCTTGTTGATGAAGCTGTAGTTCATCACTTCACACAGACCTAAACCAGCTAACTTATTGACAATTGCATCACGCATTTTTTGTGCAGCGGTGAGCACACCACGGCTGGAAGCGCCGAATGGCAATGTCTGTGGAATGGCATCATATCCATAAATACGCGCCACTTCCTCTACCAAGTCTTCTGGAATTGAGCAGTCTGGACGATATCCCGGCACCTCTACTGTAATGCTATCGCCGCTTTCCTTTATGATACGGAAATTCAAGCTCTGTAAAATTTCTTTAATTTTTGCATCGGAAATTTCTGTGCCCAACAAAGCGTTGACCTTTTTTAACGGCAATTCAATGGTCACCGTTTCATGCTTTGTCGGATAATTATCAACAGCGCCGCCGACCACAACACCGCCGCCGGTCAGCTGCATCAGCTGTGCAGCTCGTTCTGCTGCGTTAAGTACAGTTTCCATATTGATGCCTTTTTCAAAGCGGATGGAAGCCTCTGAGCGCAATCCCAGTTTGGTAGAAGTGCGCCGTACCGAAACAGGATTGAAATAAGCTGCTTCGATGAATACATCGGTAGTCTGTTCCGTCACTTCTGTGTTTTCTCCGCCCATTACACCGGCCACGGCCACTGCGCGAGCACCATCACAGATGAGCAGCATTTCTTCGTTGAGCTGCCGTTCCTGACCATCCAAGGTCACAATTTTTTCATCGGCATTTGCTGTCCGCACTTGAATGCGGTGCTCCGCCAGTTCATGATAGTCAAAGGCATGCAACGGCTGACCATACTCCATCATGACATAGTTGGTCACGTCCACAATATTATTGATAGGACGCATACCGGCGCATTGCAGCCGGTGCTGCAGCCAAAAAGGAGACGGCTGAATTTTTACACCGCGAATCATTTTCCCTGCATAACGATGGCACAATTCCGGTGCAGAAATCTCTGCTTTCACCAAATCATTGACGTCGTCCTGATCTTCCTGGTAAGTCAATTGGGGCAAGTGTACCTCTTTGCCTAACAACGTCCCGATTTCCCGCGCAACATTTAATACGCTCAAACAATCAGAGCGATTTGGCGTCAAATCCAATTCCAAAATATAATCGTCTAAATCCAATATCTCTGCGATTGGCTGGCCCAACGCAGTATCAGTAGGCAATACCAAAATCCCGTCCTTCTGTTCCGGCGGAATCTGGTCCGGATCAATCCCCAATTCCTTCGCAGAACAAATCATCCCGTTGGATTCAACGCCCCGCAGCTTTGCATTTTTAATTTTTATACCGTCAGGCAGCTCTGCGCCGACTGTGGCAAAGGCAACCTTCTGCCCTGCTTCTACGTTGGGCGCGCCGCAAACTACCTGAATATTGTTCTCGCCGTCCGTTGTGACATGGCACAAATTCAAATGAGTGTCCGGCACCGGTGTTTTATCCAGCACCAATGCTGTCACTACTTCGCTGACGCCTTTGTTGGTAGGAATGACATGTTCTACCGCTACACCGGCCCGCGTCATCTTCTCCGCTAACGCTTCCGCAGATAAATCAATTTCCACATATTCTTTTAACCAGTTATAAGAAACCTGCATTGGTTTACCCTCCTCTTAAAATTGACGCAGAAAACGCAAATCATTTTCATACATCAGCCGCAAATCGTTAATTCCGTATTTCAGCATGGCAATGCGCTCTACGCCCATACCGAAAGCAAAGCCGCTGACCTGTTCCGGGTCATAACCGCCAGCTCGCAATACATTGGGATGCACCATACCGGCGCCTAAAATTTCCAGCCAGCCGGTGTTGGAACACATGCGGCAGCCTTTTCCATGACACATGCAACAGGAAATATCCACTTCTACACTGGGTTCCGTGAACGGAAAATAGCTGGGGCGCAGACGGATATTTGTATCTTTGCCGAACATTTCCTGACAGAAAGACAACAGTAAACCGTTCAGATCACTCATGCGAATATTTTTGTCCACCATCAGACCCTCAATCTGGTGGAACATTGGAGAATGAGTCGCGTCATCATCCTTCCGGTATACTTTGCCCGGACAAATTACACGAATGGGCAACGCTCCCTGCTTTGCTTCCATGGTATGCACCTGTACCCCTGATGTCTGGGTACGCAATACAACTTCCGGATTAATGTAAAAGGTATCCTGCATATCCCGCGCTGGATGATCTTTGGGCAAATTCAATGCTTCAAAATTGTAATAGTCGCTCTCAATTTCCGGTCCCTCGGCTACTTCAAAGCCCAAGCCCAAAAAGATCTGCTTCGCTTCCTCAATTACCATCGTAATAGGATGCTTTGCACCATGATTTAAGGCGCGTCCAGGCAAAGTGACATCCAAGGTTTCTGAGTTCAGTCTGGCTTCCTGCAGCGCTGCTTTCATCTCTGTCATTTTACGCTCTAGAGCCTGATTAATTTCATCACGGACTTCATTGGCCAGCTGTCCCATAACAGGACGTTCCTCAGCACTCAATTTTCCCATGCCCTTCAGAATTGCCGTCAATTCTCCTTTTTTTCCGAGAAACCGTATCTTTTGCTCATTCAGATGCTCCATACTGGTTGCTTCCTCTAGCGCCTGTATGGCAGTTTCTTTAATCTTTTTTAATTCATCACGCACAATGATAACCTCCTCATAGAATATAGAACATATCCTGTTCAAAAAGAAAAGACCTTCGTCACAAAGGGACGAAGGTCTGATTTCGCGGTACCACCCTATTTGCCACCACCAAAATGGCAGCCATCTCAAAGCTGTTAACGCCAGCATTACGTTCCGCTTACTATATTTGTTCAGCTAGAATGCTCCAAGGCGAACCCGTTCACTTTTCCAATCCGGGGCTTACAGCCAGTGACCCCAGTCTCTGTAATTGCCTATCTGTGACGGCTCCTCTTCTGCGCATTAAAAATATTTCATTGCTCCATATTATAACAAAGTGCCCGAAGAAAGGCAAGAGAAACTTTACCTGATTTTTTACAAATTCAATCAACTAAATTGCAATATCAAATAGGGCAGAAAGAAAATGAACTTCAAATTCAATCACAGAAGATAAGACACTGAAAAATATAATAAATATGGGACTTTTTTACGGCCCCTTCTCTTCATACAAAAAAGCAAAAACTGTCTACCCAGCTTTTGCTTTTTTTCTGACCAATACTTCAATAGGCTACAACAATTCTTTTTTTACTAATTGCTGACCCATTTTCTGAGAGCCCAATACCCATAATAAATCATCTACATTCAAAATAAAGTTGGGACTCAAATTCAGCATAGGCAGCATGCCCCGTTCTATGCCAATAAGACAGGCACTCCAATTAGATTTAATCCCCGAATCTCGAATACTGCTTCCTACAAGAGAAGAGCCTTTTTTTACAGTAACTGCATAAGCAAACAGCTGCTGATCCTCATGCCACTGATCCTGATTGTCAATAAATTGATGCAGCGACACGTTTGTTTCTCCGCTCTCCACTAAAAGATTCCGTTGTCTGCACATTAAAGAGAAGTTCTCCAAAGCCTTCTCAGTACCTAAAATATACAAACGATCTCCCCCCAGAACCTGCTCATCGCCTTCTGGTATGTTAATATGTTTCCGTCCCCGCAGAATTTTGATAACAGTTATCTGCATGACGCGACCCCATTGTAAATCCTTGAGCTCTTTATCTGCAGCGGCGCAGTCTGCTGTACAAAGAAAAGAGGCAACCTGAAGCTGTTCATCCAACCAGTGATGGGACTTGCCGCTTTCTGTATTTCGCAATTCTTGAAGTTTTTTCTCATTGAAATTGGTCAAGAACCGCGCCTCCATTTCCAAATACCGGCCAATCAGCCAGTCGGAACGGGAGAGCAGAAAAATAACAGGTACTGCCACCATCACCAACAGCCAGCTGGGAATGGGGAACATCAGCACCATAGGACGAATAACCAGAAAGACAGTCACAGCTGTACGCAAACCCACCAACAGCATCAACGGCAAATGATTGGCAAAACTTTGCAGCCATAGTGCTGTAAAATAACGTTTACGGAAAATCATCATCGGCGGCAAAAGCGGTGCCATAACTACATAAATCGCAACGCAGGTCAACACCGCCGCGATTGTTTTATTGGATAATACCTCCGTCAAAGCAGGCCATAATAACAGCCGACCTATTTCACTGATGCCCAAGAGCAAAACACCATAAATCAGAAAACTAACCCCATAGCCTTTCAGAAACGCTTGCCAGTCAGGATTTTTAGGTTGCGTATCCACAGCATTTTTTTCATCCTTATAGCGTTTTACTTTTTCCTGCCATCCCTTAGGTACAATTTTTTCCAGTGCTGCACAAATCCCATCGGAACTGCGAATCAGATACGGCGTCGTAAATGTGGTAACTACCGACACTGCTACAATAACCGGATACAAGAAATCACTGGTCACGCCCAGACTGATACCCAAAGTAGCGATAATAAAAGAAAATTCTCCAATTTGTGTCTGACTAGTAGCCCCATACATAGCCGTTTTCAAATCTTCTCCGGCAATCAGCATTCCCGCCGTCAATAAAATCATTTTGCCCACAATGGTTACAACTGTTAAAATAAGAATAGGAATCAAATATTCCAATAGAAGTGATGGCACCACCATCAAGCCCACAGATACAAAAAATACTGCTCCAAACAAGTCCTTACATGGACCAACTAAATGCTCAATTCCCTCGCCATGTACCGTTCCCGCCATAATAGAACCTGCCATAAAAGCGCCCAACGCCGAAGAAAAACCGATGGCGTCGGCCAGCCACACCATGCCGAAGCAAATACCCAAAGCACACACCAAAAGGGTTTCGTTGGTCATAAGATTTTGTGTTTTCTGTAAAAAAGATGGAATCAAATAAATACCCAAAAGCAGCCACACTACCAAATACATCATAAGCTTGGCAATGGTGCCAACCAATTCCAGACCGCTCACACCCTGACTGACAGAAATGGTGGACAATATTACCATCAGAAAAATCGCCACAATATCTTCAATCACCAAGGTGCCTATGGTCAGCTTCGTAAATTTTTCTTCTTTTAATCCCAAATCCTCAATAGCTTTTATAGTAATCATTGTCGAGGACATAGAGAGCATACCGCCTAAAAAGATGCTATTCATCGTACTCCAGCCCATTGCAATACCTACAATATAGCCCAGTATCATCATGCCGCCAATTTGCAATAAAGCGGAAATCACACCGGTATTCCCTACCGTGGCCAATTTATGCAAACTAAATTCCAGCCCTAAACTGAACATCAGGAAAATTACGCCGATCTCTGCCCACAAATTGATATTGTTGGCATCACCAATTGTGGGAACAAAACTGACCACCGGTCCAATGAGAAATCCCGCTAAGATATACCCGATTACCAAAGGCTGATTAATTTTTTTACACAATAAAGTCGTTACACCAGCCACTACCAAAAGTAACGCCAAATCTGAAATTAATGTTGCCAAATGCCCCATACGCTCACCCTTCTCTGTCATAAATAATCTCTTTTTGTTAATTATATTCGTGAATTTATTTTGAAATCCCTTTTCCTTTATAAAATTTTTCACAAAGTCTGAAAATATATGAAAAATAACAAAAAAGGCCGAAAAGCTGTGAATTATTCTCACCTGCTTCGTGGCCCTGATTCTTTCCTGCTACACGTTTTTCAAAAGCCATTCTTGTTCTAGCGCTTTTTCTGTTCCGATTCCAATACTTGACTAGTGCTACCGCTGATTTCGTATTCGTAATGATGTTCCTTTGTCATCAGTTCAATTTCATAAACCGCCGCACCGTCGTCCTCCGCCAGATGCTGTTTCCAAACCTGCGCATCCCCCGCCTTTAGTTGGGCATGCTGCAGCGCAGCAGCTACTGCTTCTGCATAAGAAATTTCTGCCTGCTGTTCAGCAGCTGAGCGCAAATATTTAGTCTGCTTTTGTTCTAGCACTGCGCCGTCTTTCCCGTCCACCTCATATTCGTATTCAGAATCGCCGACTATTATTTCTACCTCATAAATCAATCTGCTGCCATCTTTGTCCAGTTCCACTGAGAAATCCTCCACAGCGCTACGCTCTGTCCCTGCCTCCGTGCAACTAATCTGCAGCGCTTCCTCATAAGAAATCCCTGCTTCACTTGCTTCTTCCTCTGCTGCCTCGTTTTGCTCGACGGACTGCTGCAGCGTACTGTCCTGTTGATTTTCTGAACTTGATTGCGTCGCGCAGCCCCCCATTACTAAACCCAGTAATAACATTGCTGCCAAATATTTCATTGATTGATTCTTCATCCTATTCATCCTTTCATTTTTTATTCTCTTATTCTTATTCTCCAAACACATTTTTATACTAAATTCATTTTTTCTCCTCATGCAATCCTACTGTCTCCACCGCCATCACAGACAGTATATTCTCCTGTACCCGAAAAGAAATATTTTGCGTCCCAAACATCAAACCATAGATTCTCTGGGGATCATTTTGATACGCAGGTCGAGGATCCTGCGCCAAGACTCCCAGCAGCGCTTCCTGTTTGTCCAAGGGAATCTTCATCAACAGTTCCTCGGAAATTTCTACCTGTAAGCCATAAGTTACACAGGCATCAGAAAAACCACCTATTGCTTCTGGATGACTGTCTGTAAAAGGAAGATAGGGTTTGATATCATAGATAGGCGTGCCATCCAATAAATCCGCACCGGAAATATACAGCACAGGACCTAATTGTTCCTCTACCGCAATTTTCTCCAATCTCACTGAGGATAAGCCAATGGGATTAGGCCGATAAGGTGAACGCGTAGCAAACACGCCCAACCGTTGATTTCCTCCCAAGCGGGGAGGCCGCACAGTGGGCGACCAGGTTTCCCGCATTGCCTGAGAAAACTGCCATAGCAACCAAATATGAGAATATCCCTCCAAGCCGCGCACCGCCTCCACCACGCGATATTCTGGTTCAAACACAATCTTCCCTGTCAAAGATGCTACCAAACCACTTTGTCGCGGTACACCAAACTTTTCCGGAAAATCCGTATGAATTTTTGCAATCACTTTCACGGAAAGCACTCCTTCCTCTTTCCCATTACACACTCCACATAAAACAGTGCTGCCCTATAAAGTCAGCTCACGGTTGTTTACTCTGGTACAGTGGTATCCTGCGCTACCACTGCCCTCACCTGCTGCACCAGCTGTGGCCTTCGTTCTTCATCATATTGCGCAAATTCTGCCAATGTCCATAGCTGCGCGCCAATGCGCTCCATATCCGCCAAATTCGCCTGTTGAATTTCCATCGTTTGAGAGGAACAGCATTCAGGCAAAACGATCACATTATAATCCAACGCAATCGCATCGTAACAAGTGGTGCGCACGCAGTTAGGCGTCGTTGTCCCAATCAAAACTACCGTTTCAACCCTCAAACGGCGCAACAGTAAATCTAATTCTGTTTGAAAAAAAGCGCTCCAACGCGGTTTTGTCAATGTATAATCACCGGGCTGTGCTTTCATGCCCTCTGGCATTTCACAGCTGCACGCACCTGTACTGCCCGGCAGCATAGCTTTACCGCCTTCTACCCAGCTATGATAACGAGTGGCTTCCACATCGCTGCCGTTTCCGCGATAGACACGATTAACCAAAAAAACAGGAATTCCCTTTTTTCTCGCTAATGTCATAGCCTTAGTACAGGCAGGCACTGTGCTTTGTGCATGTGCGATGCAGTGTGCAGACTGCGCATCCACAAACCCCCGCTCCATATCAATGACAATCAATGCAGATTTTGTTGTATTTTTCATCTTACCCTCCTGTTTGTCCTTCTGTTATTGATATAACCCTTGTGCAATCTCCAGCAATTCCTCCCGCTGTACCTCTGTTACCTTGCTTCCCTTCGGCAGCAAAATCAGATAACCATTTTCCTGAATATAGTCCCTTCCTGTCAGTTCTGCATACACCTGGCCATCACCCATAGCGCGATTACGGTAAAGCTGAATTGTCGATTTTAATATCGGAATATTCTTGCGATAAGATTTTGTCGTGCCGCGAATGCCAATCTGATATTGTTTTCCTCCGTATTTCACATCTAGCGCCTTGGTGGTCCCATTCATCTGCGCACTGGAAGCCCCTAAGGCAATTGCCGTATCTGACATCGCAGTATAGATATTTCCGCTACTGTCGGCAGCAATAGCTGGCAATAGCGTGCTTCCGCTGAGATACAGCCCGGTACGGCCGTTATTATAATATACCGCACTGCCCAACCGCGCAAAAAAACTTTTCTCTGCCAATTGCTGCGTTGACGGCGCATAATTCTGCATTGCCGCTGAAAAATCACTCAAAGATGTAAACTGATCCAGGATATATTGGCACTGCTTCGTTGCCAGCAACACACTGTTTTTATCCTTCCAAATCAAATAACTTTTCGTGGCTACATGCTGTCCCGCGCCATTATACAAGCGCGCCGTAATGACATGCTGTCCTGTAGCGATATGAGAGATATCCGTCTTTAACACCTTATTGAGATCCCCTTGGGCCAGCAATTCCCCTTTAATGTAGTAAGCCACACTGCCTTTCCTGTTGCTGCTACGCATATTGAGCTTCAGCTGGCCTTGCTGCAATTCCACCGACAGTAGCTGCTCATTGTTACTGCTTCGTGCCAAATAATACTGCCAGCCTGGATAGGTTACTTCCTCTGGCAATAGGTTATCACTATAAATGCCATACGCACCGGCATTCAGCGCTGTAACTGTCTGTTTCAGAGTATTCACTGTATGCATATACACAGCAATCCCATAGCTCTGTAAGGCTTTCGCCAAACCTGTATTGACCAAATCCACAGACATTGTCACTGCATAAATGCCCTTTTCCTGCACAAACTTGGCCAGGTAAGCACTGTTTCGCTCACTGGGCATTTTGTATAAAGTGAGGATGATTTGCTGATATCCTAGCTTATTTACTGCTTCCCATTCATCATATTGATAAATTTGCGGAATAATCTGCTTTACCACTTGAGGATATTTTTTCTGAATAAAAGTCAAAATCTCCACATTATTTTCTTTGGTATCTGTAATGATGTGTACCTGAGGATGCTGCTGCAAAATTTCTGCCAACTTTTCCATCGTCAGCGGCGTATAGTTGTTCAAAACCTTGCATTGCTGATATCGGGCAAAGGATACCGCCTTATTCTGTCCCAATCCCAAATAATAGGATGCCGAGCTTTCCCAATCATGAATCATGGCAATTTCCCCATCAGTGGTAAAGGCCATATCCACTTCTATATACTGATACCCATTGGCAATGGCTTGCTCTAACGCTTCCAGTGAATTGGTGACCGTTTCCCCACGAATAGCACCGCAGCCATGCGCAATCACGCGGGGATAAGAAGCGGCCTGCGCACTTTGCGCAGATTGCAACCAAAATAAAACGCCGCATAGCAATGAGAGCATGATGATTAATATCCATCTTTTCTTCTGTAAAACCATGTTGTCCTCGTCTTCCTTCTATCAAAAAGTTTTGCAAAATTTTCTTTCGTTGACGCCAGGCAGCTGCACCGTCTGCACTGTTCCCTGCCCATCCTGTCGCCATTCAGTGTACCATTTTCAGAAAGCAAAATCAAGAGTTGTATGCTCTCCGCCATTGATGAAACATAGCAATCTATTCTTCTATTTTTTCACAAGACAATCAATAAATATCCTACTTTCGATTTTTACAGGAACCAAAAATATTATTTTCCGTCTATATTATTAACTGTCAGAATAAATGGTAAAATATACAATATAACCTTTATCTCAATTTTGTTTTAAAAATAGATCGCAAAGGAGTATACTCAAATGAAAAAATTTTTAACAAGCATTTTAATTATTATCATTACCTTCTCTTTGTGTGACACTACCTTCGCGGGAGAAATAACTCAAAAAGAAGAAGCTATAACCTACACCATTATTGTTAATGATACGGTTTTAGATCTTAGTAATTTACCGCTTACCCCCTATGAAAAAATCGGCACTGTAATCATTCCACTTCGGCAAACCAGCGAGGCATTGGGATACAAAGTCGATTGGAACGCTGAAACTATGTCTATTACCATTGATGACGGCTACATTCAAAAAGCCATTTTATATAATAAAACAGCTATTGCAACTTTTGAAGGCAAACTGCAAATCATTGACATGAGCCGTGAAATCAAAAATACAGTTGCAACGACAATTCATGATGGATACACTTACGTCCCTGTGGAGTTTTTCGTGGAATTTCTTAATGATGTGACTATTGAAAACAATGTGATTAAAATTGCACCGAGCAAAGTTGAACTGTGTACTATATAAAGCGCTTCACGCAAAAACGAAATCCCAGTAGCAACCACTACTAGGATTTCGTTTTTAGAATCTATACCGACTAGATAAGCTGTCATTTTCATTTTTGGGACAGGCATACAAAAAAACCACTCAAAAGAGCGGTTTTAGGAAATCGGGATGACAGGATTCGAACCTTTTGCATTATTGTTTTTAACAGCTTCATTGACATAAATGCAAATTTTCGTGTCAACTTTCGTGGCAACTGCACAAAAAAACAAAAGCCCAGCAGCTATGCTTCTACACATAACCGCTGGGCCTCTCCATTTATCTATAAACCACTACACATTTCTCATTGCTATCATACCCAACCTGGCACCCTAACGCTTCCACCATCTGGCGTACCGGCGCCCAAACGGTACCATTTCTGTTTTCCTGCTCGATGACGCAATTTTTCACCGTTCCGGCGTCCTTGTCCACAATTTTCAGATTGCATTTTATTTCCGGAGCTGCAACTGGTACCCACGTCTGCCCAAGCTGCTGCACAATTCCTTTGGCGATAGCTTCTGCCGTCAACCGCTGGAACGCTGCATCGGTCAACAGTTTTTCTTCCGCCGTATTATTGATGAACGCAGTCTCCACCAAAATGGCCGGCGCTTTTGTCCCTTTCAGGATATCCCAGGCTTTCGCTTTTACCCCTCTGTCTGCCAGTCCATTGGCGGCAACTAGCTCCTTCTGCACCGCCTTGGCCAGTGGATAACCGACGCTGGTTGTACTGTAGGCCCATGTCTCTGTCCCAAAGCCTGTCTTATCATCCCGATCGCCATCAGCATTGGCATGGATGCTCACCAGATAATCTACATTGGCACTATTAGCAATCCTGCACCGGTCCGCAATCACCAACTTGCCGGAAACAATATCCTTCTCCCTGGTCATTACCACATCAATGCCATTGCGCTCCAATGCAGCCTTTACCAACAAGCCAATCTGCAGTACCACATCTTTTTCCTTTGTCCCATTCTGTCCAACTGCACCTGAATCCGTCCCGCCATGGCCAGGGTCAATACAAACCTTTTTCTTATTCACCGGATTTTCCCCTCTCTTCTTCAAATAGATGGCCAACCATGTACTGTTCGCCCTGTTCTCCCGATTACTGGACAACTGCCGCAGCTTCCCTCCAACATTCTGCATCACCCTGGTAGAACCGCCGCCATCCAGATTAATGGCATACTTACAACCGACAGCAGCCATCATTCCCGCAAAGCTCCCCAGCGTTTTTGCAGCTGCCGGAAAACAGATAACCAATTCTTTATCCGTGATGCCCATGCCGATGCGCACCGACTTGGCACTGTTCAGAAAATACTTGTCAAACCCCTTGCCGTCAATATTCAGCCTGCCATTCCAAAGCAACGATGGACTGCCGCCCAGAAAATATCTGTAGCCCCTGACCTTAGCTGCCGCTGTGTCCTCCGGCTCCAGGTTGTTATCATCCCAGGCAAAGCCCTTGTCTGTATAGTTTCCCCCATTCAGCAGCACGCCATCTACAATGGTATCACACACAGTAAGTCCCGACTTCATATCATACATACCAGCATTTATCAGATAATCCGGCTTTTCCTTCATCCTTTTGAATACCTGCGCAACCGTCCGCCGTACTGTCCCTCCTATCAACTCTACCCTGTCAATATCGGTCAACTTGATTTTCAGCTGTTCCATTTTAAATCACCTCAACATAAAAAATAACGCTTACCGGCTGGCAAGCGCTTGACGAATATTTTTCTCTGTGTTAGGATATTAATATAAAGAGAGTAGCCGGACGGCTGCCCATCATAATCTTAAAGCGAGTTGCCCCGTCAAGATTCTCCGGTCCAGACGGGGTAACTTTTTATTTTGTCAAAGTTACTTTTTCTTGCGCGTCATCAAGGCGATAATCTCGACAATGAGCGATGCAAATGCGATTACGCATAACAATCCTTCCCATGTAACCACGACTACCACCCCCTCAAACAGGGCAATACCGTCCGTGCCGTCATGCGCTGAACAAAACAGCGTGACTACTCTCTATTTCATATTTTACCACACAATCAGGTGTTCTACAATCACTATTCGTCAGATAATTCCGGCAGGCCTGCTACAGATGTGA
>OFGF01000946.1_pt1 | contig 20895 bp, 15 predicted proteins | sample 1521711 | NCBI WGS metagenome assembly OFGF01 (sample SAMEA3504092, study PRJEB24116) | mouse gut metagenome | biome: mouse gut; feature: mouse-associated habitat; material: faeces | place: Denmark | collected 2011 | reverse complement strand
TAGTAGCTTTTGCATCGTTCACAACGATTTCGTGGGAACCGATGGACATAACTACTACATCACCAGCAGAGCCATTGCCGATAGCAAAGATCTGGGTACCGGTGTAATATTTTACTACAGTCTGTTGTTCTTTATTTGCATTTTCATCGGTATAAGTAACTTTAGCAATTGCCTGAACAGTCACATTACCAATTTTATTGGAGGTTAAACTCATTTTGAAAGAACCAGCAGATAACAGGTTATTATCTTGGCTGTAGGTATTCACAGCAACTTTGGCACCTTCTGGTTTGTCTAGTACTACATAGCTGATAGAATGGTCAACTACTTTAGCACCACGGCCAATAGCTACTCTGTTACCATTAGCATCAGCAACATATACACTAATGATGTTGTTTGCATTCACTTCACCAGTTTTGCTGGCAAACTTCAAATCTTTTGCTTCATCAGCAACAGTCAAATCTACAGTTTTAACCAAGTTGTATCTTTCATCAACTGCAGTAACGGTAATGGTAGAACCAACATATTTTTCATCAGGTTTTACTTTGATAGTACCATCTGTTGTGTTGAAATCAGCAACTGCGTAACCTGTAGCAGCTAAATCTACTTTACCTTTTGCAGATCTCACAACGCCATTAGCATCTACATATTCTAATTTGTCAACATATAATACACTGTTTAATTCTACAGATGGAGCAGAGTATGTTAAGTTGATATCAACCGGAGTCTGGAATTCTTTTACTTCAACTTTTACAGTCTTGTAATTACCGTTATCCAGAACTACTTTGAATTCATAGGTACCCTCTGCGCTGATTTCTCTCTTACTTTCGATAGTAGCTTCATAAGCATGTGTGCCAGAAGCAGTATTGCGTGCAACTAATTTTAAATCAGAATCTTTCAATTTAGAAGCACTTGGCTGGGAAATTACAGATACATAAGCAGCAGTATCACCAGATTTTGCACTATCAAATGCATTTTCAGCACCATTGTCCTGAGCTTTTGCATTTGTTACAGCATTGCCGTTGATATCAGTGAAAGTAAAACGTACAAAATCGCTTAAGTTTGTAGCATCAATATCAATTGGAGCAGTTGGTTCTTTGGCTACGTTGATATAAGCAGCACCTGTTGCACCAACATTTACAATGATAGTAGCTTCGTAAGAACCACATTTTACGAACAATTTGTAGCTACCGTCACGTACGCCAGCAATTTTAAAATCAACTTTACCTAAAGGATCAGTAGTAGCTTTTTCTTTGTTTAGTTCAATGTTAGAACTGCCGGTTTCAAAAGTAACAGTTTCGCCTTTTACAGCGTTACCATCTTCATCCACAAATTTCAAAGAAATTTCTTTATTAGCAACGTTGTTTGCTTCCACACCATCAATGTAGTAGGTTACTCCATCTTGGAATGCATGAGCACGAACAGCATTTGTTAAAGAATCGCCTTCATAGGTTTCCTTTTCGGCTTTTTCTACATCCTGGTATGCACCAACAATTTTAGTAACCATAGTGCTGTTGAAAATCATACCATAATCTCTGGAGGTGGTAGAAGTAGTTACAACAACAGTTTTCTGTTCAGCGATGTTTCCTAATTTTTTTGTAGCTTCGGAAACTTTTGCATCAGGTTTTGCAAAGGCTGCCTGTACTGTATAAGTTCCATCTACAGAAAATTTAAAAATAGCTTTTTCACCTTTTTCAAAGTCTGCTTTTTTCAGTTCGAATACGTTTTCTGCATTAGCATCTACGTCAGCACTAGACACATTGGATGTTGCATATTTTGCATTATCCTTTATGAACCAAACATACACAGTAGTTGCCTTTTCATCTTTTGCAAAATCAAACTGTACTTCTACTTCATCGTCCACTCCGACTTCAACATTTTTGTCAGTTGTAAAAATGTAACTGTCATCAGAGTCTACCGCGAAAGCAGCAACTGGCATTAATGTCATCATGAAGCACACTAATGTCAAGATTGCAAATAATTTTTTGTTTTTCAATTTATTTCCCTCCTAGGATATTTCTCGGTCGGTTTTTTGTCGCGCCGGACAATCGGGAAACCCCGATATATGCGCCTTTTCCGCCACTGTCCGCCACCGGTGGATATTCAAAACTCATGAGTTTTGGGACAAGCAGCCGTATTAATGGATATTTATATAAAATAAAGTATTTTTAGTTTTATTTAGGATAAAAGGAATTATTTTTCTGTGAAAGATTTATTGTAATAAAAAGGGAGATGGCACTAGAGGAAATAAAAAATCGTGCAGTGAAAAAATCATTTTCATGCACGATTATGAAATATTATGCAAGTAAAGCTTATGCATAACGTTGTATATTTTTACATTTGAATCATGATATCCGCTACCTCACCGGATTGATTGTACGTAGGTTTTATCACACTGCCGAAAGCATTGGCAATAAAACGGATGGGTACCATGGTGCGGCCATCGGCAATATAGCTGGCTGCATCCATCGTATGGGTTGCTCCATTTAATGTGTAGATCGGTGAACCTACCGTCATCGTGATAGAGTCCTCCCCTTTGGTAATGGTGATGGTTTGTGTCGTGGAGTCATAGTTGCATGTAGCGTCAAACATATTGCTCAGAACACGAAGGGGCACATAGGTGCGTCCTTCTTTGACGAGCGGTGCTACGTCTGTTTGTACCACATCATTATTTACGATGAACTGCTTAGAACCGATGGACATAATGACAATCACGCTATCTTCTTTTTTTGTTTCGTTTACCTGAATGGTATGCGTACCTGTATAGTAACGGGCAACATCTTTCAGGCGGATAAAGGTTTGTACTTCTACAGTACCGGGTTTATCACAGCTAAATGCCATGGTCAGTTTGCCCGAACTTTCCAGTTCCGAATCATTTGCGGTGTAAGTACTTACTTTGGCGTTTTCCGGTTTACTTTTAATAATGTAGCTGATTTCGCCGATGGGTTGTCCCGGCGCTACAGAGCGCCCCTGACTGTCGGTGATTTGAATATCGATACGGGCATTTTCCGATACGGTTACATGATAGGTATCGTCAGCCAAAGCTATGCCGGCGGTGCAAAATAATATGACTGCGCTCAACAAAAAAGCCAGTCCATTTTTACAAAAGATTCGTGTCATAAATTTCCTACCTCCCCGAAGGTTTAGTTTCCTGTTTCTTAAAGATAATTTCATTATAACATTGACTGGTGGAGAAAGGAATATTGAAATATACGGAAATTGTGGAATTTCTGTCAAGAACACGTCCTGCTATTATAAAACAAAATGTGGTTTTTTGCGATATGCAAAATCGGAAACCCTTAAAATAAGAGTTTCCGATTTTGATAATGATGAAATATCGTTCTGCTTATTTTTCTGCAGAAACTTTGAGAAAACATTTTTGCCGACTACATCCGTTCTGGCGCAGATACGCCTAATAGGGTGAGTACATTGCGCAGTGCAATACGGGCAGCGTTTACCAATACCAGACGGGCGTTTTTCAATGCGACGTCGTCGGTTAAAACGCGGCAGCTATTGTAGAAACTGTGGAACATGGTGGCCAAATCTGTCGCATAACGGGCCAGACGATAGGGTGCCAGCTCTTCGGCAGCATAGGCGATTTCGTTGGGCAAATCGGCAATTTTACGAATGAGCGCCAATTCGGCTTCTTCTTTTAGTAATGTCAAATCACAGTCAGCAGCTTTTGGCGTAGGCATACCTGTCGCAGCCAAAATGCTGTTGATGCGCGCATGGGCGTACTGCACATAATATACAGGGTTGTCGCTGGATTGCTGTTTCGCTAAATCCAAATCAAAATCCAGATGACTGTCAGGATTGCGCATGATGAAAAAATAGCGGGCAGCATCCTTCCCTACATCTTCGATTAACTCCTGCAACGTCACATATTGTCCGGTACGTTTGGACATACGCACGACTTCGCCGCCCTGATACAGCCGTACCAGCTGCATCAGCATAATGGTGAGATTTTCAGAATCATAGCCGAGCGCGTCCATTGCACCTTTCATGCGGGCCACATGGCCGTGGTGATCAGCACCCCAAATATTGATCACGCGTTTAAATCCGCGGTCGAATTTATTTTTGTGATAAGCAATATCCGCTGCATAGTAGGTGGGAATTCCATTGGAGCGAATCAGCACTTCGTCTTTTTCATCACCAAAGGAAGTAGTTTTTAGCCACAATGCATCGTCCTTTTCGTAGGTCATGCCTTTTTCGGTCAACAAATCTACAACCTCCTGAATCGCACCGCTTTCATGCAGCGTGGTTTCGCTGAACCAAACATCATAATCTACGCCGAATTCGTGAAGACCGCTTTTGATTGCAGAGAGTTTTTCTTCCAGTGCAGTGGCAATCATTTTCTGCTGACGTTCTTCTTCAGGCAGCTGCAGATAGCTGTCGCCTACTTCTGCGATAATGCGCTTGGCGGTATCGATGATATCCTTGCCGTGATAACCTTTTTCCGGGAAAGGATAATCTACATCGCCCAGTTCCTGACGATAACGGGCTTCCAAAGAGAGTCCCAAATTGACAATCTGATTGCCGGCATCGTTAATGTAATATTCCTTGGTGACATCGTATCCAGCCATTTTGAGCAAATTGGCCAGGGAGTCGCCCAATGCACCGCCGCGCGCGTTCCCCATGTGCAGCAAGCCGGTAGGGTTGGCACTGACAAACTCGATTTGTACTTTTTCTCCGTGTCCCAAATCCACGGAACCGTAAGCAGTATCCTGCGCTTCCACAATTGGCAGAATGTCATACACCCAATTAGGGGACAAGTAAAAATTGATAAAACCGGGACCGGCAATTTCTACTTTTTCAATCAGTTTACTCTCTTTGGGCAGACTGTCTACAATGGCTTGGGCGATATCTCGCGGTTTCATTTTTGCCTGTTTTGTGAGCAGCATGGCGGCATTGGTGGCAAAGTCTCCATGAGATTTATCTTTCGGTACTTCTACAACAAATGCAGGCATGTCCATATATTCAAAACGGCCTGCGGCTTTCGCCTCTGCAATGCCTTCTTCAATTTCATTCCGCAATTGTGCGGTAACCTGTTCTACTAAATTCATTTTTCATTCTCCTGTCTTTGTCAGAATCCTATAAAAAACATCTTCGTGACTAATAATTTTACCATAGGATTTGTATTTCTTGCAACTTTTATCATTAGATTTTTGTGTAAATTATAGGAATTTTCGCGATATCAAAGAAAAAAATTGAAGAATACTTCCTATTTGTTATATAATTTTACTTAACATTAAGGTGTATGAACTATGTAATATACCTTACCGCGCATATCTTCTCAATCTACATTACAATATTCTATCCTTTTGGCGTCGGTGTTTATGCCGATGTTAGAAAAAATTTAAAGGGGGACACAACAACATGATTTATGGCTACATGCGCGTGAGCACAGTGGGACAAGTGAAGGGCAACAGTTTAGAGGAACAGGAGCGGATTTTGCGGCAAAATGGCGCGACGATCCTTTATCAGGATGCATTCACTGGTACAAAAACTTCTCGTCCCAATTTTAACAAGCTGCTGGCGATTTTAAAGGAAGGGGATACGCTCATTATTACCAAGTTGGATCGCTTTGCACGCAATACCGTAGAGGGTATTAACGTAGTACAGCATTTATTGGGACGGGGTGTGCGTGTCAATATTCTGAATATGGGGACCATAGACAACACGCCTACCGGAAAATTAATTTTGACAGTGATGCTGGGTTTTGCTGAATTTGAAAGAGATATGATTTTGCAGCGCACAGCAGAAGGAAAATCCATTGCGAAAACTAAATCGGGATACCTGGAAGGTCGACCTCCCAAGTACACAGAAGAAGCCTTGGTCGAGGCTGTGATGCTGCTGGACAGTTATACATACCGGCAGGTAAGTGAAATGACTGGCATCAGTAAAAGCACGCTACAGAGGATCAAGAAGAAATACGATGCGCGAAAATTTGATTGCTATGATGAACAGGAAATGCTATAATAAATCGTTCTATCATTTAAAAACAAATAAATAAATGCTGAAATAATCGACATGGAAGGAGTATTTTTCCTATGGCAAAAAAAAGTAAAGGTGCAGCCAATGCCCATAAACAAGGGAAACTCTCGCTGCGTTTGGGCGCGGCATTGTTTGTACCGCTCATTTTAGTACTGGCTGTGATTCCACTCATTGTACAGATGAATTTGATTACACTTCCGGAAAATGTGCGCGCATTCTGGACGCAAAACCAGGCTGCGGATTTTTTCTCTTTTTATAAATCGCGGGCATTAATTTTGACAGCCATCTACATGCTGTGTGTATTTGGCTATTACAAGGCGCAGGGATTGCAGGACCATTTTGCAAAAAATCGCGGTATGTATCTCTATTTTGGCGCTGTGGCAGTATTTGCATTGTTCGCAATCTTGTCTACAGTTTTTTCCGACTACAAGAGTATTGCTATGTGGGGCGGTCCAGAACGATGTGAAGGGCTGGGTATGATTCTCATTTATCTGCTTATCATGCTTTATGCATGGTGGGCGTACACCCATCATCCCCAATTCAAATATATTGTTTTGCCGTTGGGCGTTTTGACAGCGATTATGGGCTTTCTGGGGGTATTTCAATTTTTCGGGCATGATTTGTTTACCAGCGAATTTGGCAAGAAATTGATTATTCCAGAGACTTATCGTTCCCAGGGCGAATTGAAAATGCTCTTTGAACGGGGCAAAATCTATGGCACGATGTATCACTACAACTATATGGGCAGCTTCAGTGCTATGATGGTACCGTTATTTTTGGTGCTGGCACTGTTTTTGAAGAATCGTAAACAGCAAATTTTCTGTGCTGTGATGACAGCCATTTCGCTGTTTCTACTCTTAGGCAGTACATCCCGCGCTGGTATTATCGGTCTGGTTTTGGCGGCAGTTTGCTTTCTGATTTTCTTTGGCAAAAAGCTGTTGCAGCATGGTAAGATTACTGCCGGCTGTGTGGCGGCGCTGGTGCTTTTCGTGTTTGTAGTCAATCTGGCCACTGGCGGTTTGGCGTTGGCGCGTATTCCCAGCTTGCTCAATGATATGAAAACGCTGGTATCCAGCAGTGATGTAGATTATCACGACCAGATTGCCGTGCGTCATATTGATTTGCAGGCGGATTCTGCGACAATTACATTTCAGGATGGCACGCTGCACATTCAGAAGAACAGCAATGGTCAGCCAGTATTCTCCACTGGCGACGGACAAAATTTGACGGCGCCGGCAGAGGATTGCAGCTTAACGGCTGGCAATTATAAAATGGAGTTGCAATATGTGCCGATCAATGAAGTAAACACCCCATTTTTAGGCATTTATTTGGGTGATAAGATTGAATTTATCTTGGGTTTGTACGATGAAGGCTTTGCTTTTGTCGACAGCCGTATGAACAAAATCGCTTATGAGGAAGCGCCGTCTATCGGCTTCCAGGGCAAAGAAAAATTGGGCTCAGCCCGCGGCTATATTTGGTCTCGCAGTTTCCCAGTTTTGTTAGACAGTCTGTTGATAGGGAAAGGGCCGGATACGTTCTTCGCCGAATTTCCGCAGGGCGATCTTTTAGGCAAATTGTACGCTTATGACACCACGCAAATGATTGTAGACAAACCGCACAATTTGTATTTGCAAATCGGCATCAACGAGGGCGGAATTGCTTTATTAGCCTTCTTGGTGATGATGGCGGCATATTTGGTTGACGGCTTCAAATTGTACGCTCTGCGCAAAGAATACGGCGCGCAGCAGGCTGTTGGTGCAGCGCTTACCTTGGCCATCATCGGATATCTGGGCGCGGGATTTTTCAATGACTCCATCGTGTCCGTGGCGCCTATCTTCTGGACACTGTTCGGCGTTGGCATTGCAGTCAATCAGCTGAATCGCAGACAGGCACAGACAGAAGCAAAAGAAAAATAATTGAGAAAAAGCTCATATGCGGAGAATTCTTTTCACCCATGAGTTTAGAATATGTGTAACGGCGAAAAAAGATTGCGCTGCAAAAACACAAGAGGCAGAAACCAGACAGTATCATTGTCCGGCTTCTGCCTCTTTTATTTATATTACGCCGCAGCGTAAACATGAGCCTATTTTTGTGAGGAGATTGTTGTACGAAACCATATAGCACAAAATGTCGAAGGAAAATCCTTGTAATTTACAAAAAATTCCGGTATAATTGGTTCAGGATTTATTTCTCGCCAGGCCTCGGTGCTGGGCGGGGGGTATATCAAGTTTGGCTCAGCGGATAAAAAGCATTGCTATTGTGATGTTATCCTTATTTATTGCTCCCAACCTAAGGCTTACGACTTTTTTAGGAAGGGAGGCGTGTATGTATGAATGAGATACTTGCAGTTTACTATGCAGTTTCGATTTTAGCTCTGTGCCTGACCAGTATCCAGATTACCATTCATCTGGTGAAAGACCTGTGCAGACATATGCGTTCCTCACGCCGTAAAAAGCGCATTACGAGGAAATGAAAAAAGGACTAGCGTCTCTCCGCAAATGACTCGCTAGTCCTTACAAAATAACCCCCTGAGCAATGCCGTATGGCAGCTCATATATTGATTATAGTCTAACATTGCAGTTTTTATGTGTCAAGAGTTTTGGAAATATTTGCATTGAAAAAATCTCAAAGCTATTCTGTTTGTAAGCGACAGAGTAGCTCTTTTTTGTACGCTCATGCAACTATTCCAATAAACTTCAAAATTGTTTCACGAAAAACAATTGCAATAGCCAACAGAATCCCTACATAACCCACGCAACAGCAAAACAGAGCCCCTCAAATGAGGAGCTCTGTCAAATAACATTTACTCAATTTCAAATAATCTTAAAGATTACTTATTACAGATTGAATAAGATGTCAGCTGTAGCGCCGTTCTGGTCATAAGTTGGGATAACTTTGATGCCAAATGCTTCAGCGGCGAATCTAACTGGAACCATGGTTCTGGAGCTATTGATGAATGGAGCAACGTCCATGGTTTTTTCTGCGCCGTTTACAGTGTAGGTTGCGGAACCGATGGTCATAACAACTTCTACGCCGTTCAATTTAGCAGTTACAGCCTGGGTAGCTTCATCGTAAGCAACTTCAGCGCCGAATGCTTCAGCCAATGCACGGAATGGTACGAAGGTACGGTCATTCTGAATCATTGGAGCTGCATCAATAGTAGCTTTTTTGTCGTTCACAATGATTTCATGAGAACCGATGGACATAACTACGACATCACCAGCAGAGCCATTGCCGATAGCAAAGATCTGGGTACCGGTGTAGTATTTGGTTACATACTGCTGAGTATTATTATTACCAGTGTAACCAATTGGTTCAGCGACAACTTTAGAAGTGTAACCGTCTTTCAAGCTACCCTTATTATCCAATGCAACATCAGAAGTAACTTCCTCATTATCTTTGTTATAGTATTTTGTTACATCCTGATAAATATACTGTTTGTCTTTATCGGCAGTATTACGATTAGTTACTTTTACAACAGCCTGAACAGTTACATTACCAATTTTGTTGGAGGTCAGGTTCATTTTGAAAGAACCAGCACTAGTCAGATTGTTATCAATACCAGATGTAGATACAGTTACTTTTGCACCTTCTGGTTTGTCTAATACTACATAGCTGATTTCAGCTTTTGCGTCAGTACCATTGCCGCCAACAGCAACTCTATTGCCATCAGCATCTACAACCATTACAGTGATCAGATTATTTACATTTACTTCGCCAGTTTTACTTGCAAATTTCAGTTCTTTTGCTTCATTTGCTACTTTTACTTCTGTGGTTGTCACCAGATTGTATCTGGAATCGGTAGCAGTCACAGTGATAGTGGAGCCAACATATTTTTCATCAGACTTAGCTGTGATTGTGCCATTTGTTGTATTGAAGTTCTGTACAGCATAACCCGTAGCAGCTAATACAACTTTGCCAGTAGCGTCTTTCTCAACACCGTTAACGTCTACATACATTAATTCATCTTTGTACAGTACACCGCCTAATTCAACAGTTGGAGCAGAATAGGTCAATTTCAAGGAAACTGGAGTTTCAAATTTTTTAACTTCCCATGTTGCAGTTGCGTAAGCACCATTATCCAAGATAGCCTTAACAGTGTAAGTGCCTTCAGCATCTAGAATGCCATTAATTACCAAATCATAGGTCTGTTTATTAGCATTCCATTTTAAAGTCAGATCAGAATTGGTCAAGTTGGATGCACTTGGTTTTTGTGTAAATACTACATATTTTTCGGTTGTTAAACCGTCATTTTTAGGATCAATACCAAAGATACCCTTCATTCCCTGCGGATTTTTTGCAGAAGCATCTTTGATAATATTGTTATTAATATCAGTTACCTGGAATCTAACCGTTACATTGTTGTTGTACAAAGCCTGTGGAGCAGTTGGCTGTTTCACATTTTCAATGTACGTAGCAGCGGTGTTGCCAACCTGTACATCTAAAACAAACTGCACACCATCTACGTCCAAATATACCTTGAAGTCTCCTTCACGAGATGCAGACAAGTCAAATTTGATCTGACCTAAAATGTTAGTGGTTGCACTTGTTTTGTTTACATCAATGTTAGCACTGTTTGTATCAATACTAACAGTTTTGCCATTCAATTTAGTATATTTACCGTCTGCATATTTGGTAAATTCAACAGTTACAGTTTCAGCAACATTATTAGGAGTAATATTAACTGTACCTAAACTCTTATCTGCTCCAACAACACCGGTATCTTCAATGATACTAATACCAGAAGATACATTAGCTAATTCTGCTCTATATGTTTTTTCTGGGTCTGTAGCAGTGCCACTTACAGTAATAACACTGAAGTTAGATTTAGAACCACCAATTAACTGTGCAGCGTTTAGGCTGTTATCTGTGCTTTTCAGGACACCAGCGTATACAGTGTATTTCCCTGCGCGAGCAAAGTTTACAGTAAATTTGTCATCGTTTTTAGCACCACTTACGTTATAAGCATTGTCAAACTGAGTGCTTTCAGCTACACCTTTACCATCTAAAGTCATAGCAGAAGATACTGCGCCATTCGCATCTACAGCCCATACAACGAAATCTAAAGCGTCATTAGTGGTTGTGCCAGATTTGTCATTAGCAGCAAAATAGAAAGTTACGTTTTTATCAGTCTTTACAGATTGATCACCATCTACAGCAACGAATGCAGATGTATCAATTGCTACTCCTGTCTGCTGTACTGTAGTAGCATCAGCAGCGAAAGCAGCAACTGGCATTAATGTCATCATGAAGCACACTAATGTCAAGATTGCAAATAATTTTTTGTTTTTCAATTTATTTCCCTCCTAGGATATTTCTCGGTCGGTTTTCTGTCGCGCCGGACATTGGAAAAATCCAAAATGCGCCTTTTTTGGAAAAAGTCCACCACAGGAGGATATTCAAAACTTATGAGTTTTGAATACGTACATGTGTACTTCATAAATTATACTTATAAATCATGTTGCACTGCATTTTCGCCAAAAGATAAACGCAGAAAATCACATCATATTTACAAAATGTGACTTTCTGCGCTACATAAAAAATAAATTTTGCATAAAGGAAAGCAAAAACGATATTGAAATATTTGCATTTTTCAGTATATTTATGTTCATTTTCTTGAAGTGTCATAATATTATAGAAGTGATTTTACAGAAATATAAAAACTCCGAAAGAAATTCATAAACGAGAGAATTTCTTCCGGAGTTTTCCTGCCTAAACAGATTCACTTTAGTTGTGACAACTAGTGTTCTTCGATATAGTAAATAACATAAGCTCTTTCATAATCCTGACGGATAATATTCATGACGTCAATTCCTACAGAAATTTCGCCAATCAGGTTGAAGTCCATATTGATATCAAAGTCTTCATCTTCTGTAGCTTTGATAACATCAATCTGTGGATTAGGATCGTGATCTGGTTTGATACCCAGAGCTAAATATTTTTCCTTTGCTTCTTCTGCGCTGTCAGCAAAAATGACCTGTGTATGGCTGGTATGCTGCATGATAAAACACTCCTTTAGATAGTTTAATTGAATTGTTTTCATTATAACAGATTACAGCGCAATATACAAAATAAATTTCCTAAAAGAAATAGGAATTTACAAAATATATTTTACAGAAAAACAGAGGTAATCCTTCAATTTTGTGAAAATACATTCCTATAATAATATTGCGAATAAAAACGCCCACAGCACAGTGAAAAATCCTGCCAAACCGATAGCGATACCGCTCATGGCACCCTGCAGTTCACCCATGGCAATAGCGCGCGTAGTGCCCACTGCATGGCTGCAGGTACCGATACCGATTCCCTGTGCCACGGGGTCATCAACACGAAACAATTTTACCATAAGAGGTGCGACAATAGAACCGACAATGCCAGTAAAAATCACAGCGGCAATGCTGATGGGCACAATCCCGCCCAACTGTTCTGTCACGCCCATGGCAATCGGTGTGGTCACAGATTTGCTTAACAGAGAAGCTGTCAGCGTTTCGTCCAGGCCAAACAATTTACACAGTGCAAAGATGACCGCCATGGAGCAAAAAGAACCTACCAATGTGCCTGCCAGAATAGGCAGCAGATTATGTTTCAGAATCTGCAGGTTTTTATAGATTGGCACCGCCAAAGCAGCCGTGGCCGGCGCCAAAAACAGCGTAATGAGATCGCCTCCTGTCTGGAATGCCTCCATAGGAATACGAAATATTTTTAAAAAAGCGATAATCAAAATCACTGCAATGAGCAGTGGATTGGCCACAGGATTCTTTAATTTATGGCTGACAAACACACCAATTTGATACATAAAAATACTGAGGACCACACCAAAATACGGTGTGTAGCACAAATCTTTAAGCGCTTGCATGTCGTTTTTTCCGCTCCTTTCGCTTTTCGTCCAATTTTATCATTGCCTTCACAGTCCATGCAGTGATGGCAAAGGTGGTAAACGTAGAAATAAAACAAATAAAAATTAAAATCAGCAATTTTCCTTCCATATAATGCAGGTTCTCCACAATGGATACCGCCGGAGGAATAAAAAAGAACGCCATATTATCCAACAAAAAATCCGTTTGCTTGCGGATATGATACACCTTTAGCGGCCCCCACAATAGCAGACCGAATACCAGCAGCATACTGATTACGCTGGCGGGAAAGGGAAACGGCAAAACAGCGGCAATAGCTTCACCCAGCAGACAAATAAAAAAGATAATTGCCAGCTGCATCATAATCTTCATAAAAAAACCTTCCTTATTAAAAATTAAAATATTTCTTGTATAAAGTATACCAGTTAGGGAAAAAAGGAAAGAGACTGGCCACACCAGCCCCTCTCAAATATAAAACTTATAGCTTGCTGAAGTCCAGCGTCGCAAACAAATCGTCCAGCGTTTCTGCGCGGCGAATGCACTCTACAGAGCCGTCCAGCTTTAAGAGTAATTCAGCGGAGCGCAGCTTTCCGTTGTAGTTGAAGCCCATAGCATGTCCGTGAGCGCCAGCATCGTGAATGACCAGATAATCCCCGGCAGAAATTTCCGGCAGGGTTCTATTGATTGCAAACTTATCGCAGTTTTCACACAGACTGCCCACCACATCATACACATGATCCGCCGGTGCGGTTTCCTTGCCCAGCACAGTGCAATGATGATATGAGCCGTACATTCCTGGACGCATGAGATTGGCCATAGAAGCATCAACGCCGATATAATGCTTGTAGGTATCCTTCTTGTGTATCGCCTTGGTCACCAGATAGCCATAAGGGCCAGTCACCATACGGCCGCATTCCAGGCAGATTTTCAGCGGCGCCAGACCGTTGGCCACAATGATGCTTTCATATTGCGCTTTGATTTCTGCGCCCAGCGCTTCCAGGTCCACAGGCTCCTGCTCCGGTCGATAAGGAATGCCGATACCACCGCCGAAATTCACAAAGGAAAACCGAATATCCAACGCTGCAGAGAGTTCCTTAACTAATTCAAACATCATTTTCGCCGTTTCCACTAAATAGTCTCTGTTTAACTCATTGGAAACAATCATCGTGTGAATGCCGAACCTCTTCGCGCCCTTTTCCTTCATGATGCGGTAAGCGTCAAAAAGCTGTTCTCGCGTCAAACCATATTTCGCTTCCTCCGGCGTACCGATAATTTCATTACCACCCCGCAGCGGACCAGGATTGTACCGGAAGCTGATAGTTTCAGGCAAACCGATTTGGCTGTCGATAAACTCAATATGGGTGATATCGTCCAAATTCAGCACCGCGCCCATCTCTTTCGCCTTGATGTATTCCTCAATGGGTGTTTCATTGGAAGTGAACATGACCTTTTCTCCGGTAATGCCTACTTTTTCGCAGAGAACCAACTCAGCCATAGAACTGCAGTCCCCGCCGAATCCTTCTTCCTTTAATATTTTCAGCAGATAGGGATTGGGCGCTGCTTTCACAGCAAAATATTCCTGAAACTCCGGTGCCCAGCTGAATGCCGCAGTTAAACGGCGTGCATTCTCACGAATAGCCTGTTCGTCATAAATATGAAAGGGGGTAGGATAAGTTTGTGCAATTTGTTTTACCTGTTCGAGTGTAAAGGGAACAGTTTTTTTCATGATTATATGCCTCCTAAATATATTTGAGATATCATTCATCACATTACAAATAAAAGTATTACTGACAACCTATTTTGCAGTATGTATATATTATCCTATCTGTTTCTCTAAAATCAAGCGGGTTTGTCCATTATACAGAATACTTTTTGCAAAAAAGCAAAATAACGCAGTGAGAAAATAAAAAGAAAAAAACAGCGGAACCATTGCTTTTTTCGCCAAAACAGGCTATAATAAAACAGCAACAAGAAGTGGAAAAATGTCCGTGATAGAAGGACAAACAAAATCAAAATGAAATACAATTGAAGAAAAAATAAAATATTGCCGACAGTTCATTAAGACCATCCTGTCGTAAAATAAAACTAGGCTACCCTTTTTTCTGTTTGTGAGCAGAAAAACGTTGGCGCCTGGGAGCGCTTTTTTTGTTGTGTCGGTTTAAACTCATGGAGGGACGCATGTTTATCTTAAAAAATGAAATTCAATTTGATACTGCCCATTATCTCAGTGGTTATGAAGGCAAATGCAGCAATATTCACGGGCATCGCTACCGTTTGGTGGTAGAGCTGGCCAGCGAAACACTGCATGAGAGCGGACAGCAGCGAGGCATGGTGGCAGATTTCAGCGAAGTGAAAAATCTTCTGAAAACTATTGCAGACCAATACGACCACAAACTGCTGATAGAAGATAACGAGGACGGACGTACCGTAGTGGCACAGCTGGCGCAGCTGCCCAATCAATTTGCCGTAGTGATGGTGCCTTATCGTCCCACTGCAGAAGAAATGTCGCGAGCAATTTATCAGCAAATCAAAGCGGGCGGATTTCCCGTTTACGGCGTGGAATTATTTGAAACACCGGTAAACAGCTGCATCTATCGGGAGGACTTGCCATGCTGTCAGTAATTGAACAATTTATTTCATTAGACGGGGAAGGCCCCACTGCAGGAGAATTGGCCTATTTTGTCCGTTTTTCCGGGTGCAATCTGCGCTGCAGCTGGTGCGATACCGCCTATTCCTGGGATGGAACAACGCAAATACAGGAAAAAACCGCCCAACAAATTTATGAAGAAATCAAAGCCAGTGGCATTCGCAATGTCACACTTACCGGCGGAGAACCGCTGCTGCAGCAGGATATTTCACAATTGCTGCAGTTACTCGCCGCCGACGATACCCTTCTGGTGCATATTGAAACCAATGGCGCCGTGGACATTGCTTCTTTTCAGCAAGCCTGTCCCGCGGCGAGCATTATTTATATTCTGGATTATAAATTGCCCAGCAGCGGTATGGAAGAGTATATGTGCCTGCACAATTTGCAGCAAATACGCAGACAGGACGTTTACAAATTTGTGATTGCCAGCGAAAAAGACTTAAATCGCGCAATTGAGCTGGTAAAACAATATGAGTTGGCAGAACGTTGTCAGGTATTTTTCAGCCCTGTGCGAGAATTTATCGAACCACTGGTATTAGTAGAAGCCATGAAAGCACAGCGCCTGAACAAAGTACGTTTACAGCTGCAGCTGCACAAAATTTTGTGGCCCAAAGAAATGAGAGGTGTATAGATATGGCCATTGATACAGAAAAAATTGCCTATCATATTCGAGAAATCCTGCTGGCTTTGGGAGATGACCCCGACAGAGAAGGATTAAAAGAAACGCCGCAGCGCGTAGCTAAAATGTATGCAGAAGTATTTGAAGGCATGAACTACAGTAACGCAGAGATTGCCCATATGTTTGATACGACCTTTGAAGACGAGGATTACCTGAGCGAACACAATAATATGGTAGCTGTTACGGAGATCCCGATTTTTAGCTATTGCGAGCACCATATGGCACTTATGTATAACATGACCGTGTCGGTGGCATACTTGCCGAAAGAAAAAATTATCGGACTTAGCAAGATTGCCCGCATTGCCGATATGGTTGGCCGCCGTTTGCAGCTGCAGGAACGCATCGGCAGCGACATTGCCGAAATTGTAGCCATGGTCACCGAAAGCGACGACGTTGCAGTATTAATCAAAGGCGAACATAGCTGCATGACCGCCCGGGGCATCAAAAAAGCCGGTACCGTGACACGCACCGTTACATTCCGCGGTGCCTTTGAACAGGACAAAGGCCTGCGGCAGGAAGCATTGCTGCTGTTGGGGGAAAGCATTTAGCCCACCCGCAGCAGACAAAAAAATAAAAAACCTGTCATTGCGTTTTTTCAAAACAATTTTTTTCATCGTGGGATATTGCAATCGCATTTTGCATATGCTATACTATGACTAAGCAAAAAATCGTTTCGAGTGTAATTCATGTTTACACAAAAATCCCCGATAGCCGACTACTATCGGGGATTTTAATTTTGCCCGTAAGGTGGAGCGTACCAGGCTGGTTACTACTTTAGTTTACTGTCCAGCCATTTGCAAACGAGATGACTAATCACCGCCGCCACGACAGTAAAAATAATCGTTTCAAATGTATTCATGTTTACTTCCCCCCTCTCCGCTGCCGGATTAGGTCGTAGCAACATGGAAAATTATACCATATTTTGAGTGGCAGAAAAAGTACTCGCATAAATATTTCAAAATAAAATTTTAATCGTGGGATATTGCAAATATGTTTTGCATATGCTATACTGTGCCTAGGCAATGGAATTACAAGCGAGTGAATTCCGATCTAAGCAAGAAATTTGCAATTGTTTCACGTGAAACAATTGCAAAAAGCACCCGGTAGTTGCCGCTATCGGGTGCTTTTTATTTTTTTGTTCTTTGGGTCGAACGGACCAGGCCAATTACCGTCGTATATTACTGTCTAGCCATTTGCAGATGATGTGACATACAACGCCTGCCATGACAGTAAACATAAATGTAGCGAGTGAATGCAATCTAAGCCCCCCTCTCTGTCACCAGTATTGGGGCGGTAACATTTTGAATTTTACCATATTTATGGAAAAATGTATAGAGCCTTGTATTGCAAAATCTTTAGAGGGAATATCGTATTAAATGTAGAAAAATTTATTTTATTTTTAAAGAAGGGATGGATATAACAATATGAAAGGAAAAGCAGTTGTTGTGTTCAGCGGTGGGCAAGATTCGACTACTTGTCTGTTCTGGGCACTGAAAAATTTTGATGAAGTGATTGCCGTGACCTTTGATTACGGACAGCGGCACAAACTGGAAATAGAATGTGCCAAAGAAATCGCGGCGGAATTAAATGTAGAACATCATATTTTAGATATGGGATTGCTAAATCAACTGGCGCCCAACGCTTTGACAAGAGAGGATATTCCTGTACAGGCGGGGGCAGACGGCGCCCTGCCCAACACCTTTGTGGAAGGGCGAAATATGCTTTTCCTCGCCTTTGCCGGCGTGTTGGCCAAAGTAAAAGGCGCAAAACATATCGTGACCGGCGTATGTGAAACGGACTTCAGCGGATATCCCGACTGCCGCGACGCATTTATCAAATCGCTGAATGTCACATTAAACTTGGCCATGGATTATGAATTTGTCATTCATACACCGCTGATGTGGCTCGACAAAGCGCAGACATGGGAATTGGCCGATCAGTTGGGACGGTTGGATTATGTGCGGGAAAAAACACTCACCTGCTACAACGGCGTGAAAGGCGACGGCTGCGGCCAGTGCCCGGCCTGTAAATTACGCAGCCGCGGATTGGAAAAATATTTAGCGCAGAGAAAAGGTTGAATTTTCCCCTGTTGCCAAAATGTTGCCCTTGCAGTGCATAGGCGAAGACGGTAAAATAAAACACAGTTAGGAACCCACTTGCCAAACCGAGAAAATATTACAAAAAAATTTCAAAAATCGTGCAACTTTTCTTGAAAACATTACGTCTATAGTCAAGTAAACCCAAAAAACAACGGAAATAAAGCGAAAAAAGACATTTTGAAAAAGTATTAAAAAAAGTAACAAAATTATTACAAAAAGTTGTTGCATTCTTAGAAAATGAATGATATACTAACAGTGTTCCATAAAGAACACCATTGTCAATTCTTTTCTGAAAAATCTTAAAAAAGGTTGCAGAAAGTACTTGTCAAAGTGTATAAATGTCTGTATAATACAGAAGTTAATGAATCATGTTTTAAAACCATATGGTTTTAAATATAAGTAGTGGGTTATTAAAAAAATTAAAAATATTCAGCTTGAAAGGGGTGGTTATGCCACATCATTTTGAGAAGTCGTCTTGGACGAACTGGTTCACCTCGCGTGGGACATTAAAACAAAATAGTAACGAATATCGTACGCATGTACGTATTCAAAACTCATGAGTTTTGAATATCCACCGGTGGCGGACAGTGGCGGAAAAGGCGCATATATCGGGGTTTCCCGATTGTCCGGCGCGACAAAAAACCGACCGAGAAATATCCTAGGAGGGAAATAAATTGAAAAACAAAAAATTATTTGCAATCTTGACATTAGTGTGCTTCATGATGACATTAATGCCAGTTGCTGCTTTCGCTGCTGTTGATCCAGCAAAAACTATCGCAGACAGCACATCTGTAGTTTATACTGATGATACAGATATTGATATCACAGAAACGGCTACTGTTGGTTTAGCTAACCGTAACCTGAATGGTGATCTGGTTACTACTACTGTATTTGTATGGATTACAAAAGACGGTTCTAGTGTTCCTGTTAATACTGCTACGGTTAATGGTAACGGTTTAGGTGAACTGGTTCATGAAGTTAGCAATGTGGATTCTGCAGACAATGCATTTAAAGTAGGCTTCCGCGCTTCTGGTGCTTTCAAAATTCATGTATCTTCCGTAGAGCCTTCTATTACTGATAGCGGGAGAATTTCCGCAGCTTCTGAGTATAACGGAGCTCCAGTAGTAACTGTAACTACAAAAAATGCTGCTTTAGATGAACTGCGTTTGAAAGTTAAAATGGGCAACGATTACCAAGTTTATAATGCTCAAGGAGATAAAGAGGGCGCAGAAGGCAACAATCTGACATTAAAAGATGGTTACACAGCTAGCGCTCTGAACATCAAAGCAAATAACGTTGATGAACAGGAAATTACTATTGAATTAGGTAAAGAAGTTAACGGTAAATACAGTACACAGGCAGGTAAAACCCTGAAAATTGATACCGCTGGCGCTATTGATGTAAACAAAACTTCCGTAACAACCAACGCTTTAGGTCAGGCTAAATTTACTGTTTCCGGTAGTGCTGAAGGTACCTACAAAGTATATGTAACTTATGGTCAGTTTGAAGTAGTGATTGAAGTGACCGTTGGTGCTACAATGGCTAACAAAATTGAATGCACCGACGAACCTGAAAACCCAATTGATATCTTAAATGAAAGCTTAACAACTGGGATTGAAGCTATCGAATTTACTATGTATGATGTAAATGGTAACGAACTGGATCCTGAAGTTGTATCTGCTGGTTGGGAAAATGCAAAAGATTCTGCTAAAACAAAAGAACATTATGGTTATGTAGCAATTACTTCTCAGCCATCTGGTTCTAAATTGGAAAATAAAGATTTATGGTTCGATGGTGAAACTGTTTGCAGTAATAAAGTCATTTCTGTAGAAGGTACCTATACCTTTAAAGTAGTTTTAGACAATGGTAACTATGCTACTGCTACAATTGAAGTAAAAGAATTTACTACACCTGTTAAATTGGTTGTAGAATACCCAGAAGCAATCGAATTAGGTGCTAAAATTGAAGGCCCAAATGATTTATACTGGTTAGATGCTAACAATGTAGAAAAATCCGCAAAAGGTAAAGTTACGTTAGCTGCTACTGGTTATGCAGTTGCAAACTTTGACTCCTTAAAGGGTGAATTAACTGCTAAAACTGATGAGAAATATGTTGGTTCTGAAATCACCATTACTGCTGTAGATGAACGCCATAACTTAGTTGCCACTGCAGTAGTAGCTGTTGCAAATGATGCAAAAGAATTGAAATTCGCTACTAAAACAGCTGAAGTAAAAGTAAACAACAAAATTAGAGTGAATGTAGTTGATGAAAACGGTAAAGTTGTTGCTTTAGGTAACGCAAGTAAAAACCAGAAAGCAAGCGTAGCAATTAGCTATGTAATTCTGGATAAACCAACTGATGCAAGAGTATTTGTATCTACAGCTGATGATAAGAAAGTAAAAACAGATGGTTATTTCGATATGAACTTGACATCCAATGTTGTTGGCAATGTGACAGTTCAAGCTGTATTGAAATATTCCTATACTGATACTGCTACTAATGCCAACGTAGTTAAATACTACACTGGTACCCAGATCTTTGCTGTAGGCACTGGCTCTGTAGGTGATGTCGTAGTTATGTCCATCGGTTCCCACGAAATCGTTGTGAACGATGCAAAAGCTACTA
>OFGF01000937.1_pt1 | contig 21102 bp, 29 predicted proteins | sample 1521711 | NCBI WGS metagenome assembly OFGF01 (sample SAMEA3504092, study PRJEB24116) | mouse gut metagenome | biome: mouse gut; feature: mouse-associated habitat; material: faeces | place: Denmark | collected 2011 | reverse complement strand
AATAATTCCGGATAGTCCATATGCTGCTCCCTTCTTCCTTTTTCCAAAGTATACCACACTTTTGCCGGGTAGTAATCCACTATTTTCCCTTAATCATCCGGGATGATCCACCGCTCCCCGTCAAAGTCCTCAAACTTCTCACTGGTCACGTTCTGCTCATAATACACGGCCATGATCCTCTTGATGTCTTCGCTCCCCGCCCGGCTGGCAGAGAATCCCTGTTCTTTTAAGGATTTTTCGATGCGGTCCAGGTAGGAGAACACCTCCGTCCCTTTCTCGTTGCGGAGCCGGATGATGATTAAAAATTCCCTGGCCGTGGCCATCTGCACCTGGATCCGGTCCAGGAAGTTCTGGTCACGCTCCAAAAGCTTCCGGATCACAGGGTTCCTCTCCTCCTCCGCCCGTTTCCTTAAGAAGCTCTTGTTCTCTTCGAAATTCTCCCGGCTGTTTAAGCACAGCATCTCGATCTCCGCCACGCCTTTCAGCACATTCATCAGGGCATACACCCTGGCCCCCACGCTGGAATCGGACAGCACCGACAGGTTGGTGGGCCGGATCATGAAATACACCAGATCGTCCCCGTCATAGGTCTTAAGGCTGTAATCGCTGACTGCCTTCGTGTTGATGAGCTGGCGGGTGGAGAGCTTCTGCTCCCTGGCCTTTTTCTCTTTTCTGCTCATTGGTGAAACCTCCATTCAAAAAATTGCTGCCGGAAAAAGAACGCGCTGGCATAGCAGAGGAAATCCAGGATGCTGGTATCCTCAAAGCGAATCGTCAGAAACGCATACACAGCAGTCAGGATCGCCGGGATGACGATCCCCGTCTGGGTAATGGCAAGGACAGAAAGAAGGACACCCACGCCTACGATGGTAAGATCCTTAAGCTGCCACAGCCACATGGTTGCCTTCGCCTTCAGGTGGTCCGGATAAATATACATCGTTCACTCCCCTTTCTTAACATAACGTCATCGCCTCCATCCCTGCAGGTTCCTCCCGGCGCTGTCCCTCTATCTGCTTCTGGAAGGAACAGATATCCGAAGACGGCACTTTCCGTATGGGAATCCCCAGCCTTTTAGCCTCCGCCTCCTCCGCTTTCATCCCGGCAGACATCCGTTCCCCGCACAGCCAGATTTCCTCACAGGCAGCGAGTACCCTCCGGCCCATCTTAAGCCCGGCCTCCCGTTCCTTTGGCACCCGGTCATCCAGAAACCGGGGATACATCAGGTGAACCGCCACCGGCGTATACCCCTTTGCCGCCGCATACCGGCAGGCCGCTTTCGCAAACGCCACATTCCCTTCCACATCCCCTGCATAGGGGGACGCGATATATACCAATTTACCCTCTGTCATTTTGCCACCGCCTTTACTACGGTTCTGGTCATGTTAATAGCGCTCTGAGCCGCATAGACCGTACTCATGATGTTGGCCCTGGTGTTGGTATCCAGCCCGAACTGCCCGGCAATCCTGGGCACCTCCCCGGCTGAGAGCATCAGTCCAAGCCCCAGAAGGGCATGATCCTTTAACACCATAAGACCGGCGATCAGGATCGTTGCCTGCAGAAAAGCTGTCAGACACAATCCAATGACCTGCTTGCACCAGCTGGTAAAGCCATCCAGGTATCCCCTGGGGATGCTGAACATGTAAAGGCTCCCCACCGCGATCTGGATCACCAGGATCCCGCCCCGCTTTAAGTTGGCAAAGAACACCTTGATGGTAGCGTATCCCATCATGATCAGGATAAAGATCATCAGAATAGGGCTGGTGATCTCCGTCAGGCCGCCGAAAACGCCGCCGCTGCTCATGACCTCCTCCAGACTCGCATCCTGCAGGGTGCCGATGATGTTATTGGCAAGCGTGCCCACATCCGTCCCAAAGCCCGTGATCCCTGCCGTAAAGCTGGCCTGCAGGGATACGCACAGCTGGTAGAGCCGCACCGGCACCACGGAGAACAGCCCCACTGCCAGAAATCCCTTCACGGCATTCAGGGCCGTATCCTTCACGCTGCCCCTGCCGGACTGGTATTCGATGCCGCACTCAAACACAGCCACCACAAGTCCTACTCCGTACAGCGCCCATCCAAACTGGAAAAAGAACTGCACGATTGCCTGGACCCAGGCCATCTCAAACAGCTCCGCCCCCATATTTCCCATGGCGGAAAAAAAGTTCCCAAGGAACCCGATAATCTGCCCGTAGATCCAGTCCACGATCTGCCCAAGAACCGTGTCCGCCACAAAATCCCATATAAACATAGGTCTGCCTGTTCCTCCTTTCTTTTTCCGGAGACCAAAACACATGGACTGTCAGGACATGTCCATCCCCTGCCCGACACCATATTTCCAGCACAGCCTGGGAACGATCTCCGGCAGCATCTCCCTGTTCCAGCAGCTGCTGATGTCCGGTCTCAGTTCCACTTCCGAAAGGATCTCATCTTTTTCCTTTTCCCCAAGGGGATGTGCGTCAATCTCCTGATAGGTATCATTTCTATATTCCAGCACCCGCAGATAGCCTTCTGCACTGGTCTGCCCTTCTCTTCCGATCCACGTCAGATAGTCTTTCAGGACGGATGCCAGCCCTTTCGTCTCGATTTCTTTTTTCTGTCCGTAGGCATATAAGGCAACATATCCATAAGCTTCAAAATCCGCCCCTTCTTTCGGGATTTCCACCTCCGCCAGGGAATCCGGATCCTGGAGCACCTGCATATACACATCCTTTCCCTGGGAAATCAGCCAGGAGCGAAAGTCGATAAACCCGTCATCCGTACAGTGGGTACCCGTGGCCGTACAGGCCGCCCACAGATCGTTCCTGTCTGCAAGCTGCATATACACACCCTTGATCTCATGCCATCTGGCGATGTCCGCAGCAGAATATTCCATCAGTTTCCTCTGGGTTGCTTCCAGAACAGCCTCCTGGTCACCATCCTCCACACATCGGTTGACTTCCCCGATCACTTTCCAGAATGTCTCCTTATCCATACCAGCCTCCTTTCCGCAGCCTGCCAGAAAGACAGGCCGCATATAAACACAGTTTCCTTTCCTCAGATCCCGATGATCCCCCAGATATAAAGCGGGGCCGTCAGCATGAACACCAGGCAGGCGAACAGGATCACCGGTGGAGCCCATTCGATCTGTCCGTGCTTGCGGTAGTCCATATAGGCCGTCCCCACCTTCACGAAGAACAGCACGGCCAGGATCAGGTCGATGGCCGGAAACACCACCTTGTTGACCACGGTTTTGATCTGCCCTGCCGCCGTGGTCCATGTCCCCTCAATGGCTCCTGCCACGTCACCGGATGCAAAGGCGGTTATGGTAAACGTCATGGCCAGAAGCAGGCTTACCATAATTAGGGTCATCCATTTCTTCGTCTTCATTTTTTAGTTCCTCCTTTCGATGAGAAAGAAAAAAGCAGCAGCTCTGCCGCCTTTTCCTTCTGTTGATTTGTTTCTTTTCCATTCAAAAGATTTTTCCCTTCACTTAGGACGGATTCTGCGGTGAGATATGCCAGTCCATCCACAGGTTTCCCCGAATGTTGACACTGTCTAAGAGATTTTTTGACAGCATTCCGGTGGGGGTCCAGGCATCCAGAAGCCAGGTATAAGGGGTATAGCTTCCGTCCGGATACCAGATTGGCGTGAAGTGTGTTCTTCGGTTATAGGTGCTGTACTCATTTTTTTGAAATTCAAACCGGGCATGATAGCCGCTTCCGGTTCGTTCCAAAAGTCTCCAAAATCTTTGATACTGAAATTCCGGGAAATACGTGACCGCATTCTGGGCTGGAGTGACCGCCGAGCTTTGATTGGTGCTGACATCTGCCGTCACGATTTCCTGAATGCCATAGCCGGACTTTAGATTTCTTCCGGACGCAGTTGGATTCTTTCCATCCGGCATGATTCCCATGGCTGCGGTAAGACCTGCATGATAGACGTCCAGGTCAAACTCCCACCAGCCGTGATCACACCAGTAGCCTCCTTCATCCTCGTCCCCTTCATGCCAGACCCAGTAAGGCTGCCACCAGGGTCTCCAAATATTCCAGCCTGCATTCGTCTGTTCCGGATGAACCGGCATGGCTCCTAACGTGAATCCGTCATTCCGAGCATCCGCTTTGGGATCGGGCGGTGGATTCTTATTAAGATCCACGATATTGGCCGTAATGGTGCTCTTCTCCGCATGTCCTCCCCCGGATGCGGATACGGTGATGGTCATCACTTGAGGGGTGCTTGGGGTCGTCCAGCGAATCCAGACCAGCTGGCTGTCCCCTTCCGGATAATACACGTGGTTTACGGTCATGCTGCGTCCACCTACGTGGAAAATGACGGATACCGGATGATCCGGATCAGCCTGGCCTCCCCGAACGGTAACGGAGGTAATGACTTCCGTATTCACACGGTATTCATAATCATAAGCCGATACCTCCATGGGCGGCTCCTCTTGAAACCGGACAATTCCAAGTCCCAAAGCGGACTTTACCTCCGCATTGGAACGAACGCCGGATCTTGGTCCGCTCCAGGCCGGATAGCCTAAGTCCGCCGTTTCCAAAAACATGGACAGGGGCAGGTTTTGAAAGGCGATGCTTGGCAGGACTCTGCGGACGCTTCCCCCCGTGGCCTCGTCATAGAGGGCCGCCTCGGTTGCAGTCATGGCCACGTAGGTTCCTTGAAATTTCACATACAAAACCGGCTCTAAAAACAGCTTATAGCGTCCGCCACTTAGTGCTTCGAAGCTCATTCCGGCAAGCCCTGCGATGCTTCGGATCACCTGTTCATCCGTAAAGTAGCTTTTGATCGCTTCAATGCTGGCCGCTCCAAGGCTCTGGGAACTGATAATCTTAGGCAAGGACTGGCCGGGGTTCACATATTGATAGGCTCCCGTGTCCGGCGTAAGGCTCCTTCCTCCGGAATAGGATATTTTGCACACCTTTCCAAAAGAGTAGGAAATGTTGCTTAAGCGCTTGTTGGTCAAGTCAATCGGTGTGGTGACCGGGGTGCCTCCTCCGGCTTCCACCACGGTTACCCGGACGCCTTCCATTCCCGGAGTCCAGCTGTCCTGGCTGGTTCCCTGTCCCATGCTACCGCTGCCACTGTCAATGTTTCCTTCTCCGGCTCCATGGACGGTCATTGGAAAAAGCAGCAGCACTGTCATTATCCATATAAGAATCAGGTGGTAAGTTTGTTTCATTCCACTCCTTTCTTCCTGCATGTCTCCTCTCATGTCAGGCATTTGCTTTTGTTCTAAACACGATGGTTACTACACATTTTTTCACACGAGAAAAGACACCGCCCATTGACGATGCCTTCCTAACCTCTGCTCTTTCTGATTTTTCTTTTTAATTCATCATCCCAATCTTGTTTCCATTCTCATACATATCGCCTGCCATACTTCCGAAAACTCCTCCTCCCTGGTTTTCCACCCATCCAAAACCTGGGATATAAATCTGTCCGTTTGATGTATCACCTGCCTGGGGCATTTCCTTCTTTATGGGCGACTCCTCCGACTGTTTCACTTCTTCATGGGGTATCGATTCTGGTGCTCCCTCTACTTCTTCGCCATCCGGCGTCTTTGTCGGGTCATGCAGGACCTCCTCGGAGCTCTCTTCCGGTTTTGTTACTTCTTCCTGAAGCTCCTGCTCCTCTTTATCCGTCTGGGCTGGCAGGATATTCACATCCGCCTTTTCTATAGCCTCCTGATTCATTGCTATTTCTGCCTCCAACGACTTCGTTTCTTCGCTTTTCTCAAGCTCTCCCACAATGACCTGCGTGCCTGGTACTTCTTTTTGAATCAGTACGTCCTTTGTGGGAGCTTCCTGAAACTGACTTCCAATCGCCACAATAAGCGCAAGTCCAAAGATCATGCAGCCTGCTATGGCAAAATATTTCTTTTGCTTATTTGTAAGTTTCATATCTTTCCTCCTTCTCTCTGTTCCTTTTTTCGCTTCTTTATATTCAGTTAAATTTCTTTGTACGACACAACATACCCGAAGCTTTCCCAAAAATCCAGTATTATTTGATGTAAAAGCAAAATACCTTAGGACACGCTGCTAATAGTCCACCTTGGGGTATTTACCAAATGTGTTTTCCAATATTTATACTTAGTAAATCATTCTCATAAATCAGAACACTTCCACATACCCAGCCTGTACCGTAAGGTTCATCCGCATGGATGGAAACACCTTTCCTGCAAACCGTACCGGTACCTCCAAGGTGATCCTTGCGTCCGCCTCAAACCGCTGGGCATTTCTTGGATCAGATGGCGCCAGTGGTGCATTTCGGATGTTCACGCTTAGATCTGTGATGCGGTATTCTAGCACACCTTCCGCATACTTTACATACGCCCCTCCCTCCTTGTGAGTTCCCAATACTTTATTAAGCTCATAATAAATATCCCCATCGCTTACGGTTTCCTCAAATCCGGTTCCATCCGAGGTATATCCCCCGGAATATCCTTCCCGTACGCCGTGGTACACGTTGGCATAATTGTCGTTGACCACCACCACGATGGCATCCTGCGCCGCTTCTTTGACGCCCAGCGCCATAAGGTTTAAGCGTAAAAACTCCATGACTCCACACAGAATCAAAAGCAGTCCTAGGGTGACTGCGATCACCAAAGGAAAAGCCACGCCGCTCTGATCCTTTAAGCATTCCTTTGCCCTTCTCATTTCCAGTACACCTCCGATTTTCCCGACGCCTCGGACCGCAGTGTCACGGTAAAAGAGCCAAAGCTTCCAAACAGTCCCAGGTTATACGGATGGGTCAAGCGAACGCTCACCTCTTCATTTAGCTGAATCCGTCCCGCCCTTGACCATTCAATCTGTGGGGACAATCCCGTCTTCTCCGTCAAAATCGCCGCCCTTCGATTGGTCTCATTCCCCACCCGGCCGGAAATCTCCGCCTCCCGGCACAACTCCGTGGCATAGGTATCCAGCTGCTGCTTGGCGATAAACACGGGCAAAAGCTTTACAGACAGCGCCAGCACCAGAAAGACGCACAATACCAATACGGCGATATCGATATAGCCCTCCCCTTTTTGTTCCCGCAAGACTCTCTTTAACACATCCTCATCCCCATTTCTTCTCTCTGCTTTTCTTTCATGTCATTCTCCTTCATTCCATCTTTAGATCCAAAACTTCTTCCGAAGCTTTTGCCAGCTCTAATTCTTCCAGCTTCTCATTTAAGATTTCATAGTATAGTTTCTCCCCATCATAACACCCGGTATCAAAATCAAACCCCTGCATAGCAGGATACTTAGGTAGTTCGGTCTTGGGAAGCTTATCAATTGCAGCTTTTGTATACCCCAGTTTCTGTGCCTCTTCACGGAGCATTCCTTTCCCATCCACTTCGTAAGCACGTCTTGTCTCCGCTTGCATCCCTTTTAAAACCGTGAACACGTCCTTATCTTCACTGCGGGATTTACAGGTATAAAAGGTCGTGGCTGTAATTCCAAACACACGAAGAAGCTCCATCATCGTCTTATAGTTTTTTCCCCGGATGCGGCAGTGGGGAATGTAATTAAGCATCTCCTCTCTCTTCATTCCAAGACATTCCTTTAACCTCCTTAACACCTCAAAGGAGTCCCAAAAGGTGATGGGATTTGTCCTTGTCTGCTCCCGTACGCAGAGAATGGAAATCCCATAAGCCCTGCAAAGGGCAACCTTGCTTTCATACTCCCTTCCCTGATAAAGAAAGGAATTCCGGCTCCCGGTTCTCTTAAGGGGACGGGTCAGGGCCTCAGCCAGTTCCATCCCATCCCCTAAACGATGATATACATTGATTGGCTGTATCTCATATTCCGCACACAGTTCTCCAAAGCAGGCATACCGCTTTTCCTCAAACAAAATGGGTTCCGTCTCCAACGCCCTTTTCACCGCTTCCTGGGGACTTCTCCCATCCCTTACCTCGGTTACCAGATGATAATGACTGATGCCAAACACCAAGGCAATCTCCGATAAGCTCCCATAAGCTTTTCCCCATACCATTAAATCCCGCTTGTCATACTGAACACAGTACTCCACGGCCTCTTTGATGTCCTTGGTCCGGTAGTAGGCATGCTGCAGGATGGAACAGGAAATTCCCAGTTTTTCCGCCATGTTTTTTAGGGATGGATAGGAAATTCCTTCATATTCCACCGGGATTCCATTGGTTACTTTCTCTCCGACTGCTGTCTCTATGGCTTCCTCCAGTGTCCATCCTGCCCTCAGACGGGCCGTCACACGCTTTTCATCAATCCCGTAGGCTTTACACAATGCTTTTCTGGATGCGTATAAAACTCCTTGATAGGTTACTGGTTTTGGGGGCATTCTTCACCTCCTTAAAACATCGTGCCCATGGATGTGATGATCTCCATAACAATAATCACCAAATACATCAAAAGAAAGCACAGGAGCATCACAAAGCTGAATACCCGGATTTTGGGCGGTATCTTCTGGGCCTCCTTCTTTAGTCTTTGAAGTTCAAGCTGCTTAAAATCATGGGAGAGCATCTGAAAATACATAGCCCCGTCATCGCCTCTTAACACGCCAATCAGCCCCCGGACCACGTCGGAAAGCATGGGTGAATTAAGCCTTGCCTCAAACCGGGTGAGCGCCGCCTCGTAACTGCCGGAACGCATGTCCGCCGCCAATATATCAAGCTCTCCTGCGAACGCTTCCCCTGCATTCTTCTTATAGTTCTCCACGATGGACAGCACGTCACGGCTGTTCTTTATCTCCTGCTCGATGGTGGACACGAACCGGGGCAGCTCCGTTTCAATGGCTCCTCTCTTTTCTGCCAATAATTCATCCCCACGGCCCTGCTCCTTAAAATACACCATCACGGAAAGGAACACGATCACGATTGACGCCAAGGGAAAAATCAAAAGTGCCGGAAGAATTCCAAGCATCACGGCTCCCGTTTTTACCAACGCATAGGCTTGATACGTCTCCGGCTCCAAGTTTAGCCCGCTTGCCCTTAGAACGTTATTTAGCCTGCTTCTCTTATAGGCATCCATCCGGATATGCGGCGCAAGCCTTACCGCCAGGGTCAGCAAATAGGTTTCCAATGACTTTGCCGCCGTCCTTTTCTCCCGCCCCGTATTGACCATCGCCTTTGAGGTGCGAAGATAGGGCAAATGAAGGAGATCCGCCGCCACGAGGAACAGTCCCCATGCCAATAAAATCCCAAACAAAGCCAAAAGCCCCATCATTACCGTTGTCGTCATCCTCACGTCACCTCCTATACTCCAAGGGCTTGGTAAGCTTAATGACCAATGCCGTGGAAATAAAAATAAGGGCGGCCGTAACCGCTAAAATTAACTGTCCTACCGGCGTAAACATCAATGTCTCATACCAGCTGCGGTTTAAAAAATACATAAGCGGAATATTACCTAAGACCAGAAGAACCATGGTGATGAACTCTTTCCTTGGCTCTGTCACCAGAAGCTCCAGCTCCGCATTCACAATCCGCATGTCGGACATCTTGTTTACGATGGGTGTCAGCGTGGTTTTCAAGCTTCGATCCAGCTGGCAGTCGCTTATGGCGTCACACCATTCCCAAAACACGTCATTTTCTATCCGTCCCCGTAAGACCTTGAGGACCGCCTCCACGTCCGGATTGATAAGCTTTACCTGGGTGACGAAATCCTGAAACACGGTTTTTACCGGAGGATTTAAATAATTGAGATTTTCCTCCACGGCCGTCAGGATGTCCTCGTTTCTTAGATAGGCCGTCGTAATGATGGAAAGGGCCGTCTCAAGCTCTGCGGAAACGTTGTTTTTATAATGGCTGGCCGTAAGACGGACATACCAAAAGGGCACGAATAAGAAGCCAACCGCCATGACCGGTGCCAGAAAAAAGTTCCCGATTAAGATGGCAAGGGAGCCGCCCAGGGTAAACAGGCCAAGGCTTAATGCGCACACCAGGGAAAACCGGTTTCCCCTTCCGGTCATGGAAAGAACGTCCTGTGCCTCCAAGATCTCCCGCTTTAAAAGGTTTGGTTTCTTTCTTCTGGTGGTCTCATTGATTTCCTCCTTCAGTGTTTTTGGCTTATGAAGCAGAAAGGAAAACAGCTGGTCCGTAAACTCCACCAGTTTTAAATTCAATAAAAAGAAAAAGCCGGCAATCATACCAGCACAAGCAAGTAACTCCATCATTGTCATACGTTCACACCTCCCTTCAGGCGCTTTAACACGCTGTCTGGCATTCCATTTTCCAGTAGTCGTTTTGACAGTCCCGCAGAAATGGGATTTATCCTTCGATGGCTGCCTTCAATGATAAACACTCCTTCTTCCTTTCTGTTTTCCGTAATCTCATACCGAAATAAGGGGCGGTAATGGCGGCTTCCATCCGGACAAATTTCACACTCCATGATCTCCATCAGCCGGCGTTCCCGATTTTCCAGCTGCTTACAAAAGGCTACGATTGGGTAAGCCTCCGTCACATAGGCCATCAAGGTTTCGTCACTCATATCCACCGCACGCTTACATAGGGATACCATTCTTCGGTAGGTGGCTTCGCAGCTATTGGAATGAATCGTGGTAATGACCGCCACGCCTGTTCGTGCGGCCTCCTGAGCTGCGTTGGCCTCCGGCCCCCGCATTTCTCCAACCACAATCACATCCGGATTAAACCGAAGGGCCATGTCAAGAAGGGCGATCTGGTCTATTCTCTGACGGTCGTTTTCACTGTCCCTGGTCAGGGTATGGATCACGGAATTGGATACCTTCCCTTCCTTTTCCCGGGCAAGTGCCAGCTCCCTGGAACCGGATTCAATGGTATAAATTCGTTTTTTATCCGGAATAGTAGTGAGCAGCCACCCCATCAGGGTAGTCTTTCCGGAGCTGGTAGCTCCTGCCACACAGATGGAAATTCCATACCGCACACACTCCGTCAAAAAATCCAGCATTTCTTCCGTGGCCGTTCCTCCCCTTATAAAGTCCGACGCCTGCATGGACTGGGGATTCACGATGCGGATGGAAGCCGCCACGCCTACATCCTCATCCACCAGGGGCGTCTTCATGGCAGCGATACGGATATTTTTGCTTAAGTGCCCTAGCACGGCAGGACTTGCGTTATCCAATACCATGCCGGAGGTATGAAGCATCCGCCGTACCACGTTAATAGCGTGCTGAGGGCTTTCAAACCGTTCCTCAAGCTTCTTCGTTTCTCCTCCTGAGTACTGGATTTCAATGTCCCTCCAGCTATTGATGTCAATCTCTTCAATACCGGTTCCAAATACATACTTTGTTAGGAAAGAAAACTCTGCCATTTCCGTATAAAGGGTGTCCACCAGCTCCTGGCCGTCCATGCCTTCCACAGCGATTCGGTAATCCTGCACGTATTTGGTGATGTAGCGCTTAATCTGCGCTTTCCCCTCTTCGCTGTCTTCTTCCATAATGAGGGTGGCATACTTGCTGGAAATGTACTCCTGTACTTCCTGAAGGACGGAAGGAAAGTCTCTCTTGTGATCCTTGGGCGAAAAGAACAAGTCATGGGTCCGAAGGGCCGTTCCGCCTTCCTGAAACTCTGCTGTCTCCTCCTCTTCTGACACGTCGGATACACCAAAGTCCACCGGTACAAAATGAACCTGGTTATTTGCCACGCCTACAGTTGCCGATGGAGAGCTTGTAATCAAAGCTTTTTCCCTATCCGTTTTCTCCTTCCTGTTCCATATGGCCTTTTGTTCCCTTTCATCTGTTTTTTCCATAGCATCCGGAGCCGTTTCTCCTGCAAAGCCAAACACTTCCCATGAGCGCTTCTCTCCTAACATCCAAACACCTCCCTGGTGATGGCTTCCAACTCCTTACGGAATCCCCGGCTGTCCCGGAGGGATAAATCCGCAAGTAGGTTTCCTGCCAGGGTCTGCCTTGCAAGCTCCGGGGAATGGGGTAGTTTGAAGGTGACGTTTCCAAGTACCTGCTCCGCATGGTCGCTGGCCTCATCCGTTTTTACATTGCTGGCTACCTTATACTGTTTGTCTGCGTCCCATTTGTTATCCCGAAGAAGGGGAAGCTGGCTGGAGAGATAGCTGATGCTTTTTAAATCACAGTTCACCAGACGAAGAACCGCATCCGATTCCATCAAGGAAACTGCGGAGAGAATGTCATTAGCGATATAACTGCCGCAGTCAATGATGATATAGGGGGCAATCCCTTTTAAACAGGTAAGGAGTTCGGACGCCTGGCTTGCCGCATAAGGCGGATAGGTATATTCGTTCTCCCCCCTTAACATCCCAAGAAAGGTGAGACAGTCATACTTCTTATGGGTGATTAGGTTATGCTTGATGAGTGGCTCTGACACATGTGCCGCCGCCAAAACGCTGCCCAAGGAATGCTCGCACTCCAGCTCTCCCGGAGGGCAGATGCAGGGCAGCATGGGCGCCGTCATATCGCACAATAGCAGGATGACGTTTTTCTTCTTTCCTGCCAGATGCTTGGCCAGCTTTACGGACAGCGTGGTTTTGCCGCTTCCTGGGCTTCCCCAGACTGCCAGCACTTGATTCGGAGAAGTGAAACTATCGTACTCCGGAAACGCCTGTCCTTCCTCCTCCCTCCGGGTAAAGATTCCGTTCTTCTTAAAGTTCATGGGCTACTCTCCTCCATTTTCACTCTCCGGATTTTCATTTGTTTCCTCCGTCCCCTCCGTTGGTTCCGCTTTTTCGGCGTCACCCGCCATACTTTCCTGATTTTCCAGTATGTTCTCGGTATCTTGCGGATTCTCTCCTTCTGTTGATTCTTCTTTATTCTCCTCGCCCTCGGTTTCTTTTTCAGGTGCGTAAAGTTCTAACAAAAGCTCCTCCTGCACCTCTATAAACTTGCCCGCATTCTCCTTTGTTCCACGGTACACGAGGGAGAGGTGCAGCTTTCCATCCGCTTCTAATTCTGCCAATACCCGGCTTTGTTCCGGAGATACCAAAAGGGTTACCGTTCCTGGCAGCTCCCTGTCTTCCTCCTCCGGATCTTCTCCCATATTGGCATCATAGCCACTGTTGGCGGTAACTGCGATCACCTCCACGTACTGAAGCTCTGCCGGAATGATGGTGACTCCCTGCTTCTTGTAGTCCGGGGCAATCACCGAAACAATATCCCCACTCATCAGCTTTCCGGACAGCCCGTTGGCGAAGGCCTTTACCGTAACGGAAATGGCCCGCTTTTCCCCGTTTAGGTTATAAAGATAGGCATTCTCCGCTGCCGGGGCATCAGCAATCTTAGAACTTAGAATGTAATCATCCGGAAACAATTCGGTTGAGGCAAACTTTCCAATCACACTTTCCGCATCCTTTATCACTTCTTCTGGAAGGTTGTATCCTCCCACCTCTATTGTCCGCACCATGTCCTTTGTAATCTTATCTCCCATATGGATGTCTTTGACCACCCGGACGATCTCCACCTTTCGGCTCATAGACTTGTTGAACAGCGGCGTTACCGCAAAGCAGATCAGCAGGGAAAGCACGATGCAGATCACGCCAATGACGGTTCGATTCTTCAAAAAACTCATGTTACTCCTCCTTTTAAATGGAAAAGTACCCTTAGAAGTCCTTCCTAATGCCTGGACGGAAGAGACTTCAAAGGGTACCCAAAACCATAACGGCTTGTGTCTAAGAAAGCTATCCGCTTTGTTTTTTCAGATTTTATAATTCTTCCTTTAATCAAGCATCCCATAACGCTTCTTACGGCGGCGTACCACGCAAAAAAAGACTGCCAATACCGAAGTTAAAGCACCCGCTCCAAACAATAGCTTTTTCATCTCAAATCCCTCCTTTGCCATCAATCACTGACATCTTTTCCACAAAGAAACACACCTTTTCAATTTTTCTTAGAGTAAATAAGCGGCCAAAAATCCGGCCATCAGGAAGGGTGCCATGGGGTATGCCTTCCGTTGTCGCCAAATGCTGACACTTCCTGCGGCAAAACACAGCATCACGCACAGCCCTGCGACGCATCCGAACAAAGCCTTTGAAAAGCCTAAGACCAGGCCGCTGGCTGCTACGAGCTTTACGTCTCCTCCTCCCATGCCTCCCCGCATCGCTGCCAAGAAAAAAGGCAGGGCTGCCAACATTCCCAGAAGCTTTTCCGGTGAAAAACACAACAGTGCCGTCAAAACAATCATGAAGTTCACCCAGTCCGGTATGATTCTCCTTCGAAGATCGCTGACTGCGGCCATGAACAAAAGACTGATGAACAAGGCCGCCTGTATCCTTTCCCTCATCCTTGTCCACCCAGTCTACATGCTCATGCCGCCCATGCCTTCCTCTTCCATCTCCGACTCCTGCTCCGAAATCTGTTCCTCTCCCATATGAATGGCCTGCTCGTAAGCCGTTAGTACTGCTTGATCGAACTGCTCTCGGAGGCTGCGGCTTGCAAAGAAGCAGGCATCCTTATATTCTCCGGATTCCGATATCTTGGTCCTTGGCATTACCACCGTCAGGCCGTAATCATCCTCCTTGATTTTGGCATTGCGAATGGTACATAAGCCGCCCAGCTCCACGTCTGCAACCGCCAAAATCCCTTTTGATCCATACTGTTCATGAATCTCTATACGAGTAATCGGCAGCATTTCCTCCTGTGTGGTTGATTCTACGTTTCTTTCTTCTGTCTGATTGGTTCTTGGCATTTTCAAATCCTCCTACTATTTAATTATTGTTCCAAAAACAAAAAACCGCTGCTTTTTTAGCAACGGCTTTCTGCTGTTCTTTTTGATTCCCTTTTCTCTCATGCTTGGAGTAATTCTATTTCCCCATTCTCTGCTTCGTATGCATCCAGTTCTCTTTCAATTAAGCCAACCACAAACTCACGCTGGCTTAGCTTGGGGTGTCTCGCCAGATACCCCTTCACTCGTCCAAACAATTCATCCGATACCTGAAATGCTAACGTCCTTGTTCCATTCGCCATCTCTTTTCCACCTTTCCGAAAATGTTCTTCTAGTACCATCTCCATATACTGCGGCAGAGTAAGAGAAAGAGCTTCTTGCTCACTCTTTATTCTTCCATGCAGCTCTTCCGGAATCATGGCACATAAGTTTTTCCGTTTCTCCATATCCATTCCTTTCTATTGATAGTTCCGTAACATTCCTTCCAACCCCTTCATATAAGAGCATTTTTGCACTGTTAGGATGTTACTGTTTGCAAACCAAGTATAGGCAAAAGTGATGGAAATAGCTATGACCAATACCAACAAGGATTTGCTCCAAAATGAAGCAGATCTACCAATGTTATAGGTCTATAATGTCATGCCCTCCATTTTGTGCTCCTGCGTCATCGTTTCTTCCTGAAACACGGCCATATAACTGCCTATCTCTTCTGCGATCCTCTGATAATCTGCTGTCGTTGGATGATAGACATACCACCCCACCTGATTTTCATTTTCCCAGATATAAGGAACCAGACCTTCCCGAAAGTTGGGATTTTGCACCTTTTTGATTCCCAGTGTGTCCGAAAACCGTAGAAGCATGCTGTCAATGGGACCTTCCCTTCGATTTAACAGCGTCACCTTGATTGCGGAGTAATGTCCTGAAATCTCCGGAGAGACAAACTCCATCCGTGCCCGTATCTCAGGAGCTACTTTTCCATAGCATCTGCGTCCTGCATAGGTCACGTTCTTTAAGGGCAATCCTTGAGCCACCAGCTTTTTTAACTCATTCTCAAAATACCTCATTGTCTTTTACGCTCCCTTCACATGGTCATCTGGGGAGCCACCTGATTTTCCTGTGACGCATCCTGGGAGACTGCCTGCATGCCCTGATTCTGGTGTAGTGCCTGTTCATAAGCATTTAAAACGGCTTCATGGAGTGCGGCTCTTGCCTCCTTGGTACAGGGAAAGCAGATATCCTTGTACTCATCCCCGGACTTATAACTTGGCATGGAAACAAAGAGCCCCTTCGGTCCCTCCATCACCTTAACTCCCCGGATGGCAAAGCATCCGTTTAAATTTATGGATGCCGCCGCCCTCACGCTCCCTTCCGGATAAAGGGAATGAATCCTTGCTTCATACTCCAGGGGGAGCTGTTTTTTCTCCTGGGCTGCTTTCTCTTTTACCCCTTGACTGGTCTGTGCTTTTGCCATATGGGTTTCTCCTTTCTTCGTCTATCCGGCATAATTGAACATTTCCTGAACACGCCGGGTTAAGGTTGGAAGGACCGTCTCATCAAAGAGCGAATAGAGGCCTGCCAAAATAAGCGCCCCGATTACCACGGACATTAAGATTTTGATGGCCGTATCCACAAAGCCTTCTCCCTCTTGATTTTTAAGGGCCAGATAAGCGGCAAACATCCGAAGGGATGCCTTGGTTTTAAACGTTTTCATTTTGTTTTTCATGGTTTGATTTCCTCCTTAAAACAATAAATTTTGAATTTCCCTCTAAAACTGTCTACATCTCCAGCAGTGGCTCCTGCGCTTGACCGCTTTCCTCAAAGGGAATGGCTTTGAACCCTCTCTCATCCACATAGTGAAACTCGCTTTCTTCTTCCGTGTACAATTCAATCACGTCGGAAACCGCTAGGGAATGTCCTGTAAATCCGACTGGCAGGCGGCCTGCTTGAAACTTATCATAGAGTTCCTCCAGGTTATTGGTATCTGTCTCTCCATCAAAGATCATTTGATAGTTCCCCGGATCTGGTTTCCCAAACCGTTCCAGCATCTTATCCAGGCTGATGAATTTCATATACACGTCCACCTCCGGTTTTAGTTGCCAGATACGGACATTTTTTAGGATTGGACTGCCCATCTCCGCCCGTCCATCTGCCAGGCGTTCATAGACGCCCTCCTTCCAGTCCACCTCCTCTATGGCGCTTTGCTTGTTTAGAAATGCCTGAAGCTTCTCCGATGAAAAGATCGGATCTACCACGGCCCGCTTTCCGGCAATATACCCTGCCGTGTTTCCAAAGTACGAAATCCTGCCGTTTTCAATGCTGATCCTCCCCACGGCCTTTCCCTCCTCCCTTATATGAAATACTCATGTAAACTCCATTTCCCTGCACGTCGCCTGCTTTTGGTTTCTCCTTATTTCTTCCATATCGGGAAAGGTCCGTTTTCCATCCACCACCTCCATCACGCAGAAATCATCCGAATCACACACCATCACACGATGCTGATAAGGACTTTGCATTTCCACATAATCAAAGACCTCCTCTTCACTGCAAAGCCACACCCCGGCTGAGTATCGCCCGTCTTCCAAGAAGCTGTAACCGCTGTAGAGTGGCGTATTTCCCTTTAAGGGAGCCGCTCCGATGGGACGAATCTGGGAGAGCTGCAGCTTTTCTTCCTCCGGAAGAAGCTCCGGCTTTAAGATGCCAATCACGTCCTCCCGGTTGCAACGCATGACCTCCCCATCCTTTAAGTCTGCTAAAAAGAGCCAGCGGTATTTGGGATTTGCATCCGCACCGCCTCCGCCAATGCAGAAGGCCAGCTGGTGGTCAGGGCCTTTTTGAAGCACGCCTGTTCGGAGCACGATCACCTTTCCCTTTAGCTCAATTTCACGGCCAGCTATCTCACAGTCTTCTTCCGTGTAGATTCTCTGACTTCCCATTCTTACTCTCCCTTCTGCTGCATGAGCTTGGACAAATCGGAAATCAGGCTTAAACGGGTAGCGTCCGGCATGGTGCGGATCGCCGCCCGCACATAGGCTTCTACCGCCTCCTTTGATTGATCTCCCACCTCTAAAATGGTTACCTTACGTACCGTCACTTTGCCATTTTCAACTTCCAAGCCCACGATGTCTCCATAACCAATCCCTGCCGCCGTCCGCAGCTCCTTTGGCAGAAGCACCCTGCCCTTTTCATCCACCAGCTTATACACCGGTTTCTTCATTTAAATCCTCTCCTTCCTCCTTTAATTCCTTGCAGAACCGTCCTGCCTCCTCCTCGGTTACATGGATATCCGCATCCTCCAAAAGCTTTACAAGCTCCGCCACCTCCATGCATTCATTTATCAGGTCCTGCATTCTTGCGCTGGGGCTGTAACCGCCGCAGGTGCGGATATAGCCCTTTGCCCGAAAGTCGTAAAGGCCCGTTTTGTGGTTCTTTAGAAGGGCCACATACAGGCCCACCATGCATTCCTCCGCAGTTTTGACCTTCGGCATTTCATCCCAGCCTAAAATAAGGACTTGCTTTCCATTGGTCTTCTCTTTGATTGTCCGCCTTGCCCATCGAAGCTTTTCTAAGTTATCCTCACTCATCCGTCTCACCTCCCAACATGCCTTCCATAAACAAACTCATCTGCTGCGGCCTTTTCTTTTTCTGTTCCTCCGGATCATAGCTGGTGATGATAAGCTCCGGGTATTCACAGCCATGATCATAGCGCTGGGCCATGTTGTTAAGCCTGGAAACAGCCTTTACATGACATCCCTCATACAATTCCCGGATGTAGGCACAGTCATTGTAGCTGACCATCCATTTCCCTTCGCATTTCGCTAAAGCATTCCGAAGACGCACATGATCCGTTCCCCGAAACTCCACCGCATAGTGATCCTCGGTCATGTAATAGGGCGGATCGCAGTAAAAAAAGGCGTTCTCACGATCATACTGGCGGATGAGGGCTTCAAAATCCTTGTTTTCAATCACCGTGTTGGCAAGCCGCCTGGAGGCGTCATGAATAAGCTGAAAGGTTTTCCGCACGTCAAAGGGCTGGCAGCCGTAGGAAGTGCAGCCGCTTCCGTAGCTGTAACGGATGAGCTTGTAAAAGGCAGCCGCTCTTCGCACATCGTTTAGACGGGCATTTTCCTCCATCAGTTCCTTAAATTCCTCAAACTCCGGCTCCGGAAGATTGTGCCTGGCAAGCTCCAGCTCCTTGGAAAGAAACGCATGATCAAAGTCTCCTTTTTCCAGGAAGCTTCGAATTACGGCAAACTCGTCCCGGCTGTTTAAGGGCAGGAAGCCAAGCTCACGCAAAAACTCCCAGGTCCTATCCTTCACACAAGCGTAGAGGTTTACCAGGTTGGAATTATAATCATTGTAGACCTCCATCACCCTGCCGTCCGGGGGACGTCCAAACAGTACCCAGCCTCCCCCGCCGAATACCTCAATGTAGCGCTCAAAGCCGGCCGGAAGCATTTCGTAAATCTCCTTCCGAAGCGCCTTCTTTCCTCCGACCCATGAAATAAAGCTGTTAATGGTATATCACCTCCCATTTTCCTTTCTGGCATTTCTCTTTTCTATTCCCTTCTCATCATCCCTTTTCCATTTTTCTGCTTGGGAAGTTTTTCTAATCCTTTGCTTTTTAGAACTGCCGTGAGCCCATAACGGCTTATCAACATGCCATTTAAAAGGACTTCAAAAAGGGGATCGCTTATCAACTCCCGATCTCCCAGCTCGGAAAGCGTCAGATGCACGGAGCCTCCACACACCTCTTTCGCCGCACAAAAAAGGGCGTAGCCGTCAAGACCTACGCCATGAATACGAATTTTGTTATATGCAATTGTTTCCTCCGTAATAAAGCCTTTTGCCCTATCCCACAGAAAGGCATCTGCACTTAAGAGATAGATTGCTGCGCCAAATCCATTGTCACTTGATAAAAGCGGCCAGTTAGAATCCTTTAGCACCTCCTGAAACCGCTTTTTGTGTTCCCCGTTGAAAAACTTGAATATCATCACTCCCTTATTCTGATAGTCCCGAATTCTTCCATTCAGCCTGGAAGACGGAATATCCTTAAGGAAACCCGTTACAAGCTCTTCATAGGATACAGGCTCTTTCTTTGAGGCTTCTTTGTCTTCCGTCCCTCTAAAAGTTCCTGTCTTCCTCCTCATAAATCCGGAACACCTGGGGGCGAACCCCGGAACCCTTCGCATCTCGATTTCCACGGATTCCAGGCGGGTTCCTTTCATATAATGTCCACGCAAGCTCCACCTCCTACATGCTTCCCATTTGGAAATCCATGCCCTTTGCCTCTTCTTCCTGCCCGTTGCTCATGTCTTCCCTTTCTGCTTCTTCCTGACATGCTGTCAGAGATACGGTTCCATAAGGCGTTAGAATCATTCCCTTTTCCTCACATCTCTGCCTGCCATAAGCCTCAAAGTCAAAGGTGGAAAAGGCCGAATCCCGGCAGTCAATTCCCTGTCTCTCCAAATATCCTCTTCCATAATCCCCATAGCTTACATGCTCCGAAGAAAAAGTATAGCCATCCAGTTGCTCCACTAAATCTATCGCCTCCTGCAAATCCTCGCAATCCAAAAATTCAAGAACCGCTTTATATTTAACCAGCTGTTCCGGCGATAGCTTTATAAGGCTTTTTGCCAATTCATTTAATTTTTCAATATTCTCCCTTGTATCAATCAGGGAGCTTAACCGGGGTATGGCACTTTGTACGTCCAAAATCCGCAGGTTATCCATATTTTCCGTATTGAACATCTGAAGCGTTTTTTCCATTTCGGCTTCCTCACAGGGCAGGTCCAGCCAAATCTGAGGACCTTTTTCCATGCATTTATCATTTTTGAGATAGAGGGACAGCATGACCGAATCCGCTTGTCGTTCTCTTATGATGTCCTTTTTATCACTCAGCTTTATCCAGCCTTTCTTGATTCGCATGCCATATCCGCCTGATGTAAAAACGCCGCCCTCCTGCTCTTTTGCGTAGTGTCCAACCCTTTTTGGATCTAAAAGCTTGTAAACCACATCCGAAACGGGCCCCAACAACGCTTCCACATCTTCCTCAAGAACTTTTTCTCCTAAATCTTTTTCCTCAATCAGGCCCGGATAAAAATCAAATCGATCCATGTTATAAAAAACATTGACGAGCTCCTTGCATCTAAGAAGCCTTGGAGATTGTTCTGACACATAAATAGCCACCGCACTTTCATAACGTTCTCGATTTTCATCGCTTTTTCTATAAAGCTCCCTTGCCAGGAAATCCAAATCCTCCAGGTCTGCGCCTTCCAAATCCGCATATTGACTTAAAAATGGAAAGTCTGTCTTTACTACGGAAACTTGAAAATCTTCCCCTTTGTGAATTCTCGCAACATCAAAAGCATCTTTAATTTCAGCCCTCGTAGCCGGCAGGCTCAAATATGCTCCTTGATAAAATGGATTCTCCCGATAAGCCGGAGAATAAATTCTTACCTTCATGTAAACCTCCTATTCAAAATCACTGCGTGATGGCACTAAAGGGTAAAGTCACTTCGACACACCTGTAATGAGAGAAACTTTCATTCGAAA